>ENA-UOWO01002351-UOWO01002351.1-activated-sludge-metagenome-genome-assembly--contig:-NODE-2351-length-23479-cov-6.297430_pt1 | contig 23479 bp, 25 predicted proteins | sample MGYA00238148_ERZ761564 | MGnify/ENA primary metagenome ERZ761564 (study PRJEB28885, sample SAMN05720194) | activated sludge metagenome | isolation source: Anaerobic digester | place: USA... | reverse complement strand
GGATATAAGTTTTCTACATATGCTACATGGTGGATTAGACAAGCAATAACAAGAGGGATAGCAGATAAAGGTAGAAATATAAGAATTCCAGTACATACATTTGATGCATTAAAAAAATATAATGCAATAGAAAAAAGATTATCTCTAGAGTTAGATAGATCACCAACTACTCAAGAAATGGCAGAAGAAATGGGTATTAGCGAAGAAAAAGTAATGGCAATTGCAGGTATTAAAGAAGATACAACAAGTCTTAACACAATAATTGGAGATGAGTTTGATACAGAGATTCAAGACTTTATAGAGGATTTTGATGCAACTGATCCGCAGAATGAATTAGATAATGGTTTATTGAGAGAAAAAATAGAAGAAATATTCGATGGAGGGCCTCTTACCGCTAGAGAAAAAGATGTCTTATGTAAAAGAATGGGATGGGATGGTACCAGGGAAGAAACTCTTGAAGAAATTGCACAAAAGTATGGCTTAACTAGAGAAAGAATAAGACAAATAGAGGCAAAAGCGCTAAGAAAATTAAGACACCCTTCAACATCAAAAAAATTAAAAGGATATATTGAAAATTAAAAAATAATGAGGTAAAGGAAGTAAATCAACAAAATGATTTACTTTTTGTATGATATAATAATCATTGATTGGAAGTGATGTTATGTTCAACTTAATTAGTAAATATAAACCAAGTGGAGATCAACCTAAGGCAATAGAAAAGCTTGTAAATGGTATTAAAAGTAATGAAAAATATCAAGTATTACTTGGAGCAACAGGGACTGGTAAAACATTTACTATTGCTAATGTTATTCAAGAAGTAAAAAAGCCAACTTTAGTACTTGCTCATAATAAAACTCTAGCTGGTCAATTATATTCAGAGTTTAAAGAATTATTTCCTAATAATCGTGTTGAATATTTTGTATCTTATTACGATTATTATCAGCCAGAAGCATATGTGCCTTCTACTGATACATATATAGAAAAAGATTCTTCAATAAATGATGAAATAGATGAATTAAGGCACTCAGCAACATCTGCTTTAGTAAATAATGAGGATGTAATAGTAGTATCCTCTGTTTCTTGTATATATGGAATTGGTGAAAAAGAAGAATATATTAATAAAATACTCACAGTATCAATTAATCAAGAAATTAAAAGAGAAAAAATATTAGAAAAATTAGTGGATATGTTATATGAAAGAAATGATATTGATTTTGTTAGGGGTACATTTAGAAGTAAAGGAGACACTATTGAAGTAATACCTGCATATGAGAGAAAGCATGGAATAAGAATAGAACTTTTTGGTGATACAATCGATAGAATAAGTGAATTTGATGTACTTACAGGAGTAATAATAAATGATAAGAAAACAGTATCAATATTTCCTGCAAGTTATTATGTTACAAATGAAGATAAATTAAAAATATCTATAGAAAATATTAAAAAAGAATTAGAAGAAAGATTAAAGTATTTTAAAGATAATAATATGTTACTTGAGGCTCAAAGATTAGAGCAAAGATGTAATTATGATTTAGAGATGTTACAAGAAACAGGTTTTTGTTCAGGAATAGAGAATTATTCTAGACATTTAGCATTAAAAAAAGAGGGTGAAACTCCTACTTGTTTATTAGACTTTTTTCCTAAAGATTTTTTACTTGTTGTAGATGAATCACATGTTACTCTTCCTCAAGTTAAGGCTATGTATAATGGTGACAGAGCAAGAAAAACAGTGCTTGTAGATTATGGATTTAGACTGCCAAGTGCTCTTGATAATAGACCACTTAAATATACTGAATTTGAAAATAAAATTAATAATGTTATCTATGTATCAGCAACACCTGGTGATGAAGAATTAGAAAAAGTAAATAATAATGTTGTTGAACAAATTATAAGACCAACGGGACTTTTAGATCCTATAGTAGAAGTCAGAAGTTCAGAAAATCAAATGGATAATTTAATTAATGAAATATATAAACAAATAGAAAAAAATGAAAGGACTCTAATTACAACACTTACAATAAGAATGTCAGAAGAGTTAACTAATTATTTAAAAGAAAAGGAATTAAAAGTTGCTTATCTTCATAGTGAAATAAAAACATTAGAGAGATTAAAAATAATAAGAGATTTAAGATTAGGGAAATATGATGTTATAGTAGGTATAAATCTATTAAGAGAAGGCCTTGATATACCAGAGGTTAGTTTAGTAGCTATTCTTGATGCTGATAAACAAGGGTTCTTAAGAAGTGAAAGAAGTTTAATACAAACAATTGGTAGATGTGCAAGAAATGAAAATGGGAGAGTAATAATGTATGCATCCCAAATAAGTGAATCTATGGAAAAAGCAATAAAAGAAACAACAAGAAGAAGAAGTATACAGGAAAAATATAATATAGATAACGATATTAAACCAGTTACAATTGTAAAAGAAATAAGAGAGTTAATTAGTTCAAAAGTTGAAGAAAAAATAGATAAGAAAAAAGGTAAGACAAATAAGGAAATAAATGATATAATAAGTCAGCTAGAAAAAGAAATGAATGATGCATCTAATAATCTTGATTTTGAAAGAGCAATTGAATTAAGAGATATTTTATTGGAAATAAAAAGTGATAGTAGGTGAGTATATGGATAAGATTATAGTAAAAGGAGCCAGAGAGAATAATTTAAAAAACATAGATATTGAATTACCAAAGAATAAATTAATAGTAATGACTGGCGTTTCAGGGAGTGGAAAATCTTCTCTTGCTTTTGATACTATTTATGCAGAAGGACAAAGAAGATATATAGAAAGCATTAATACGTATGCAAGACAATTTCTTGGTAATATTGATAAACCAGATGTTGATTCAATTGAGGGTTTAAGTCCATCAATAAGTATTGATCAAAAAACTACTAGTAAAAATCCAAGATCTACAATTGGTACAGTAACAGAAATATATGATCATTTAAGATTATTATATTCTAGAATAGGAATACCACATTGTATAAATCATAATATACCAATAATAAGTCAGAGTATTGAAGAGATGACAGAGCAAATATTAAAACATGATGAAGGTGCAAAACTAGTTGTATTATCTCCATTAGTAAAAAATGGAAAAGGAGAGCATAAAGATTTAATTAGCAGCCTAAAAAAAGATGGATACTCTAGGATACGTGTTAATAAGAAGATATATGATTTAAGTGAAGATATAGAAATTGATAAAAATAAGAAAAATAATATAGAAGTTGTTATTGATAGATTAATTATCAAAGAGGATGTAAGAAGCAGACTATATGAAGCTATTGAAACAGCAACTAAATTATCAAAAGGTAAAGTAATAGTAGATGTAATTGGTGAAAAAGAAATAGTCATGAGTGAAAATTTTGCTTGTCCTTTATGTGATTTTTCTTTAGAAGAACTTGAACCAAGAATATTTAGTTTTAATGCACCAATGGGAGCATGTGATGATTGTAAAGGATTGGGATTTAAATTACAGATTGATGAAAATTTAATTGTACCAGATTCTAATAAAAGCATTAATGAAGGTGCAATTGAACCTCTATCAAATATGGATGATATAAATATTTATAGACAAAAATTAGAAATAGTATGTGAAAAATATAATATTGAGTTAAATAAGAAATTTAAAGATCTAACTGAGAAAGAAAAACAAATAGTACTTAGAGGTACTGATGAAATAATTGAATTTAAATTTAGTTCTAGAAGTGGTAATATTTATAATAGTAAAGATAAGTATGAAGGAATAGTAAATAATCTTGAAAGAAGATATATGGAAACAAACAGTGAATTTATTAGAGACTGGATTGGTAAATATATGATCCAAAAGACATGTGAAACATGCCAAGGTAAAAGATTAAAAAAGAGTGTATTATCAATATTAATAAATAAAAAAAATATTATTGATTTAACTGATATGGATATTAGTAAACTATATGATTTTTTTATTACGTTAAAATTAAATAAGGAACAAGAAGAAATATCAAGATTATTAATAAAAGAAATAATGGTTAGACTTAATTTCTTAATTAATGTTGGACTTGGTTATTTAACACTTAGTAGAAGTGCAGCAACATTATCTGGTGGAGAAGCACAAAGAATAAGACTAGCAACTCAAATAGGTTCTAAGTTAACTGGGGTCCTATATGTTCTTGATGAACCATCAATTGGACTTCATCAAAGGGATAATCAAAAACTAATTAATTCATTAAAAGAGATGAGAGATTTAGGAAATACTCTTATTGTAGTAGAACATGATATAGAAACAATGTTACAAGCTGACTATTTAGTAGATATTGGTCCTGGAGCAGGAGATCATGGTGGAGAAGTAGTAGCACAAGGCACACCAGATGAAGTAATGAAAAACAAAGTTGGTATTACATCTGAATATTTAAATGGTACTATGAAAATTGATACACCAGATAAAAGAAGAAGTGGTAATGGAGAATTTATTAAAGTAATTGGAGCATCTGAAAATAACTTAAAAAGTATTGATGTTGAATTTCCATTAGGCAAATTTATAGTGGTAACAGGGGTATCTGGAAGTGGGAAAAGCTCATTAATAAATGAAGTTTTATATAAAAATCTAGCAAGCAGTTTATATTCATATAAAGAACAAGTTGGTAAATGTAAAAAAATAGAGGGTATAGAAAAAATAGATAAGATTGTTGACATATCTCAAACTCCAATAGGTAGAACTCCTAGAAGTAATCCTGCAACATATACCGGGGTATTTGATGATATTAGAGATGTATTTGCAGCAACTAAAGAAGCAAAAATAAGGGGATATAGTAAAGGAAGATTTTCATTTAATGTTAAAGGTGGTAGATGTGAGGCTTGTTATGGAGATGGGGTAAAAAGAATATCTATGCATTTTTTACCAGATGTATATGTTCCTTGTGAAGTGTGTAATGGTACTAGATATAATAAAGAGACACTTGCAATAAAATATAAAGATAAAAATATAGCAGAAGTACTTGATATGAGAGTAGAAGAGGCATATAAATTTTTTGAAAACATACCAAAAATAAAGCATAAAACAAAAGTATTAATGGATGTAGGATTAGGATATGTTAAACTTGGTCAAAGTGCACCAACATTATCTGGTGGAGAAGCATCTAGAGTTAAACTCTCAAAAGAATTACAAAAGAAACCTACTGGTAAGAGTTTATTTATTCTTGATGAACCAACAACAGGATTACATTCTGATGATATAAAGAAACTACTTAAAATATTAAATAAAATAGTAGATAATGGTGACACAGTTATAGTTATTGAACATAATTTAGATGTAATAAAAGTAGCGGATTATATTATTGATTTAGGTAAAGAAGGTGGAGATGCCGGAGGTGAAATACTTTTTGCAGGAACTCCAGAAGATATAGTTAAGTGTAAGAATTCATATACTGGAGAGTATTTAAAAAAATATTTAGAAGGATAGTAAATAGATATATCAAATAATAAATATAGAAATAAGATTAGTTTAATCTTATTTTTTTATTAGTTTCTAAATATATAAACAATACTTTTTAAAATATTATTAATGATAAACTTATAATAACATGCAGGAGAAAATATGGAACATATTGATAGTAAATCTTGGAATAAGATAAAAAATAATATCATAAGTATTTTAAAAAAGTATGATTATTTTATGCTATCAATTTGTGATGATTTTTTTGTTGATAATGATTATAACTTTAAGATATTGAGTATTAATGATATAGATAGTAATTTAATTAAACTTGATGAAAAAGAAATAATTAAAAAGTTAGAATATATTAATTATGTCAGATCTGCATACAACAGATTATCAACTCTTGAAAAAAAGATAATATTTTGGACATATCTTGATAAAAAAAATAATTATGATGATTGTTATATAGCAAATGAACTTGGTTTTTCTTTAGGATATTATTATGTTAAGAAAAAAGAAACACTAATTAGATATGCATATGCACTTGGAATTAAGGTTTATAATGAATAATTTATTACAAGAATTAAGATGTTTATACCCAAAGTATTTAATTTTTATTAAAAAAGGAAATAAATATAATATATATTTTAATGAAGAATTAATAGATATTATTACAATAAATAGTTATAAAGAATATATTGGTAAAAAAAGAGTAAATCATATTATTTTAGATAAAAATAAATATATAGTAAAAAAAATATGATATAATAAATATGGTGATATTAATGAAAGTAATACAAGTTCAAAAGAATAAGAATAATAGGTATGCTATATTTTTTGATTGGTTTTTTCATATGTTGTCATATACTTTAATACTATTATTAGCATCAAATATATTTAGGGCAATTTATATAAAAAACTTCTTTTATGGTTTTTTAGCAGCAGTAATAATATTTATATTAAATAAAACAATAAAACCAATATTAATTAATGTATCATTACCATTAATTGGATTATCTTTAGGATTATTTTATTTTTTTATTAATGTTTTAATATTATATATTACAGATATAATTCTTTTTGATGGTTTTAATGTAGATGGAATATTTTCACCTTATATAATATCTATATTTATAAGTTTTATTAATTTATTAATAGAATATTTAATATTTAAACCAATAAAAGAGAAAAAAGGCAGAATGTAAATGAACGATTTAATTATTGATTTAGGATTTATATCAATAAAGTGGTATTCAGTTTTAATATTATTAGGAATAATAATGTCATATTTTTATATTGTGAGTAGAGCAAAGAAATCAAGTATTAATAAAGAAGATATAATTGATATATTTTTTTGGACAATTGTAATTGGAATATTTGGAGCTAGAATATATTATGTTATATTTAATATTGAATATTATGTTAATAATCTTTTAGATATATTTATGGTATGGAATGGTGGATTAGCAATACATGGTGGTATTATTTTTGGTATCATTACATGCATTTATATGTGTAAAAAGAAAAATATTAATGTTTATGATATATTTGATATTTTTGCACCAGCACTTATATTCTCACAGGGCATTGGTAGATGGGGTAACTTTTTTAACCAAGAAGCATATGGAAGTATAACTACAAGAATATTTTTAGAAAAACTACATATTCCAAAGTTTATTATTAATAATATGTATATAAATGGGAATTATTACCATCCAACATTTCTATATGAATCAATTTTTTGCTTTATTGGATTAGTAATACTTATAATATATGCTAAAACAAATTATAAAAGAGGAAATATTTTTGGTATATATTTAATTTGGTATGGCTTATTAAGAATATTTATTGAGTATTTAAGAGTAGATAGTCTTATGATATTTAATGTAAAGGCAGCATATATAATTTCTATTATAATGATAGTAGTTGGTATATTTATAATTAGGAGGAAAGATGAAAAAAGAATATGAAGTAATAATTATTGGTAGTGGTCCTGCAGGAATATCTGCGGCACTATATTTAAAGCAAGCAGGTAAAGATATTGCTTTATTTGATGGTAAAATGCCAGGAGGTAATTTAAATAAGGTTTCAAGTATCTTAAATTATCCTGGATATATTGGAATAGATGGATCAACATTAGCGTACAATATGTTTGAGCAAATAAATAGTAATGATATTCCATTTATTTTGGAAACAGTTCAAGAAGTAAGTGGTAGTGATAATAATTTTTCTATAAAAACAAATAATGACTTATATAATGCTAAATATATAATAATTGCAACAGGTAGAAACTTTGAAGGTAATAGTTACAAAGATATTGAAAAATATATTGGTAATGGAGTATCATATTGTGTTTTTTGTGATGGTAATTTGTATAAAAATAAAGATGTAATGTTAATTAGTGATAAAGATTACGAAGAGTCATTAAAATATTTAAGTAAAATATGTAATAAAGTTATATTGGTTACTAAGGAAGAGATTAATAATTATGATAATGTAGAGATTATAAATAATTTTATATTTCAAGATATTGATAAAATAGAAAAGAAGTTTATTATTAAACATAATGATATAGAGACATCAGTAGATGGTATTTTTATTAGTTATGCAAGCATATCTCCAAGTAAATTTATTAATAATATAGATATTGAATATATAAATAATTATATTGTAGTAAATGATAATATGGAGACAAGAACAAAAAATATATATGCTGTTGGAGATGCAATAAAAAAAGATATGTATCAAATAGTTACAGCAGTCTCAGATGGTGCAATAGCAGCTAAAGAGATAATAAATAATATAAATAATAAAATATAATGATATAATATTATAAAAGAGGTGATAGATATGACATTTTCAAGTAAAGTAAAAGAAGAAATAAGTACATTAGAGTGTAATAGATTGGAATATCTATCTGAGTTATCTGGTATAATCAGAACTTCAGCAGATATTAAGATTTATAGTATTAAATTACAAACAGAAAATAAGTTTGTAGCAAATAGAATTTTTGGTTTATTTAATGTATTATATGGTTTAAAAGTTAATATATCAGCAAGAAAAAATTATAATTTTAAAAAGCAACAAATATATATTTTAGAGCAGAAGCAAGAAATTGTAAAAGTATTAAAAGATTTGGGTATTGTTAATGAAAAAAACGAGTTTTTAATGATACCAAGTGAGTCAATTATATCTGATGAAGAACTTAAAAATGCTTTTTTAAGAGGAGTCTTCCTAGTATGTGGGAGTATAAATGATCCTAAAAAATCAAGATATCATTTAGAGTTTCTAATTAATGATGAAAAATATGCTATATTTTTAAATAATTTTTTAAAAGAAAAAGATTTGAATAGCAAAATATTACATAGAAAAAAAGGTTATATGGTTTATATAAAAGAATCTGAAAAAATAAGTGATTTTCTAAAGTTAATAAAAGCATATAATGCAGTTATGTATTATGAAGATATAAGAATATATAGAGATCATGTTAATATGACAAATAGACTTAATAATTGTGAACAAGCAAATGTAGAAAAAACATTTATTACATCAAATAAGCATATACAAGATATTAAGATATTAGAAGAAAATGATCAGTTAGAGTTTATTGATGAAAGACTAAAAGAAGTAGCAATATTTAGAAAAAAATATCCAGAAAGTTCTTTAAAAGAGTTGAGTGATATTATTACAAAAGAAACAAATAAAAAAGTAAGTAAATCTAGTTTAAATCATAGGCTAAGAAAAATAAAGGAAATAGCAGATAAGTTTAGAAAATAAAAATATAACTTTAAAAAGTTGTGTTTTTTTGGTAAAATGAATAATGTTACATAATATAAAAGAGGGGTGACAACATATGGGTAAAGTTATAGCAATGGTTAACCAAAAAGGTGGAGTTGGTAAAACAACAACAAGTATAAATTTGTCTGCTTCTCTTGGAGTATTAGGTAAAAAAGTATTACTAATAGATTTAGATCCACAGGGTAATGCTTCAACAGGGTTAGGAATAAATAAAGCAGATGTAATGAAAAGTGTATATGATTTAATATTACATAATTGTGATCCAAAAGAAACAGTAATAAATACAAAATTTAAGAATTTATCAATAGTAGCTGCAACAATTAATTTGGCAGGAGTAGATATAGAACTATTAGAAAAGAGTAGAAGTAATCCAGAAATAAAGAAGAATACTCAATTAAAGGAATCTGTAGACCAAATAAAAGATAATTATGACTATATATTAATTGATTGTCCACCATCATTAGGCTTATTAACTGTAAACGCATTTACTGCAGCAGATTCAGTATTAATACCAGTACAATGTGAGTTTTTTGCACTTGAAGGTATAATGCAACTACTAAAATCAATAATGTTAGCTCAAAAGAATTTAAATACAGAGTTAGAGATAGAAGGAGTATTGCTAACAATGTTAGATTTTAGAACCAATCTAGGAATAGAGGTAGTTGAAGAGATAAGAGGATTTTTTAAAGAAAAAGTATATAACACATTAATTCCAAGATTAATTAGGCTTACAGAAGCCCCATCTCATGGTAAACCAATAGTAGATTATGATCCAATGAGTAGAGGTACTGAAGCATATATTAACTTAGCTAAGGAGGTAATTGATAGAAATGAAAGAACAGGAAAATAAAAGAAGAGCATTAGGTATGGGATTAGAAGAATTATTTAATTCTGAAAACTTAGATTTTGATAGGGTAGAAAAAGAAATAGTAGAAAACACACCAAAAGAAGAGGTTATTGATTTAAATCTAGATGAATTAAGAAGTAATCCATATCAGCCAAGAAAAGTTTTTGATGAAGAAGCATTATCAGAATTGGCATCTTCAATTCGTGAACATGGAGTATTTCAACCTATTATAGTTAAAAAGAGTATCCGTGGTTATGATATAATTGCAGGAGAAAGAAGAGTAAAAGCATCTAAAATGGCAGGTTTAACAACAATACCTGCAATAATTAGAAATTTTTCTGATGATGAAATGATGCAGATAGCTCTTTTAGAGAATTTGCAAAGAGAAGATTTAACTGCAATTGAAGAAGCAAGTGCATATAAAGGTATAATTGAAGCATTAAATATTACTCAAGAAGAACTAGGTAGAAAAATTGGGAAAAGTAGAAGCTATATCACAAATATGCTAGGGTTATTAAGATTACCACTTAACGTACAAGATATGATTTTATATAATAAAATAAGCATGGGTCATGCTAGAGTACTTAGTAAGTTAGAAGATATAAATCAAATAGAAGAACTAGCTAGGAAAATTATTTATGATGATTTAAGTGTTAGAGAACTAGAAAAAGAAGCTGAAGCAAAAGAGTTTAAAAGAAACACACCAATTAAAGTTAAAAAAACTTCTAAAACAAAAGAGTATGCTTATATAGAAAATGCAATGAGAGAGAAACTAGGAACAAAAGTTACTATATCAGATAACAAAATACACATATCTTTTGTTACACCAGAAGATTTGGATAGGATATTAGAAATAATTGATATTGAGGTAGAGTAAATTATGCAAAATAATTATAGTGTTGGAACAATAGTTAGGTTAAAAAAAGAACATCCATGTAAGAATAGTGATTTTGAAATTGTTAGAGTGGGTGTTGATATTAAAATCAAGTGTATTAATTGTGGAAGAACTGTAATTATACCAAGAATTGAATTTAATAAAAAAATTAAAAAGGTATTGGAGGAAAAATAATTTGAAAAATGGTAAGAGAAAAGGACTTCATCCAGCAATATATTTTATTATTCTGTCTGTTACAACCGTTATAATTAGTGGTGTATTAAAATTATTAAATATACAATCAGCACATGATTCTTTAACACGTGTAACTGGAGAAGTAGAGAGCACTTCTAGAATTGTAATATCTCTATTTAGTGTCGATAGAATAGTTTATATATTTCAAAATATGATAAATAGCATGGTAGAGTTTGCACCACTGTCAATGTTTATTATCTCTGCAATATCTATTGCAATAGCATTTAAAACAGGTTTTTTAAGAACTTTATTTACAAAATTAAGTAGAAAAATGCCCAAGTTTTTAATTGTATATTTATTTACTTTATTATGCATAATATCAGGTATTGGTTCTGAATTCAGTTATGTACTTTTATTACCAATAGGGGCAGTATTATTCATGTCATTAAATAGAAACCCTATTTCTGGTATTGTACATGCTTTTGCTGCAATATCTGGTGGAGTAGGAGCAAATGTATTTTTAACTGCAATTGACTATAATTTAGCTACTTATACAGAAGGTAGTTCAAAGCTAATTGATATAGAATATACTGTATCAGCAAGTTCAAATATGTATTTTATGATTATAATGACATTCTTATTAGCACTTACTTGTACATATGTAACTGAAAAATTAACTGTAAAAAAATTAGGAAGAAATACATATGATGAAGAAGAAATGGTTATTGATAATGATATAGAAAAAAGAGGTTTGATTGCTTCATTAGTAGTATCAATTATATTTATTGCAATAGTTGTTATTGGTATAATCCCGGGATTTAACTCAGATTTTATTGGATTTTTATTAGAAAAAGAACAAGATAATTATATTATGAGTTTATTTTCAACGACATCTCCATTTATGCAAAGTTCTTTATATATATTTTCAATATTAATATTTTTACAAGGATTTGCATATGGTATAGCTACAGGAGTTATAAGTAAATTTAGACATATAATTAATTTTACAAATAATTATTTAAAAGAACATAGTACTATGTTTTTGATATTATTTTTTGCAGCACAGTTTATATATATATTTAAAGAAACTAATATTGGTTTAGTAGTTACATCAGCACTAGCAAACTTAATTAAGATAACAAATTTCTCATTTATACCTTTAATATTAATAATCATATTATTTACTATAATAGCTAATTTAGTTTTACCAGGTACATTATCAAAATGGGCAATTTTTGCTCCAAGCATAATGCCTTTAGTTATGGAAGCAAATATTAATCCTGAATTTGCTCAATTAGTATTTAGAGCAGGAGATTCAATATCAAAAATGATTACGCCAGCATTTATGTTTTTTGCAGTATATATAGGTTTTGTAGAAGTATATACTGTAGATAAAAATGAATTTAATATGGCATCATGCTATGGAAAAATTATGCCATACTTTTTATGCATGGGATTAACATGGTTGTTTATTATAGTAAGTTGGTATATAATAGGTATTCCAATTGGACCAAATGTTTTACCAGGTATTTAAGGGGGTGTTAGTATTTCACTTACTGCAGGAATAGTTGGTTTACCAAATGTTGGTAAATCTACTTTATTTAATGCTATAACTAAAAAAAGTGCTTTAGCAGCTAACTATCCTTTTGCTACAATAGAACCAAATGTTGGAGTTGTTGTAGTACCAGATAGTAGATTAGATTATTTAAATAAAATAAATGAACCAAAAAGTTTAGTCCCAACAACGTTTGAATTCACAGATATTGCGGGTTTAGTAAAAGGGGCTTCAAAGGGAGAAGGTTTAGGAAACAAATTCTTATCTCACATTAGAGAAGTTGATGCAATATGTGAAGTTGTAAGATGTTTTGATGATGATAATATTATCCATGTTGAAGGTAATGCAGATCCAATAAGAGATATAGAAATAATTGATTTAGAGTTTATATTTTGTGATTTGGAGCAAATACAAACTAGATTAGATAAAATAGAGAAAAAAGCAATTGCGTCAAAAGATAAAGAAGCACTATTTGAAGTTGAAGTACTTCATAAAATAAAAAAAGAATTAGAAAATAATGTTTTAGTTAGAAATATTAGTTTATCAAAAGAAGAAGAAAAATATATTAAAAACTATAATTTATTAACAGCAAAACCAGTAATATATGTTGCAAATATTAAAGAAGAAGACATTAATAGAAATTGTAATTATGTTGACTTAGTAAAAGAATATGCAAAAAAAGATAATTCTGAAGTAGTTGTATTATGTGCCAAAATAGAATCAGAGATTAGCGAACTAGATGAAGAAGATAGAAATATATTTTTAAAAGATTTAGGAATAGAAAATAGTGGCCTAGATAACCTAATTAAAGCCTCATATTCATTATTAGGTCTTGCTACATATTTCACAGCAGGTCCTAAAGAAGTTAGAGCGTGGACATTTAAAAAAGGTATGAAAGCACCTGAATGTGCAGGAATAATCCATACAGATTTTGAAAAGGGATTTATTAGAGCAGAAGTAATAAGTTATGTAGATATGGAAAAATATGGTAGTGAAAAAGCATGCAAAGAAAAAGGGAAAATGAGATTAGAAGGTAAGGATTATTTAATGCAAGATGGAGATATTTGTTTTTTCAGATTTAATATATAAAAAAGTTTACATTAAACTTTTTTTTTGTTATAATACATAGACGAGTAATTAGTTACTCTCTTGCTTTCATTAAATGAAAGCCGATAGACCAGAAGAGGAGGTAAAAATGAAGTACGAAATAATGTATATAGTTAGACCAGATCTAGAAGAAAGTGCTTTAAAAAAAGTTGAAAGTGATTTTGAAAAAATATTAACTTCAAACAAAGCAAAAGTAGTTTCTAAAAAAGATTTAGGAAAAAGAGAACTTGCTTATGAAATAAAAAAACATAAGTCTGGTTATTATTTTCTAATAAATATTGAATCAAGTAATAGTGATGCAATAAAAGAATTTGATCGTTTAGCATTACTAAGTGAAGATATTATTAGACATTTAATAATAAAAGAGGATTAAGGAAGGAAAATAATATGAATAAGACTTTTTTAATTGGTAGATTAACAAGAGATCCAGAACTAAGATATTCAAATAATAATGCAGCTATTGTAAATTTTTCTATAGCAATCGATAGACAATATACAAATCAACAAGGAAAGAAAGAAACAGATTTTATTAATATAGTTGCTTTTCAAAAGCAAGCAGAAAATATTAAAAAATATGTATTTAAAGGTTCTTTAGTTGCTGTTGATGGAAGAATTCAAACTAGAAATTATGAAGATAAAGATGGAAAAAAAGTATATGTTACAGAAGTAGTAGCAGATAGAGTACAATTTTTAGATACAAAAGGTAGTACTTTAAATAATAATGATAATGTAACACCAGCGGATTTTGATAGAAAAGAAATGGATACTGTAAATGTAGCTGATGATATCTATGAAAGTTTTGGTAATGAAAGTATAGAAGTAAGCGATGATGACATTGCATTCTAAAAAGGAGGAATTTTAATGGCAGAATTTTATCACAAGAAGAAAAAAGTATGTCAAATGTGTACAGGTAGTGACGTTGATTATAAAAATGTAGAAGTAATAAGAAAATATATTAACGAAAAAGGTAAAATATTACCTAGAAGAGTAACAGGTAACTGTGCTGAACATCAAAGACATGTAGCTTTACAAGTAAAAAGAGCAAGACTAATGGCTTTAGTACCATTTGTTAAATAAAACACTTATTGTAAGTGTTTTTTGTTTCATAAAATAATAATTTATAGTATAATATTAAGTACAAGTAGTATTTGGAGGTATTTATGAAAGTAATATTCTTAAAAGCACTAAAAAAGGCTGCAAAAGAAGGGGATATTAAAGAAGTAAGCGATGGATATGCCAAGAATTATCTTATACCTAATAAAATTGCTATAGCATATACAGAGCAAAACAAGAAGTTATTTGAAATAAGTAATCAGAAACATAAAAAAGAAGAAGAAAAACACATTGAAGAAGCAGAAGAAATAAAAAAGAAATTAGAAAAAGAAGTATTAATATTTAAGGTTAAAGCAGGAGAAAAAGATCATTTATTTGGGTCAATATCAACAAAGCATATTGCAGATGAACTTAATAAAAAAGGATATGTTATTGATAAAAGAAAAATAATGATAGATGTACCATTAAATGCACTTGGAGATTACAAAATAAAATTGGTTTTACATAATAAAGTAGAGGTAATATTAAATATTAGATTAGAAAAATAAGTAGGTGATTTATGAAAAATAAGAATATGCCATATAATTTAGATGCAGAAAAAGCAGTATTGGGAGCAGCATTTCTATCAAAAGATGCACTACAAAAGGTTTGTGATGAATTAGATTCTGAGTCTTTTTATAATGAAGCAAATGCAAAAATATTTAATGTATTAGTAGAATTAAATGATAAAAGAAGTCCAATTGATATAACAATTGTAGCTAATAAATTATCAGATAAAAAGATATTAACTGAAGTTGGTAATATTGAATATTTATCTGAAGTAATTGATTCATTACCAGCAGCAACAAATATTGATTATTATATTAATATAGTTAGAGATAAAGCAATATTAAGAAAAATAATAGAAGTATCAACAGATATAGCATCTAAAGCATATGTTACTGATGAATCGGTTAATGAAGTATTAGATGAAGCAGAAATAAAAATATTTGATGTTTCTAAGAAAAGAAAAAGTTCTGAATTCCATAGAATTCAAGATGTATTAGCAAGAGAGCAGGGGAATCTAGAAAAATTAGCAGAAACAGGATCAGAAATTAATGGACTTGCAACAGGATTTTATGAATTTGATAAATTAACTTCAGGATTACAACCTAATCAATTAATAATAGTAGCGGCAAGACCAGCAATGGGTAAAACATCTTTTGCATTAAATATAGCAACACATGCTGCTATTCAAGGAAAAAAGACCGTAGCATTATTTAACCTAGAAATGAGTGCAGAACAGTTAACTAATCGTATATTACAATCTGTTGCACAAATAGATGGTTATAAAATGCGTACTGGTAGATTAGAGCATAATGATTGGAAAAAATTAAATGAAGCAATATCTTTATTAAATGATACTAGAATATATATCGATGATACTCCTGGTATTACAATTGGAGAAATAAGAGCAAAATGTAGAAGATTAGCAGCATCTGAAGAAGGGTTAGGCCTTGTAATCATTGACTATCTACAGTTAGTATCTGTAGTAACTAGAAGTACATATTCTAGGCAACAAGAAGTATCAGAAATATCACGTAGTTTGAAAACAATGTCACTAGAATTAGGTGTGCCAGTTATTGCACTTGCACAATTATCTCGTGCAGTTGAAGGAAGAGAAGATAAACGTCCATTGATGAGTGATTTAAGAGAATCTGGTTCTATAGAGCAAGATGCAGATATAGTATCATTCTTATATAGAGAAGATTATTACAATAAAGAACTAAGAAGAGATGATAATGTAAGTATAACCGAATTTATTGTTGGTAAAAATAGAAACGGTCCTACAAAGAAAATTGATGTTTTATTTGAAAGAAATACTGCCACTTTCTTAAATTATCAAAAGGAGAATGAAGAATAATGTTATCTTTTATCAAAAAAATAATTCCATATTTTTTTGCTTTAGTAATATCATTTGGTATTATTTCTTTTTATCATATGTACAGGGTATATGGTATGGAACCAAAAGAAGTATATAGAGTATATTTAGATGGTAAGGTTATTGGCAATATTAAATCAAAAAAAGCATATGAAGATTACATAAATAAGGAACAAGAACAAATTAAGAAAAAATATGGTGTTGATAAAGTTTATGCTCCTACTGGAGTAGATATTCAAAAGGTAGTAACCTATGAAAGTGATACTTTAAGTATAAAAAAAATAGATAGTATTATTAAAAGTAAAAAACCATTTACAATAAAAAGTTACAAAGTAACAATAAGAAAACAAAATGATGATGGAACAGTTCAAGATCCAATATATATAAATGTTTTAAGTAAAACAATGTTTGAAAACTCAATAAATAATATTGTAAAAGCATTTATTGGTGAAGAAACGTTTGAAAAATATAAAAATAATACTCAAGAGGAAATAACAGCAACAGGAACTATAATAAAAAATTTATATTTAAGTGATAGTATTACAATAAAAGAAACTCTTGTACCAACAAGTGAACAAATATTTATTAATGAAGATGATTTAACCAAATATTTATTATTCGGAGAAATAAAAGAGGATAAGTATTACACTGTTAAACCAGGAGATATGATAGAACAAATAACATATAATAATAAAATGAGTATTGAGGAGTTTTTAATTATTAATCCAGAGTTTAGTAATGCAAATGTAATATTATCGGAAGGTCAAAAAGTAAAAGTTGAAACTATGCAACCAGTATTAAGTTTAGTTGTTAAAAAAGATAAAGTCAGTGATGAAGAGGTTAACTATGAAACAAAATATGAATATGATGGAAATCTTACAGCAGGAGTAAGAAAAGTTAAAACAGAAGGTCAAAAAGGTTTAGTTAGAATAAATTCAGAAGTTATTGAAATAAATAATGAAATAAAAGCTGTAAAATTTGTTAATTCTGAAATAATAAAAGAGACTATTGATAAAACTATAGTTGTGGGTACTTATCGCCCTGGCGGTGGATGGAGTGATGATCCAAATGCATATGGATCTGGAGACTGGTCATGGCCTACAATTAGACCATATATGATTACAAGTAGATTTGCATGGAGATGGGGTAAATTCCATGGAGCAATCGATATTTCTGGTTGTGGTTATGGATCACCAATATATTCTGCAAACAATGGTGTAGTTGCTGCAGCATACACTGCATCAAATACTAATGAATGGTCTTTAGGTAGTTATATTGTTATTAATCATCAAAATGGATATTATACACTTTATGCTCACCTTTCTGGTTTAAATGTTTCTAAAGGAACAGTTGTTAATAAAGGACAAAGAATAGGGTCAATGGGTCACTCTGGTAGAGCAACAGGGACACACTTACATTTTGCTGTTTTTAAAGGATATCCATATAGGGGAGGAGTGGCAATAAACCCACTATCTCTTTACTAATAATGAAAACAGTGGTACTTGCCAGTGGTAGTAAAGGAAATTCAACACTGGTTTTTAATGATGATACTAAAATTCTAATAGATTTTGGTATGTCATATAACTATATATATAATTCATTAAAAGAGTTAAATATTAATATTGATGATATAAATGCAATATTAATTACACATACTCATATTGATCATATTAAAGGATTAAATCTATTAATTAAAAATAATGATTCAATAATATATGCAACAGTCGAACTAGAAAAAGAATTGAAAAAATTATATCCTAATGGTAATTATATTATTTATGATGAAACAACTACTATTGGTAGTCTTAATATTGAACACTTTAAAACCTCACATGATTCAGGAGAATCATTAGGTTTTATAGTTTCAGAAAATAATAAAAGTTTAGTATATTTAACAGATACTGGATGTATAAAAGAAAAACTATATGACAAATTAAAAAATAAGAATATGTATATCATTGAAAGTAATCATGATATTGATATGTTATGCACAGGATCATATCCATATGAATTAAAAAGAAGAATATTAGGAGATAAAGGACATTTATCTAATAAAGATATGTGTGAACACTTTGTTAGATTAATGGGTAAAAATACAAATACAATAGTATTAGCACATCTTAGTAAAGAAAACAATACAGAAGAAAAAGCATTGGCAGAATTCAAAAACTGTTTAAATAATTATAATAAAAAAATAAAGAAAATAGTAGTAGCAAAACAAGATGAAAGATCGGAAATAATAGAAATATGATAAAAATAATATGTGTTGGTAAAATAAAAGAAAAGTATAATAAAGATGCAGTAGAAGAGTATTTAAAGCGTTTAAGTAAATATACAAATATTGAAATAGTAGAAGTACAAGATTATGATTATGATTTAGAGAAGACACTAATCATGGAAAAAAATGAAATACTAAAACATATAAAATTAAATGATTATTTAATATCTCTTGATATAAATGGAGAAGAACTAAACTCAGAAGTATTTTCTAAGACAGTAGATACAGTTATACAAAAAAGTAAAGTAATTACTTTTATTATTGGTGGATCATATGGATTACATAATGAAATAAAAGAAAAAAGTAATAAAATAATATCGTTTTCAAAATTAACATTTCCACATCAGTTATTTAGAGTGCTTTTTTTAGAACAAATATATAGAGCATTTAAAATAATTAATAATGAAAAATACCATAAGTAGGTGATAAATATGTTTAATAATAGTTGGGATGATATATTAATAGATGAAATAAATAAAGAGTATTTTATTAAACTAAAAGAATTTATTATTAATGAAAGAAAAAATAAAAAAATATATCCACCAGTTCAAGATTTATTTAATGCATTTAAATTAACAGAGTTTAATAATATTAAAGTAGTAATTTTAGGTCAAGATCCTTATCATGAAGAAAATGAAGCAATGGGGCTTGCTTTTTCAGTAAGAGAAGGTATCAAAATGCCGCCATCTCTGCTAAATATATTTAAAGAGTTATATAATGATCTTGGAATAAGAAGAACTAAAACAGATTTATCCGATTGGGCAAAACAAGGAGTGTTTTTATTAAATACAGTATTAACTGTAGAAGAAGGAAAACCTAATTCTCATAAAGATAAAGGTTGGGAAATATTTACTGATGAAGTAATAAGTAAAATTAGTAAACTAAAAGATAATGTTGTTTTTATATTATGGGGTAATAATGCAAGAGAAAAACAGCAGTTAATAGATAAAGAAAAACATTGCATAATATGCTCTCCCCATCCATCCCCATTTTCTGCAAATAAAGGTTTTTTTGATAGCAAACCATTTTCTAAAACAAATAAATATTTAGAGTCAAAGAATATTAGTAAAATTAATTTTAATTAAAAAAGAAGAGCAATCTTCTTTTATAATTTAAAGTCCTTAAAATTAGTATCATCCATATTTTTTTTATCATAAAACAGTTTCTTTTTATATCTCATAATCTTAGCAACAATAAGCATAGGAAACATTGATACAAGTTTATTATATTTAATTATTGAATCATTATAGAAATCTTTAAAAGCCTTAAAAGAGTCTTCAATATCAGTAATTTCATAGAAAATCTTTTGAAACTCTTCATCATTATCTAATTCATCATAATTTTCTTTAATAATATATAATTCATTAATATATGTTAATAATTTTCTATCTAGTTCAAAATTAGAAAGTTTTTCATCTTTTATTTTACTAATACCATCAAAAACTTCTTTATCTGTATTTAGTTTACTTTTAATAATATTTGATATTTTTATTAATAAATCATAAGTATTTCTTAGAGATGAATCAATTTTCATTTCAGCCTCATTAATTTTTAATATTGATACTGAGAATGTATTATATGCTAATGAAAATAGAAATAGACAAACAGATATCGCTAAAAAAATATATAAAATTTCCATAATGTACCATCCTTACGATAAGATTATATCAAAATCATATATAATTATCAATTTATATTTTTAATATTTAATACATGATATAATATATTATGTAGAAAGGAATATAACATGAAAGTACAAATTGGAGTGTCAGCAAGGCACATACATTTAAATGAAGAAGATTATAAAAAATTATTTGGTAACTTAAGACTTAGTGTAGAAAAGGAATTAGTGCAAAGGAATGAATATGCATCAGATAAAGTAGTTACTATAAAAGGACCTAAAGGATATATAGAAAATGTAAGAGTATTGGGGCCACTTAGAAATAAAACACAAGTAGAGATATCTATAACTGATTCCTATAAACTTGGTATTAAACCACCAATTAGAGAATCAGGTGATTTAAAAGGAGCAGAGCAAATAACTATTATTAGTAGCAAAGGATCAATTAGTAAGAAAGTTGCTATAGTACCAAACAGGCACATACATTTATCACTCGAGGAAGCAAAAGAATATAATTTAAAAGATGGGGAGTTTGTTTCAGTAAAAGTAGATAGTCAAAAGGGTGGAATAATGGATAATGTGCAAATAAGAGTAGATGAAAATTATGTATTAGAAATGCATATTGATACAGATGATGCTAATGCATTCTTATTAAGTACAGGAGACTTTGTAGAAGTAATTGGTAAGTAATATGAAGTTTAAAATAGGTAATGTTGTTGTTAAAAATCAAGTTATTTTAGCACCAATGGCAGGGTTATGTAATAGTGCATTTAGGAAATTAGTTAAAGAAATGGGTTGTGGTTTAGTTTATGCTGAGATGATAAGTGATAAAGCATTGGTATATAATAATAAGAAAACAGAAGGTATGTTATATTTTGAGGAAGAGGAAAGACCAATAGTACAACAAATATTTGGTAGTGATATAGATAGTTTTGTTAAAGCAGCAAAAATAGTAGAAGAAAAAATGAATCCAGATATAATTGATATAAATATGGGTTGTCCAGTACCCAAAGTAGCAGTAAGGTCACAAGCAGGGGCTGGATTATTAAAAGATCCAAATAAAGTTTATGAAATAGTTAAATCTGTAGTAAGTGCAGTACCCTGCCCTGTAACAGTAAAAATAAGAAGTGGATGGGATGAAAAATCTATTAATGCAGTTACAATTGCAAAATTATGTGAAAAAGCAGGAGCAAAAGCAATTTGTATACATCCTAGAACAAGAAATCAAGGATATACTGGGAAAGCAAATTGGGATATTATTAAAGAAATAAAAGAGAATATTAATATACCAGTTATTGGTAATGGAGATATTAAAACAATATATGATGCTAAAAGAATGTTAGATTCTACAAAATGTGATGCAATTATGATTGGTAGAGCAGCACAAAATAATCCTTATATCATAAAACAAATTATAGAATATATTGATAACAATAATATTATCCCTGATCTACTTGCTAAAGACAAAATAAAATTATGTTTAAAGCACTTAGAGTATTTAAAAGCAATAAAAGAAGAAAAACTAGTTGTACTTGAAATGAGAACACATATTTCACATTATTTAAAAGGTTTAAAAGAAGCAAATGATGTTAAACAAAATGTTTTTAATGCTAAAAGTGTTATTGAGTTAGAGAAAATATTATTAGATTATTATGAAAAACTAGAAAAAAATATATTATAGTGGTATAATTAGTATATAAATTAGAAAGGAGAATTATGAAAAAGTACAATTTAATCAAAGTTTTAGGTATTACATTATTAGTAACGTGGTTATTAACATTTATAATACCAACATCTACAATTTCAGAAGGAATAACAAGGGGAAGTGTTACACCATTTGGAATATGGAATTTATTACTAAATGCACTAGTATCAGTTACATATTTCAATACTCTAGGTCTTTATATTATAGTTATAGCAGTATTCTATGGATTGCTAGAATTAATAAAACAATATAATGACATTTGTGATAGTATAGCAAAGGGGTTCAAGGATAAGAAAAGGATTGCACTAGTAATAAGTATATTATTTTTCTCTCTACTAGCACTAGTCGTAGCTGATCCATTATCTCTATTAGTATTTGTACCATTCTTTTGGAAAATACTATCAAAACTTGAGATTGATAAAAAACATATTGTTTTAGCAACAATAATCTCAATATTTGTTGGATCAATAGGATTAATATATAATTCTACAGTAGCTAATAACTTTTCAAGTACAGGTGTATTATTAGCAACAACTAATATGTTACCAATATTTATTTTAGGAGTATTATCAATAGGAGCATTAATAATATTTACTATTATGAATACTAAGAAGATAAATAAGGCAAAAATCAAATTTGAAAAGGATACAAAAGAAGTTATTAAGGACCCTATTAAAGTTAAAAAAATTCCATATTTAATATTAACAATGTTGTTTGGTTGTGTTGGTATAAATAAGATATATACAAAGGAATATGGAAAAGCAATAGCAGCACTATTATTTAGTATCACATTAATACCAGCGGTGTTATCAATAGTAGATTTTATATTACAAATATTAAATAAAGCAGATAAAAAAGGATATATTGTAATAAATAGTAAAAAAAGAAATAGTATATTATTTATTGTTGGAGCAGCAATAGTAACATTATTTATTTTAACTTCAACTATAGCTTGGGAAACACTATTTAAAACAACAGCATTTACAGATTTTAATACATGGTTTTATGGATTAAAGATTAATGAATATTTAAGTATGAAGAGTTTAATTGGTAGTACTGAAGTAATAGGAACATGGTCATTTGGAGGGTTATCTGTATTATTAATTATAAT
>ENA-UOWO01002348-UOWO01002348.1-activated-sludge-metagenome-genome-assembly--contig:-NODE-2348-length-23494-cov-13.099876_pt1 | contig 23494 bp, 14 predicted proteins | sample MGYA00238148_ERZ761564 | MGnify/ENA primary metagenome ERZ761564 (study PRJEB28885, sample SAMN05720194) | activated sludge metagenome | isolation source: Anaerobic digester | place: USA... | reverse complement strand
ATTTTGACCGCAAAAACCGCCAACTCTTTGAATTTGGAGTCAAAAAAATCATCTGGATATTTACGGAGGTGCAGATGATCAAAGTACTAGTGCCAGGAGAAGATATGCAACATTTTGAATGGGAAGAAGATATCATCGTGATGGAAGGGGTACTGTTCAATTTGCAGAAGATTATGGATCAGCTCTTATAAAACCAAATTCTTCTTTCGCATCGTTTTCAACTGTATCTTTGCCTTTGAATAGCAACCCAATGCTCAAAATCTTGCACCTCATTCTGGCACTCAACATCCTTTTATCCTCGAGCGGGATAACGATATTTGAGCATTTGTGCCAAATGCGGGGCAAAAAAATAGCCTTGTTTGTACAGCCTAAAAGTTGCTGCCAAAAACGAGAACAGGTTCATCGTTCTTGCTATAAAACGGCAGCAGTAACCAATACCAGGAAAAGCCTTTCGCGGATTCCCTGTTGTTCGGACAAATCCTCTTTTTTAAAAACCGATACCCAGCCGACCTTACAAAAAGTGGTAGCGTTCAGCCTTGTGGTTGACGCTTTAGTTTTACCGCCCATTTTGAATTTTGCCTTTGAATTCGCCAAAACTATTCTCCCTCAGAATCAAAAAATCTTGCGTTTTTACTTATACAAGCCGCCACCACTCCTGCGTGACATCCTTGTGCTGATGCAATCTTTCCTTTGTTAGCCTATTGACTTCCTGACGTTTTTATCACGTCTGTTGAAAACCATTTACTCTTTTTCCATTGCTCATTCTTTGGTGCTGAGTCAAGCACTCAACAATTTCATGGTTATGAAAAAAATATTGCTCGGCAGTCTTTTAGCCCTTAATGTATTCAGCATTTGCCTGCAAGAGGCAGCAGCACAAGCCACTTTAAAAGCGCCCACTGCCAGCCCGGATGCTACCCTGACTCAAAATTTTGGGGAAAGTGACATCACCGTAACTTACGGTCGGCCCTCAGCCCGGGGACGGAAAATTTTCGGTCAGCTCATTCCATTCGACAGCCTATGGCGCACGGGCGCCAATGATTGTACTGCGCTAGCCCTGCGCGAAACGGTAATCATCGGAGGCAAAAAAATCCCGGCTGGTAAATATTCCCTTTTTAGCATCCCGGCTCAGGAGGAGTGGACCATCATCCTCAACCGCGATGCTACCCTGCACGGTGCCTTTGGCTACGACCCCCAAGTGGACATTCTCCGCTTCAAGGTGAAACCGGAAAAATCCGAGCGATTCTACGAAACCTTCACCATTGAAATTGGTGATTTTAATGCCAAAGGGGAGGCTTCACTGAACTTAATGTGGGAAAACACCCTGGTCAAAATCCCGCTCCAAACCATCGCCGACTTCAACAATATGGCGGAAATTCAAAAACGCCTGATTGACAAGCAAGAGAAAAATTCCGAACTGCTGTTTCTCGCCGCAGGCTATTACCACGCTACCAAACGCGATCTGCAACAGGCCAAAGAATGGGTAGAAGCAGCTGAAAAATTGGACGGCAAAAAATTTGTGATTCCGAATTTGGCGCAAAAAATTTATACAGACCTAAAGGATTATCCGGCAGCATTAAGTGCTGCTCAACGGGCTTTGGCTTTGGCAGAAAAAGAAAAAATGAGCAGCGAGATCACAGCCTTGAACAAGCGGATTGCCGAATTGCAAAAACTGGCTGATGCTGCTAAAAACTAAGCAGCCATGGTGAACAAGATCATTTATTTTTTTCTGCACAATAAGCTGATGGCATGGGTAGTGCTGCTAATTTTCACCGGCTGGGGACTGGTGTCGGCACCGTTCGACTTTGGCATTCCCGGGCTGCCGCGCAATCCGGTGGCGGTAGACGCCATACCCGACATTGGGGAAAACCAGCAAATTGTATACACCGACTGGCCAGGGCGCTCGCCGCAGGACGTGGAAAATCAAATCACGTATCCGCTGACGACTACGCTGTTGGGCTTGCCCGGAGTAAAAAACATCCGCTCCACCTCCATGTTTGGTTTTTCCAGCATTTACATCATCTTCGAGGATCAAATTGATTTTTACTGGAGCCGTTCGCGGATTTTGGAAAAACTCAATTCCTTGCCTTCCAGTTTACTGCCGCAAGCCGTACAACCTACCCTCGGGCCAGATGCCACCGGATTGGGGCAAATTTTTTGGTATACCCTGGAAGGTCGAGACCCGGAAGGCAAGTCTACCGGAGGCTGGGACGCCCACGAACTGCGTAGTATCCAGGATTTTTACGTGCGTTATGGCCTGACCTCTGCGCCGGGTGTTTCCGAGGTGGCTTCCATTGGTGGTTTTGTCAAAGAGTACCAAATTGACGTCGATCCGCAGGCGCTGCGCACCTATAACATCAGCCTGGAAGAAGTGCTGGATGCCGTGCGCCAGTCTAACCTCGACATCGGAGCCCAAACGCTGGAACTCAACCTGGTGGAATACTACGTACGGGGCCTTGGCTATATCAAGAGCCTGGCCGACCTCGAAGAAACCGTAGTGCGGGTGAGCAACAACATTCCCATCCGCATCCGCGATATCGCCAAAGTAAACATTGGTCCCGCCGAACGCCGAGGCATCCTGGATAAATCGGGAGCCGAAGCCGTGGGAGGGGTAGTCGTGGCCCGTTTTGGATCGAACCCGCTGGAGGTGATCCAAAAAGTAAAAGAGCGCATCGCCGAAATTGAGCCGGGCTTGCCCAGCAAAGTTCTGGCCGATGGCACCCTTTCTCAAGTCAAAATTGTACCTTTTTACGACCGGACCCACCTGATCAAAGAAACCCTGGGCACCCTGTACAGCAACCTGAGTCAGGAAATCCTCACCACCATCATCGTGGTCATTGTGCTCTTGTTCAACTTGCGGGCTTCGCTGGTGGTGTCGGGGCTTTTGCCCATTGCGGTGCTGATGACTTTTATTGTGATGAAAATGTTTGGCGTTGATGCCAATATTGTGGCGCTGTCCGGCATCGCCATTGCCATTGGTACGATGGTGGATGTAGGGATTGTGATGTCGGAAAACATTGTGCGGAGACTGGAGCTGTACGGAGATAAAGAGGATTTGTACACTACGGTTTATGAAGGTTCGGCGGAAGTGGGTTCGGCGGTGGTGGCCGCAGTGTTGACCACCATCGTGAGTTTTTTGCCCGTATTTGCCCTGGAAGGAGCGGAAGGCAAATTGTTTCGCCCGCTGGCTTTTACCAAAACCTTTGCCCTGGGTGCTTCCATTTTTCTGGCCATCATGGTCTTGCCAGCTTTGGCACACACCCTATTTTCCATCAAAGTAACCCGGCGTTTTTGGCGTTGGCTCTGGAGCGGCTTACTCATAGTGGCCGGAATCATTGCGTTGGTTTTTCAACAACAAACCCTGGGGATCATCTTGCTCATCATCGGGGCCTGTGCATTTTTGCTCAATTGGAGTGAAACGAGGTATCGCCCCGAAGTAAGTGAAAAGGTAAAACAAGGCATCAATCTCGTTTACGCAGCCATCGTGGCTGGTCTGATCACGCGCATGTGGATGCCACTGGGCGTAGACCAAAGTATGGGGCTCAATTTCGTTTTTGTAGGGGGCATCCTGGCCAGTATTTTGGGTTTGTTGTACGGCATGACCGTCATCTACCGCCCGCTACTCACTTTTTTTCTCGAATACAAACTGCTGTTTTTGCTCATTCCACTGGGGATACTGAGCGCGGGCTATTTCATTTTCCGGGGCATTGGTCAGGAGTTTATGCCTGCGCTGGACGAGGGGTCTTTTCTCCTCATGCCGAGCGCGATGCCCCATGCGGGTACGCAAGAGAACCTGCGTAACCTGCGCATGCTCGACATGGCGGTAACGGCCATTCCGGAGGTAGAAACCGTGGTGGGCAAAGCGGGCCGGGTAGAAAGTGCACTAGATCCTGCCCCTTTGCCCATGTACGAGAACGTGATTTTGTACAAATCGGAATACAAAACCGATGAAGACGGCCGCCGCCTGCGGTTTAAAGTGGACGCCCACGGGAAATACCTCCGTGATAAAAAGGGCGAACTGTTTGAAAACCGCAATGGCCAGTATTTCCGACAATGGCGCGATCACATCCAATCTCCGGATGACATTTGGGACGAAATCACCAAGGTGACCCAACTGCCTGGTATCACCTCAGCACCCAAACTACAACCCATCGAAACCCGCCTGATCATGTTGCAAACGGGCATGCGGGCACCAATGGGCATCAAGGTCAAAGGGCCAAATCTGGCGGCCATTGAGGCCTTTGGCCTGGAGTTGGAAAAACACTTACGGCAAGTAGAAGGGGTAAAAGACGCTGCCGTTTTTGCCGATCGCATCGTGGGCAAACCCTACATCGAATTGGAAATTGATCGTGCCGCCATCGCCCGGCATGGCTTGAGCGTTGCGGATGTACAGGGCTACATCGAAGCCTCGATTGGCGGTACTGCGGTCACCCAAACGGTGGAAGGTCGCGAGCGTTACAACGTCAGGGTACGTTATCCCCGCGAATTGCGGAACGATCCCGAAGCGGCCAAACACATTTTTATTCCCTCAAAAAACAGCAACAACCCCATTCCGCTCAGCGATCTGGTCAAAACCAATTACACCGCCGGTGCCCAAATGATCAAAAGTGAGGATGGTTTTTTGGTGGGTTATGTGCTTTTTGACAAAGAAAATGATTATCCCGAAATTGATGTCGTCAACAATGCCAAAGTGTTTTTGGAAGAAAAAATTGCCAGTGGTGCACTACAAGTGCCTGTAGGAATCAGCTACCGTTTTGCAGGCAACTACGAGCAAAACCTGCGGGCGACCTCCCGTCTACGCATCATTTTGCCCTTGACTTTACTGATTATTTTTATGATCCAATACCTGGAATTCCGCTCCCTGACCATTTCGGCGATGGTATTCACTGGCGTTTTTGTTGCTTTTGCGGGTGGGTTCATCATGCTGTGGCTGTATGGGCAGCCCTGGTTTTTGGATGCCAAGCTCTTTGGCGAAAACCTGCGCGACTTGTTTCAGGTCCACCCGGTCAACCTCAGCGTGGCGGTTTGGGTCGGTTTTTTGGCACTCTTTGGCATCGTCACCGATGATGGAGTTTTGATGGCAACCTATCTGCGCGAACGTTTTGACACGCTCAAACCATCGTCTACTCAAGAAGTGCGTGCAGCCGTTTTGGAAGGAGCAGTACGGCGGGTACGCCCGGCAATGATGATCACCGCTACCACGCTACTTGGTTTTTTGCCCATCCTGACTTCTACGGGTCGAGGTTCCGATATCATGGCCCCGATGGCCATTCCGGCATTTGGCGGGCTATTGATCGAAATCATTTCCATATTCATCGTTCCGGTGTTGTTTTGCCTGTGGAAAGAGGCAGGATTGCGTTGGAAAAAAGAGGAAGCGATATGAAATTTGTAAGTGTAATGGGACTGGCTTTTTTAATGGTCAATGTTTTGGGGGCAAATCTGGTCGCTCAGCCCCTCGACAGCCTCGTTCAAATTGCCCTGCGCAACAACCCTCAACTCAAAGCCCGCTACACCAGCTACCAATCCCAACTGGAACGCGCATCGCAACAGAATCAATTGCCCGATCCTCGTTTGGATTTCAGTACCCAGTTGTTACCCTTGCGGATGCGCAGCTGGGAGCAGGCTGCCATCATCGGAGGGATGCAGGATTTTCCCTGGCCGGGTACACTGACTACCCGTTCCTCACTCGTCATTAGTGAGGCTCGGGTAAGTTATGAACAAGCCGAGGCCGAGGCGCTGAATTTGGCTTACGAGGTGCGGACGGCCTGGTTGGAGTATTATGAAATAGGAAGCAGCATCAAAATTTTGGAGGAAACCCTCACTTTAAGCCGCTCCGCCGAACGTTTAGCTATGGCGCGGGTGGAAAGTGGCCGGGGTAGCGCAACCGAAGTGCTCAAAGTACAACTCAAACTACGGCAGCAAGCCCAACAATTGAGCCTGCTCAAAAACCGCAGTCGTTTTCCATTATCCCGCCTCAATCAATTGCTCAATCGCCCGGCAGATACACCACTGCAAATTGACGAGACGCTGAGTTTTGTCGAGCTACCTTATCGGGTCGACTCCTTGCTGGCACAAATTCGCCGTGAGCACCCGGCTTTGAGCAGCCTGCGTTACGCGAAGGAAGCATCCCGACAAAGCGAGGCACTGAGCAAGCTGGAAGGCAAACCGGATGTCAGTCTGGGTTTTGATTACGTGGTTATGAGCAAAGTGGTAGAACACGGTTTGACTTCTGACGGTAAAGACATGCTGATGCCCCGCATTGGACTGCGACTGCCGCTGTACCGCAACAAATATGCCGCAAAGTCACGCGAAGAACAATTGCGACGCGAAAGTTTAGACCTGGAAGCACAGGCGCTAGTCAACGATTTTGCGGCTACCCTCGGACAGGCGTTGGCTTTGCAGGAAGAAGCCCGCCTAAACCACGCGTTCGTTGCGGAACAACTACAAACCCTCGATGCGTTGATCAAGATGCAGGAGGGGAATTTTAGTACGAATGCTGACCTCTACGAGACTTTACTGGAAAACTACCAACTGCGACTGGAGTACCAATTGATGGATTTGGAAGCGATTGTCAAAACGCACCAAGCGAAAGCACAGATTGAAAAACTGATTAAGTTTTAGGGTTTTAGGGTCTTAAGGTTTTAGGATTTGGCAGTGCGATCAACCCTAAAACCTTAAGACCCTAAACCCTAAAACCCCAAAATTTAATTCAATGAAACCAAAATATACCTTCTCCCCCCGTACCTTCCTTCCCTTCGCTACCTTACTAGTGGGGTTAGTTTTGGGCTATCTCATTTTTGGCCCTAAAAAAGCACAGCCGCACAGCACCAGCGGTGCCGAAACTGCGGCGAAGGTGCTCACTTACACTTGCTCAATGCACCCCCAAATCCGGCAAAACACGCCCGGAACCTGTCCACTCTGTGCAATGGACCTCAGCCCCATTGATGCTACCACCAGCAGTGATCCACAGGTTTTGGAAATGAGTGAAGCCGCTATTCACTTAGCCGATATTCAAACGACTACCGTTGGCTTGGGGCAAAATGCGGGTAAAAAACTCAGCCTGAGTGGCAAAATCCAGCCTGACGAACGGGCGGCTTCAACCCAGGTGGCACATATCCCCGGGCGGATTGAAGAACTTTTTATCCGCTTCACAGGTGAACAAGTGCGCAAAGGACAGGCTGTCGCACGCATGTACTCTCCGCCATTGGTTGCTGCCCAACAGGAATTGTTGGAAGCCATTCGTTTTAAAGGGAAAGATTCGGAACTGGCCGAGGCTGCACGCAGTAAACTGCGCTATTGGAAGGTAGCGGATGCGTTCATTCAAAAGGTGGAAGAGGGGGGTAAAATTCAGCGGGAAATTACCCTTTACGCCGATCGAAGTGGAGTGGTCATGACCCGCAAAGTGGCCGTAGGGGATTACGTGGAAGAAGGCTCGGCCTTGTTCGAATTAAGCAACCTTAGTCAGCTTTGGGCCTTGTTTGAAGCCTATGAAGCTGATTTGGCGCATATCCGCGTGGGTAATGCCGTGCAATTTACCACACCTTCCCTGCCCAATCGCAGGTTTACCGGGCGTATCGCTTTTATTGATCCTTTGATTGATCCTCAATCGCGCACGGCATCCTTGCGGGCTGAAATTCAGAATCCGGGTGGTTTATTGAAGCCCGAAATGTTCATTCAAGGGGAATTGAGTGCCAGCGCTTCCGCAAAAAGTGCGCTCGAAGTGCCCAAAACCGCCGTACTCTGGACGGGCAAACGTTCGGTGGTCTACCTCAAAAAACCGGATACCGAATTGCCTTCGTTTGAATACCGGGAAGTGGAACTGGGCGAATCAACCTCGAATGCCTATCTCATCCTCAGTGGTTTGCAAACCGGAGATGAAGTGGTGACCAACGGTGCTTTTGTCATCGACGCCGCTGCACAGCTCAACAACCAACAGAGTATGATGAACCAACTGGTCAAAGCGGATGCCGCGGTAATTGCGGGATTACCCGATTTCCGCAGCCAGGTTTCACCTGATTTTCGCAAAGAACTGGACCTGCTTGCCGTAGCGTATTTAAAAATGAAAGACGATTTGGTCAAAACCAATGCCAAAGCCAGCGGGCAACATGCAGCCGATTTGGCCAAACAATTGGAAAAAATGCAGAACCCTAATCTACCTGTTGAAGCCCAGTCATTTTGGAAAAACCAACATAGTGCTCTGCGTCAGCACGTGGCACGCATCGTGTCGAGTGGGGATGTGGAAGCCCAGCGGGTACAGTTTGATTTTGTCTCCCAATTGTTGATTCAAACCTTTAAAGTTTATGGATCAGGCAAAGAATCCTTGTACGTCCAGCACTGCCCCATGGCCTTCAACAACCGGGGTGCTGACTGGCTGAGCGGCGAAGCAAAGGTATTGAACCCCTATTTCGGCGATGAAATGCTGAACTGTGGATTTGTCAAAGAAAATTTAGTTCGATAAGCAATTATCCGTAATTTTGCGGATCAAAACGTATAAAATCATTAAGATGAATACCATTTCATTTCGTGCATGCTTAAGTATCCTTGTTTTGGTGCTCAGCATTTGGGCTTGTGGCGGTAAAGTTCAAGAGGCAGACCAAAAGAGTGAGATCGAGAACGCGGCAGCGCAAGCTACGGGTTCCGAACCGACCGCAGAAGGCAAAGAATACACGGCCAAGTACCAATGCCCTATGCACTGCCCAGGTAGCGGTAGCGAAACTTATGGCAGTTGCCCGGTGTGTAAGATGCACTACATGTACAACCCAAATTTGCCCAATTCAGACTCCATCAATAAACGATTATTCAAAGAAAATCCACAGAAGAAGTTAGAAGAATAATGCCCAGCTCCCTGAGTTGCCTATTCAAAAAACACCCCCTGTTATAAATCATTTGCAGAAATGAAAAGACTGTTTAACCGGGTGAACAACCGAGAGTTAAAGGCGCGGTTGGAGGAGAGTAAAGAGCAACGGACCACCTTGTCTTTTTACAAATACCATCAACTGGAAGACCCACAGGCGTTTCGGGATGACTTGTACCTGAAGCTGAGTGAATGTGGTGTATTGGGGCGTATTTATGTCGCCAACGAGGGCATCAACGGGCAAATGTCGGTGCCCACCGAGCAGTTCGATAATTTTAAAACAACCCTTTACGGTATCCATTGGCTGGATGGCGTAAGGCTAAATATTGCCGTAGAAAAAGAGGGCAAATCCTTTTTTAAACTGGCCATAAAAGTCCGCAAAAAAATCGTCGCCGACGGTTTGAACGATGAAACTTTTGACGTCACCAAACGGGGCAAACACCTGCGTGCTCCCGAAGTGAATGCCCTCCTGGACGATCCGGAAACCATCGTGGTGGACATGCGCAACCACTACGAAAGTGAAGTGGGCTATTTTGAAAGAGCCATTCGCCCCAACGTGGAAACGTTCCGCGAAGCGCTGCCCATCGTGGAGGACCTGCTGCAGTCAGAAAAAGACAAAAACATCGTGATGTATTGCACCGGAGGCATCCGCTGCGAAAAAGCCAGTGCGTACTATTTGCACCAGGGTTTTCACAATGTATTCATGGTCGACGGCGGCATCATTGAATACGCCCACCAATGTGAGCAACAGGGCCTACCCAACAAATTCGTCGGCAAAAACTTTGTATTTGACGAACGCCTCGGGGAACGCATTTCTGAAGAAGTCGTTGCTCATTGCCACCAGTGTGGTCAACCTTGCGATACCCACAAAAACTGTGCAAACGACGTTTGTCACGTGCTCTTTATCCAATGCGATGAGTGTGCGGCCAAGATGCATTCCTGCTGCTCCAAGGAGTGCGCTGATTTTACGCAGTTGCCCGCCGAAGAGCAGGAAAGCTTGAAAGGTACGGTGGAATTCAATGGGACGCGCTTTGGGAAGGGACGGTATCGGGCCTTGCGACGCAGTGAGCAGTAGTGGTTCATCCCAATTTTTTCAACAACTCCAATCCTGCTGGCCAAACGCCGTAACCGGATACGGCGTTGATGTGCCCGGCGTCCCCAATATTGACCAACTCGCTGCCCCATTGCCTGGCAAAAAAACGGGCGCGTTCCATACTCACCCACTCATCATTGCTGCTGGCCACCACCACGGTTTTGAAACCAATTCGATCCAGTGGAATAGGGGTAAAGCTCGTAGAAGGAAAGCTGTACACCGGCTGCTCGATGTCACTCGGTGCCACCAATAAGGCTCCTTTGATTTTTTTGCCAAATCGTTGAGCCCAATGTGCCACCGTGGCGCAACCCAGGCTATGAGCAATCAATACAACCTCCGCTAAATCATACCCTGCCAGTGCCGCTTCGATGCCATTTAGCCAATCCTCACAATCCGGAGCATCCCACTCGGTTTGCTGGATGCGTTGAAAGTTATCGCCCGAGTTTTCAAAATGGGTTTGCCAGTGGTCAGGGCCAGAGTTGCCGAGGCCGGGGATGATGAAGTAGTGGGTCATACTGTGCTTGTTTGGTTTGAAGTCAATAAATACGACTGGAGCTGGGCGTAAGTTTTAAGAGGAAGCTTTTTTGGTCAAATTATGTCTCTTTAGTTTTAAACGGTCTTTTGTCAAAGTGACATGATGGCCGGTGGTCGTTCAGGCCGTGGTTGCGTAACCTCCCCAAACTCAATCGCCCCGAAAGTTTCAAACTTTAGGGGCGATTGAATTTGGATACTGCACAAGTCTAAATCCCCTCTACTTCAAATCAATCACCCGCGCTACTTTCTCCTCCTCCAGCACTTTATTGAACTGCTCCAGCGTATTTTTCACCGCTACATCGTAACGTGCTTTAATGCCATCGTACACCTTTTGCATGTCGGCATACGCTTCGATGACGCCACCCGTTGGGCGGTGATGATCCCAGATGAGTACACCGTAGATGCGCGCGATGCGGTTGATGAAACGGCGGGGATAGTTGAAATTGTCCTGGCCCGCTTCGGCCTGGTTTTGGACGATTTCGTCTTCTACTGCGGTCAAACCTTTGGCCAATTCCGTCGCCAGGTCTTTGATGCGGGTGGGGTGCCCGGCTTTTACAGCCAAGCCCGCGGCATCTTCAATTTGTTGGCGCAAGCTGCGCAGGTTTTTCACTTTGCGTTGCGAGTCACTGATCAGGTCGCGCATCTCCAGCGCCAGTTTTTCCTGAGCCATATAATCCTCCAGTTTGACGTCTTTCCAGCGGGGATCGGCCAATACCTTAAAAGACTGGGTTTTGCTTTCTTTACCCATTGTGATCCGGACTTGATAATCCCCAGGTGCTGCCGGTGGCCCCATGATCGGAACGCCCATTTCCATAAGTACCAGCTTTTCGGCGTTGATTGGCCCGTCGTGTGACAAATCCCAGGACAAGATATTCCAGCCTTTTTTCAAACCGATCTTACTGCGGCGATCTTCGCCGTTGGAACTATAAGTGCGTACCACCTTACCGCTGGCGTTGAGAATTTCTACTTTGCTCTCGGCATCTTTGGCCGGAGCCTCGGCGAGGTAGGCGTGGAAAACGGCGCGGTAGCCACTCACGTTGGTGCGGTAGGTGTCGCGGGGTTTGAATAGGTGCAGTTTTGCTTTGGCCTGTTCATTTTGTACTTGTTCCAGCACATTGACGTCTTCCAGGAGCCAAAACCCGCGCCCCTGGGTGCTCATCGCTAAATCGCCCTGGTGGCTTTCCAGATCGGTGATGGGGGTATGGGGCAAGTTGAGCTGTAGGGATTGCCAGTGGGCGCCGTCGTCAAAAGAGACATACATGCCGTATTCCGTCCCGACAAAGAGTAAGCCTTTTTTGTTTGAGTCTTCGGCAATGGCGCGGGTGAAATGACCGCTGGGGATGCCATTTTTACCATCGGTCAGGAGCTGCCAGGTTTTGCCGTAATCGTTGGTGCGCAGGATGTAGGGTTTGAAGTCGTTGTTGCGGTAGTTCTGCACCGCAAAAAATGCCCGGCCCGGCGCATGCACCGACAGTTCAATTTTGTTGATGGTACATTCAAAGGGAATCAACCCTTTGGGTGTGATTTCTGCCCAGGTGTTGCCCCCGTCACGCGTGATGTGAATGCGACCATCGTCGCTGCCTACCCATAGTTCGCCAGCGGTTTGGGGGGCTTCTTCGATCACAAAAGCCGTGCTGTACACCTCAACTCCCGTGGCATCGTGCTGGATGGGACCACCGGGCATGCCCAGGTATTGATCCATCTTGCGGGTCAGGTCGGGACTGATGATTTGCCAGGTCTGCCCATTGTCGGTGGAGCGGTGGACGTAATTGGAACAATAATATATGGTGTTCGCCTGGAGTTTGGATGCCAGCACCGGGGCATTCCACTGGAAGCGGTACTTGAGGTCGCGCATCTCCGTGCCTTCGGTGTAATGCGGATAGGCCGTCACTTGACGCACTGAACCCGTAGCCCGGTTCATGATGGTGATCTCGCCACTATAGGCCGTGGCCCAAAGTATGTTGGGATCGGTTGGGCTAACGGCCACGTCGGCGCACTCGCTGCCTCCGGCTTCGTGCCAGTGCTCGGTATCACTCAATCCACCTGGATCGCGGGAAGGAATGCTGATGGTACTGTTGTCTTGTTGGCCCGCATACAGGCGGTAAGGGAATTGCTCGTCCACTGTGACGCGGTAAAACTCGGAAGTAGGCTGGTTGTGCTGATCGGTCCAGGTTTTGCCCCCATTGAGGCTGACTGTAGCTCCGCCATCGTTGCAATCGATCATGATGTTGGGGTTATCCGGGTTGAGCCAGATGCCGTGGCAATCGCCATGGGGCACCCTGATTTCGTCGAAAGTTTTGCCGCCATCAATGGATTTCAACAAATCGACATTGTTGATGTACACTGCATTTTCGTTTTTAGGGTCGGCGGTGACGTGGCTATAATACCAGCCTCTTTGTTGCAAATTGTGATCACGTGAAACCCGCGACCAATTTTCACCCGCATCTTCGCTGCGGTAAAGGCCCGAAGTCGCATCATCGGGTGTGATGACGATGGCCCAAAGGCGATTGGGATTGACGGGTGAAACGGTAATGCCAATGCGACCCAATAACCCGGTAGGTAGTCCGCCTTCCAGTTTTTTCCAGGTGGTACCGCCGTCGGTAGATTTTAAAATCCCCCCTTTTTTGCCCCCGTCGTGCAGGGTCCAGGGTTTGCGCTCGGCGCGCCACATGGCGGCGTAGAGGATGCGCGGATTGCTGGGGTCAAGCACCAGATCAACGCAGCCCGTGGAATCTCCGGCGCTGTGTACAAGGTCCCATTTTTTACCCCCATCGGTGGTGCGGTACACTCCCCGTTCGGGATTTGGGCCAAAGGGGTTGCCCAATGCAGCCAGATAAGCCACATCGGGGTTTTGGGGATGCACCTCAATTTTGCCGATCATCCCTGACTTGGGCAAGCCGATGAACTCCCAGTTTTTGCCCTTGTCGGTACTTTTGTACACGCCTACCCCTGCCGAGGTATTGCCCCGGGGACAAGCTGAACCTGTACCCACGTAAATGACCGAGGGGTCGGAAGGTGCCACGGCAATGGCGCCGATGGAACCACATTTGATTTGGCCATCTGAAAGATTATCCCAGGTATTGCCCGCGTCGGTGCTCCGCCAGATTCCCCCGCCGGTAGATCCAAAATAAAAAGTGAAAGGTTCCTGAGGCACCCCCGCGATCGCCGTCGCTCGCCCGCCACGACTGGGCCCAACGTGTCGGTATTTCAAATCCGCCAACAATTCGGGTTGGATGATGGCATTAATGTCTTTGGTGGTTTGGGCGATGGTAAACGTTGCATGGATCAGCAAGACCATACTGACAAAAATATTCCGCATGTTTTTTTGCTGGGAAGATAGGAATTTCCGCATTTTAGCGGGTGAAAACCTGAGTTGATATTTTTTGAAAAAAATCCTGATAATATTTTGTGATAAACTCTTTTCAAAAAATAAAATTCATTGCTTACCTTAGTGTGACGAATACATTATCTGAAATTTTTCCATGAACTCACCAACACTTAAACTTTACCCAATTCTGCCATTTTCAAAGTCTTAAACATATGTTGAACAGATTTCTATTTTTGTGCGTAATCCTCGCCGCGTTTGCAGTGGGTACCGCTTTTGTGCTGAAAAATGAAAAAGCTACGCCAGAAGTTGCTTCAAATACCTTGACTGCCGCCGAAAAAGCAGCGGGCTGGATGTTACTTTTTGACGGCAAGACGACCAAAGGTTGGCGCAATTACAACAAACAAACCATCGGGGAGCGCTGGAAAGTAGCCGATGGAGTATTGTACTTGGACGTATCCAACAAAAATGCCGATGGCTTTCAAGTAGGTGGTGGTGGTGACATCATTACCGAAGCTGAATATGAAAACTACGAAATGCGCATCGAGTGGAAAATTGCCAAATGTGGCAACAGTGGCATCATTTACCACATCCACGAGGACGCCTCCATCCGTTATCCTTGGCAGACTGGCCCAGAATTACAACTCATCGACAATGACTGTCACCCCGATGCCAAATTTGAAAACCGCCGAGCTTGTAGCCTCTACGATATGTATGTGGCCACCCCCCAAACGGCCAAGCCTATCGGGGAATGGAATAAAGTCCGCCTGGTGTGTAAAGGCGACTTGGTAGAACATTGGCTGAATGGAAAAAAAGTGGTTTCTGCCACGATGGGTTCTGCTGAATGGAATGCCTTATTGCCCAAGAGTAAGTGGAAAGATCACCCCAAGTTTGGCACTTTCCGCAAAGGACACATTGGTCTGCAAGACCACGGTGATGGAATCTCCTTCCGCAACATCAAACTGCGGAAACTATAACAAACAACATTCAACAGACACTTTTAACTCGGTCTTGCTATGATCAACAAATCACGACTTTTTTACGGCAGTTGTTTTGCCCTTATCACGACGGCCTTGTCTTTTAGCATCAGGGCGGGTATTCTACCCCAGCTTGGTGAAGAGCTTGGTTTGTCAGCTGAACAATTGGGATATATTAACTCCATGTGGTTCCTTGGATTTCCGATTTCAATGGTAATCGGTGGATTAGTTTACCATACAGTCGGAGGCAAGCGCATTATGCAGTTTGCTTTTTTGGCGCATGCCATCGGTATTCTTATGACTATTTATTCCGGTAGCTATGTTGGATTGCTGATTTCCACCTTGCTCATTGGAATAGGAAATGGATGTACGGAAGCGGCTTGTAATCCGATGATTGCAGACGCTTTTGAGGGCAACACCATGAGCAAAATGTTGAATCGTTTTCATATGTGGTTTCCCGGAGGCATAGTCATCGGTAGCTTGGTTTCAAAATTTATGACTGATGCCAGTTTTGGTTGGGAGGCGCAGATTTGGGTTATTATACTTCCTACCCTGGTATATGCTTACTTGTTCTATGGCCAAGATTGGCCGGTAGCTAAAACCAAGGAAGAGGCCAGTTTGTCCATGAACCTTAAAGCGATGTTTTCGCCGTTGTTCATTTTTATGATGGTTTGTATGGCGCTAACCGCAATATCAGAGTTTGGCCCGCAACAGTGGTCGAGTTTGATATTGGCAAAGAGTGGTGCTCAACCCATGTTGATTCTGGCCCTGGTTACCGGTTTGATGGCTGTATGTAGGTATTTTGGAGGAGAAGTGGTTCACAGATTTGATCAGACCGGGGTACTTCTTGGGTCTGCAGTTCTTGCTACCATTGGAGTATTTCTTTTCAGTACACAAACCGGAGCAATGGCCTATGTGGCTGCAATTTTCTTCGCATTTGGGGTAGCTTATTTCTGGCCCAATATGATTGGATTTATAGCAGACAAAATACCAGCCAGTGGTGCCCTGGGGATGTCGATTATCGGTGCAGTCGGAATGTTCTCCACATCAATTTTTCAGCCCATTATTGGGCGTTGGATTGATTCCGATAAGGCAGCTGCGGCTGCAACCGGACTTACTGGTGATGAACTAGAATTGGTAGCCGGTCAGGCTACTTTGGGAACCATGGTCTTATTCCCGGGCATATTGATTGTGCTGTTTACCATTCTGTTTTTTTGGGTGAAAAAAGGAAAAAGTTAAATAGTCTTTTTTTATTCCTCTTAACATCAGTTTTTTTTCAGCTTCTATAGCTTACAACATCGCAAGTCCCACAAAAAAAATCGTGGGTTAATTAAGCCTGAGGATGCGGCAAAAATCGTTCCTCAGGCTTATCTTTATCCAAAATTTTAACACCTACGGATCATGAAACGCAAAATAAGAATGGGAATGGTTGGCGGTGGTCGGGGCGCCTTCATTGGAGGAGTTCACCGCATTGGCGCAGCCATTGATGGCCATATCGAATTGGTTTGTGGCGCATTCAGCAGCGACCCCGAGCGCTCCAGGCTTTCGGGTGAAGACTTGTATATTCCCGCCAACCGCGTGTATGGAACTTACCAGGAAATGATTGAAAAAGAGTTGCTCTTGCCTGAAGGAGAACGCATGGACTTCGTATCGATTGTAACCCCCAACCACGTTCACTTCGGCCCGGCCAAAATGGCATTGGAAAACGGCTTTCACGTGGTTTGTGACAAACCCTTGGCCTTCACCATGGAAGAAGCCCTGGAACTGGAGGCACTGGTGAAAAAAACGGGGCTGATTTTTGCCTTGACCCACAACTACACCGGCTACCCAATGGTGAAACAAGCCCGGGCGATGGTGCGCAGTGGAGAACTGGGTAAAATCCGCAAGGTCGTGGTAGAATACCCACAAGGCTGGCTGTCCAAAAAAGAAGAAGACAACAACTACAAACAAGCGATTTGGCGCACCGACCCCACTCAATCGGGGATTGCGGGCGCCATGGGTGATATCGGTACCCACGCCGAAAACCTGGCGGAATACGTCACCGGACTACAAATCACCGAGATGTGCGCCGACATCAGCATTTTTGTGGAAGGCCGACTGCTCGATGACGACGGCAACGTGCTCTTGCATTTTGACAACGGCGCCAAAGGCATTTTGCACGCCAGCCAAATTTCAGCTGGAGAAGAAAATGGCCTGAACATCCGGGTGTATGGGGAAAAAGGCGGCTTGTACTGGAAACAGGAAGAACCGAATACCCTGCTGGTAACCCGGCTGGACAAACCCAAAGAAATTTACCGCCCCAAAATCACGCCACTCAGCCCGGAGGCAAATGCCCACATTCGGGTGCCTGCTGGCCATCCGGAGGGGTATTTGGAGGCTTTTGCCAACATCTACCGCAATTTTGCCCTGGCGGTACAAGCCCGTATGGCTGGCGAAGCGCCCGATCCATTGCTCGATTTCCCTACGGTATCGGATGGGGTAAGGGGCATGCGCTTTATTGAAAAAGTAATTGAATCTGGAAAGTCCACTGCGAAGTGGGTGAAATTTTAGTTGAGAAGGTTGAGAAGTTGAGAAAGTTGAGGCTACCGCAAGCGACAAGCTTCAGCATTAGATTACTGTTGCAATAGCTTTTTACATGTAAACTTGAATGTCTTATTGAATGTCGCTTGCGGTAGCCTCAACCTTCTCAACTCCTCAACTTTCTAAACTTATCTTATGCGCGCCATGATCTTCGCTGCCGGCCTCGGCACCCGACTTCGCCCCATCACCGATGCCCTGCCCAAGGCGCTCGTGCCCATCAAAGGCCATCCCCTGCTGGAAATTGCCATTCTTCGGCTCAAAGTGGCGGGCTGCCGCGACATCATCGTCAATATTCATCATTTTGGGCAGCAAATCATCGATTTTTTGCAGCGCAATGACCATTTTGGTATCAACATCCAAGTCTCGGATGAACGGGATTTGTTGCTGGATACTGGGGGGGGGCTCAAAAAAGCAGCCTGGTTTTTGCGCGATGAACCTTTTTTACTCACCAATGCCGACGCCATCACCAACCTGGATTTACACAAGTTCTATCAAACCCACTTGCAAAACGATGCACTGGCCACCCTGGCGGTGCGGAAGCGGGAAAGTTCGCGGTATTTTTTGTTTAATCCTGCCGGGCAACTCTGTGGCTGGAGCAATGAAAAAACCGGAGAAACGCGCCTGTCTCGGGCGGAGGACAGTTTACAGCACCTGTGTTTTAGTGGCATCCACGCCATTAGTCCACGCATCTTTGATTTTTTTCCGAAGGATCAGTCGGTTTTTTCCATCATTGATACTTACCTCAGCACCTCAGCCACCGAGCGTATCCTGGCTTATCCACACGACGAAGACATCTGGATGGATGTAGGAAAAATTCCGCAGTTGGAGCAGGCGGAGGGGGTGTTGGATCAGGTTTTGCCAAAGGTTTAAGACAGGTTTTTTTTTAGGACGCTTGGAACGGATTTTGTTTTCAACACACTTGAAGCAATAAACTCCAAAATTTCCAACACCTAAAATCTGTTTTCAGATGAAAACCAAATCCTTTTTCTGCATCGTGGGCATCGCAAGTTTGAGTGTAAACGCCCCTATTGTATCTGCTCAAAATGGCGTAGAAGTATGTTTTCGCCATACTCTTTCCAAAGTCCGCAACGAATCAAAAGTGCCCGCGCTGGGGGGAGTTCTGGTGTACGATGGCCAAATCAAGGCCGCTGGAGCCACGGGAGTGCGTAAAGAAGGCACGAACATCAATGTGACCGACAACGACCGTTTCCCAATTGGCTCCATTTCCAAAACGTTTACCGCACTGGTGGTGGCCAAAGCGATCCAAAACACTGCTCAGGTCATTGCACTACCACAACAGCAACAGCAGCAACAGCAACAGCAGGGCAACATCGTATTGAGCTGGAACACCAAAATCAAGGATGTTTTCCCTGAACTGGCTCAAGAGCGGGGCATTCAAGCCGCTTACCTGGATAAAACTTTGGCGGAGTTGACAACCCATCAGTCTGGATTACCCAGAAGTGGCGATGAAAGCAGCGCTTGTGACAAATCCAATTTCATCCAATACATGTTTTGTGGCCGCAACGAGCACATGCGCAAAAATCTCAAACTTGCTCCTCAGCCTGCCAATGACTACAGCAACCTTGGACCCGTAGTTGCTGCCAACATGATTCAAAGCAGAATGAAAAAAACCTGGGAAACCCTGGTGGCAGAGTACATCTACAACCCCCTTCACATGGGTGCGGGTTTTATTTCAACCTATGATTACAACAATGTCAAAGACCCCATGTTTCACCAAAACAATGGCGTTGGCAACGTACCCGTTCCCTACAGCGATTGGGACCGTTACAACGTAGCTGCGCCGGCAGGGCACGTGGCCATTTCTCCGAGTGACATGGGCAAATATTTGATTGAACTGATGCCCGGTGCTCCTGGCCGTATAGGCATTCTAAACAACATGAACCTCGACCTGTACCTCAACAAACTCAACAACATGCGAAATACCGCCAGAGGGGGCTGGGGCGTCACCACCCGCAATTGGGCCCCCGGTATGAATGTCTTGAACCACAATGGGTCGCACGGCAAAAACTACGCACACGCCTGGTTCGTGCCAGCAGGAAAGTTTGGCTTTTGTGCCATGACCAATGTGCAAGGCAGCACCGACATCGGCGTTGATGCGGTAAACCGCATGAATGAAAACCTCAAACTGATGTACCTCAACTACGGTGTGTTGGGCTTTTATACGCCCCAAATGGAAGCCTTTAACTACATCCTGAAAAGCTCGTCACCAAACAATGCCAAAAACCTTAACGATGCTGAACTGGCTTCCAAATGGATAGGCAGCAACAATGCTTCGGTAGACATTTCAGTAGCGTTTCAAGGGGCTGTTAGCGGATTGGTATTGTGTTATGCGGGTCCTAGCCACAACATCAAAGAAATCCAGATCTACAGCGTGGATGGATCAAACCAGGAAAAATTGTTGCACAAAGGCACTCCAGGTACCTACCGCAACGTGTATCAATTCAGCGGTGGCTCTTTGAAAGGCCAAACCATCCGCATTCGTTTTGTTAGTACAAACAACCAAGCCGTAGAAGTAAACGAAATTATGGCCATCCAGAGTCATCATCAAACTTTGATGCAGGTGTTAAATGGTATTCCACCTGTAGAAAAAATAGCGATCGCGGTTCCTTTTTCGCGTATTTCTAACTAGGGTTTGTGGATAAAAAGTGGCATCGGGTTGTTGGATATTCGATGCCACTTTTTTTGTGAAGATAATGAACTGCGCATTGCCCCATCCCGTTTCCCAATTTCATTATCTTTGCACCTGTGAAAAATCTACAGACTTTACTCGACTTATATCGGCAGGACACCCGCACGACGTCCATCGTACAAGAACTCAAAAATGAAACCCCGGCACGGGTCAAGTTACTGGAACTGGTGGGTGCCCAATTGAGCTTTGTCGTTGCAGGCGTATACCACCAACACCCGGCCAATCACTTGATTGTGGCCGACAATAAAGAAGAAGCGGCTTATTGGCAAAATGACCTCGCCGCACTGTTTGGGCAAAAGCGCGTGCATTTTTTTCCGGACTCTTTCAAGCAGCCGCTGCGTTTTGACGAATTGAACCAAACCAACGTACTGGAACGCACCGAAACCATCAACGCGGTGAGCAACGCAGCGCGGGGGCAGGTGATCGTGACCTACCCGGAGGCGCTATTTGAACGCGTAGTATCCCCGGAAGTCTTGAGTAAATCCCGCATTGAAATTGCCAAAGGGGAAAAACTAGATCCTGAATTTTTGATGGACGTATTGATTGAGTACAAGTTTACCCGCGAAGAGTTTGTGTTCGAACCTGGTCAATTCTCCCTGCGGGGTGGCATTATCGATATTTTTTCATTTGGCAACGATCTGCCGTATCGCGTGGAGTTGTTTGACGATGAGGTAGAAAGCATCCGCACTTTTAATCCACTCACGCAGCTTTCGGCACAAAACATCAGCAGGGTTTCGATTGTCCCCAACATCAATACCCGCTTTAAACAAGAAGACAAAGTATCCCTGTTTCGGGTGCTCAAAGAAGATACCGTCATCTGGATTCGCGATTTTCAGGTGCTGATCGATCGTTTGCAACGCTGCTTTGAAGACGCCGAAAAGTTTGCCAAAACCATTTCAATTCTGGACGAGGGTGAACTGGCTGAAGTGTTCCGTGATCGCGCCTTTTTGTTTCCCACAGACGTGGTGGAAGATGTGCGGCTGCACCCGATCATTTTGCTTTCCAACGCGCCACAGCCATTGGAAAGTACCGCACAAATCCAATACGGAGGAAAGCCCCAACCCAGTTTCAACCGCAACTTCGATTTGTTGATCGAAAACCTGCACGCCAACACCGCAGCAGGGCTGACCAATTACCTCTTCACCGAGAACCCCAAACAGGTCGAGCGCTTTTACGCCATTTTTGAAGACCTGCGTGCCAAAGTAGAGTTTTATCCGATTGTACAGGGACTACACGAAGGCTTCCTGGACGCTACGCTTAAGGTGGCTTGTTATACCGACCACCAGGTTTTTGAACGTTTTCACCGCTACAAACTGCGGCAAGGGTACAGCAAAGAACAAGCCTTGAACCTGCGTTTGTTGCGCGACTTGCAACCTGGAGATTTTGTGACCCACATCGACCACGGCATTGGTCAATTCAAGGGGCTGCAAACCATCAATGTGAACGGCCACGTGCAGGAATGTGTGCGCCTGGTGTACAAAAACAACGATCTGCTGTACGTCAGCATCAACTCTTTGCACAAAATTGCCAAGTACGTGGGCAAGGAGGGTACGCCACCCCAACTGAACAAATTGGGCTCGGATGCCTGGCGCAACCTCAAGGCCAAAACCAAGAAAAAAGTCAAAGACATCGCGGGCGAGTTGATTAAATTGTATGCCCAGCGCAAGGCTTCGCCAGGTTTTGCCTTTTCGCCCGACAATTACATTCAGGTTGAGCTGGAATCCTCCTTCATTTACGAAGATACCCCCGATCAACTCCAGGCCACCATCGATACGAAGGCCGATATGACCAAACCCTACCCCATGGATCGTCTGATTTGCGGTGACGTGGGTTTTGGCAAAACGGAGGTGGCCATTCGGGCGGCGTTCAAAGCGATTTTGGATGGGAAACAGGTGGCGGTGTTGGTGCCGACCACGATTTTGGCACTGCAACACGCCAAAACCTTTGGGGATCGCCTCAAAGATTTTTCGGCAACGGTGGATTACGTGAACCGTTTCCGCACCGCTGGCGAGAAAAAACAAATTTTTGAAAGACTCCGCGAGGGCAAAATTGACCTGATCATTGGCACCCAGGCCTTGCTCAATCAGGAAGTGAAGTTTAAGGACCTGGGCTTGTTGATCATTGATGAGGAGCAAAAATTTGGAGTGGCCTCCAAAGAAAAACTCCGCAACTTCAAAGTCAATGTGGATACGCTGACGCTAACGGCCACACCCATCCCGCGTACCTTGCAGTTTTCCTTGATGGCTGCACGCGACCTCTCTATCATTCGCACGCCACCACCCAACCGCCAGCCCATCCATACGGAAGTACGCATTTTCAGCGAAGACATCATCAAGGAGGCGATTTATTACGAGGTAAACCGTGGGGGTCAGGTATTTTTTGTACACAATCGAGTCAAAAACCTGGCTGAAGTAGAAATGATGATTCGTCGCCTTTGCCCGGACGTGGAAGTGGCTTCGGCCCACGGCCAGATGGAGTCGGACAAACTGGAAAAAACCCTGGTGGATTTTATCGATAAGCAATACGATGTGCTGGTGTGTACCAACATCATTGAAACCGGCCTGGACATTTCCAACGCCAATACGATGCTCATCAACAACGCCCACCAGTTTGGCATGAGTGACCTGCATCAATTGCGGGGCCGCGTGGGTCGCAGCAACAAAAAGGCGTACTGTTACCTGTTTAGCCCGCCGATGTCGACCCTCACCAGCGATGCCCGCAAACGCCTGCGCACCCTGGAGGAGTTTTCGGACCTGGGCAGCGGCTTCCACATCGCCATGCGCGACCTCGACATCCGGGGGGCGGGCAACCTGCTGGGTGCGGAGCAAAGTGGCTTCATCGTGGACATTGGCTACGAAACCTACCAAAAAATCCTGGAAGAGGCGATCATCGAATTGAAAGAAACGGAGTTCAAAGACGTGTTCGCCGAAGAACTCGAAAAAACCGACCGCAAGTACGTGCGTGAGGTGACCATCGAAACCGACGTGGAAATGCTCATCCCCGAACGCTACGTGACCAGCATCCAGGAGCGCCTCAATTTGTACACCGAACTGGACCGCCTGGAAACCGAGGATCAGGTCGAAGCTTTCCAAAGCAACCTCCGCGACCGCTTTGGCCGCCTACCCGCCGAGGTAAAAGAACTGTTCGAAGGCCTGCGCCTGCGCTGGACCTGCAAGCGCCTGGGCTTTGAACGGGTGATCCTCAAAAATGAAAAACTGCGCTGCTATTTTGTGGAGAACCCGCAGTCCGCTTTTTACGAAAGCCCGATGTTTCACAAGATCGTGGCTTTTGTGGGCGCAAAGGGGAAGGAGCATGGGCTGAGTTTTAAGCAGTCGCACCAGCATTTTATATTGGTGAAAGATGGGGTGGCGAGTTTGAAGGCGGCTAGGGCGGTGTTGGATGTGATTGGGAAGAATGTGGGGTA
>ENA-UOWO01002347-UOWO01002347.1-activated-sludge-metagenome-genome-assembly--contig:-NODE-2347-length-23497-cov-5.218838_pt1 | contig 23497 bp, 14 predicted proteins | sample MGYA00238148_ERZ761564 | MGnify/ENA primary metagenome ERZ761564 (study PRJEB28885, sample SAMN05720194) | activated sludge metagenome | isolation source: Anaerobic digester | place: USA... | reverse complement strand
ACAAGCTCGCTTATGCAATCGCCTGACCTGCCGAAAGCAGCGTCTAGAGTTAATTCAGTTTGCATTTACCCTGTTTCGCGACCTAATTTTTCTTTCGGACCGGGGGAACTGTGATAGAATACATCTCCTAGTTTTCCTGAGAGGTTATCAGATGTACCCTTTTTTACGCATAATTAAAGGCTTTCATACCTTCATAGTATTCTTGACTAAATCTGCTCCGATTAAGATATTGCGAGGCGAGAAGACGGGATTGCTTTTTCGGAAGCTTGTGAGCGAAGCGAATCGCTGGAGAAAAAGCAACCCGGCTGATAGGCCGAAGCTTCACAATATTGATAAAAGCCCGCGATTTTCTATTTCGGTGCTGGCGCTGGTGGTTTTTCTGAGCGGTTGCTCGGATAATCAGACTCAGATCGATAAAAAAGCTGAAGAGCAGCCGGTGCGCGGTGGTATCTACCGCCGGGCCTTTGCGGACTCGTATATTGTGCTTGACCCGGCCATGATCAAAGATTCGAACTCGCACGAAGTTTGTCGTCAGCTTTACGACGGTCTTGTCGAGTTCGACAACGACGCCAGAGTCGTGCCGGCGCTCGCCAGCACCTGGAAAATCAGTGATGACAAACTTACCTACACATTTACCCTGCGCGACGATGTGTCTTTTCACAGCCAGGCGGGCGGTAAGCCAACCCGCAACGGCGGCCGCAAAGTCACTGCCGATGATGTGGTTTTTTCGTTCAAACACCTGCTGAAACCACGTGAAGATTCGCAGGCGTCGTTTTTCTGGGTCATCAAGGGCGCGCGCGCCTTTACCGAAGGCAAAGCCGCCGAGATCGACGGTTTGCGCGCCATCGGCAGTCAGACCGTCGAATTTGTTCTCGAAAAGCCATTTGCGCCGTTTGTTTCATTACTGGCGATGATAAATGCCGGTATTATACCGCGTGAAGACTCTGAAGCCGGCCTTGAAAAACTGCCGGTCGGCACCGGGCCGTTTCGCTGGGTCGAAAAGGCCTCTGATACTATCATTCTTGAAGCCAACCCCGATTATTTCAGGGGTCGACCCTGGCTTGACCGCCTCGAATTCCCGGTGATCACCGACGAAGAGGTACGTTTTGCCGAATTCATGGCCGGTCGCCTCAGCCATGTCGATGTTCCCGATTCAAAATATCGCAGCATCAGACAGGATGCAAAACTGGTTGCTAATCTGCTTGAATCGAACCTCTGGGGTATCAATTATCTTGGCATGACCATGGCAAAGGCGCCTTTCAATAACCCGCTGGTGCGCAAGGCCTTTAATTACGCAATAGACCGCGATACTATCGTCAAGCTGGTTCTCAATGACCGCGCCGCACCGGCCAATGGTGTTCTGCCCCCCGGATTCCCCGGGCATGACGAAGCGCTTGCCGGTTACGTCTATGATCTGGCAAAGGCGCGCGCCCTGCTGGCTGAAGCCGGATACCCCGAAGGCAAGGGGTTTCCGGATATCGAACTGCAGTATAACCGCGACCCCATTCACGCGCGCACCGCAGAATTCGTGCTTGCCAATCTGCGCGATATCGGTATCAGCTGCAATGTTAAAGAAGTCGATTTTGGCGACCATCTCAGCAGTATCGAAAATGGCGCGGCGCCGTTTTTCCGCATGGGCTGGACCGTCGATTACCCTGACCCCGACAGCTTTCTCTATACGCTTTTCCATTCATCGAACATCGGTGTCGGTTATAATTTTTCAGGCTTCAAGAATGCCGAGGTTGATGCGCTTCTTGATAAAGCAAGATTTGAAACCGAGATGAGCCGCCGTGTCGAGCTGTACCGCCAGGCAGAAAAGCTGATCGTCGAAGAGGCGCCCTGGGTATTCATGTATTTTTACACAGTACATGTTCTTTACCAGCCTCAGGTAAAAGGCCTGACCCTGAGCGCCATGGGCGAATCACTGCTGCAGTACCGCCACATCTGGTTACAGCCGGCCAAAGCCCCCCCAGCCAACTAATAAACCTTGCCCTGGGCTTTTGCTTCGGGTGCCGGCAGCTTCTTTTCGAGCCAGATGAACAGCCAGACTACCAGGCAGCCGGCGATTACCGTACCGAGTGTCAGCATTTCGTTGCTGCCGAAGGCGGCTGGCATGATGTTTTCGAGATCGATGCGGCGCCCGGCTGCAAAATCGAAGGTTTTGAATGGCCAGATGGCGTAGAGGGAGCCAACCACCAGTCCGACCAGAAAGGCCATGGTACTGTCGTGAAATCTGGCGAGCAGGTAATTGAGAAAGCGTGTGAAGACCAGCAGGCCGATGCCGGCACCGACGGCGAAACAGAGCAGCGGGACTATCTGGCGTTCGTTGATGCAGACGAGAATGTCAAAATATACCCCCATCAGCAGCAGCATGAAAGAACCGCTGATGCCCGGCAGAATCATGGCGCAGATTGCGATGATGCCGGCTACGAAAAAGAAGACCAGCGTGCCGCCGTCATATTTGAACTTCGTATCGGTTTTAGTGGTGATATCGGCGGTGCCGGAGGCTGTCGCCACGACAGTTTCCCCCTTGATCGCGGCTTTTTTGCGCGCCGCTTCGAGACGGTCTTCGCCGCTGTAAGCCATCGTCAGCCCGACAACCAGTGCCGTGGCAACCAGACCGGAAATGATGCTTCCGGCCGACAGACTGCGGATCATGCGGTAAGGTATCAGTGCCGAGGCCATAACCAGGCCGAAAAAGAAACCGTAGGTGGGGTCGTGGTGATTTTCGAGAAGATTCGTCATGATGCGCGCTGAAACGACTATGGCGATGCCGGCTCCGACTGCGAGCGAAGCGAGAAATACAAAGTCAATGCGGCGCAGTTCTTCTTTTATCGCCGTGATACCGTTACGGCAGGCGCTGAGGGTCTGCGGCCCGATACTGCTGAGGGCGCCGAGCAGTCGCGAGTAGATGCCGAGAACCAGAGCCATGGTGCCGCCACTGACGCCGGGAATAATATTGGCGATGCCGATGACGATGCCGCGCAGAACATTGGTGATAATTTCCATTTTTGCAGGAGCGTTCCTTTTCGGTTATTATTGAGGTGGCTGAGTGGATGATACACAACCGCAGGGAGCAATGCAAATGCAGGCGAAAAAGGGCTGGCTGCAGGAATTTCTCAAGCACGCCGCTTTGCTTGGGCTGTTTGTTTTTCTGCCGCTGCTGGTTGCCGGCGGGCTTGGTTATCATACCCTCTGGCTCGAAAGGGAGAGCCGGCTGCACCAGACTTCGGCCCAGCTCGAGGCTTCGCTTTCGCAGGTGCGCTGTGAAGCCGAGACTGAGGTTTTTCTCAAGAAGCTCGGGCGCGGTATCTGGCATCTTGTGAGTCGTTCAGGCTTTATCGCCGAAAAAATCACCGAAATTCACAGTTCTCTGGCCGCTTTTGTTCCTGTTGACTTTGATCTTTACGCCTTTGATGAGCGCGGCCAGCTGGTAACTCCGCCGCAGATTCCGCTGCGTTCAAGATTTCTCGGTGCGCGTCTCTGGGAAATGATCGGCCGTGACCCGATCGAGCAGAGCGAAAGGTTTCAGAAACTGCGTCGGCAGCTGAAAGCCTTTTTAGGCAATGAATTTCGCATGGCTCACTTTCTCGAAGGCCGCGACAGTGTGACCCAGATTGTTACCCGCCAGAAACCCGGGCTGATTTACTGGGTAAATGACCCGATACAGCCTGGCCGCGGCATGATACTGGTTTTCTGGGCTTTGCCGGATCTTAATTTCAGACTGCAGCACGTGCTGAGTAAGATGCGCAGCCGATTTTCACACGGGCTGATCGTTTCTGAATCCGGCGAGCTTCTGCAGCAGCCTGAAAATCTGTCTGAAGCCAGGCAGTTCGGAGAAGTCTCCGGGCGAATTGCGATTCTGGGTCAGAAAAACTACCTGAGCGATGCAGGGCTTATCTGGGGTGGCCGGCAGATCGATGACCTCTGGGTGATTGCCAGTCTGCCCGCCGGAATCGAGATTTTTGAGAAGTTGCAGCAATACCTGTTTACGTTCCTGTTCATTGCGGGTATTCTCGCGTTGGTTGCCTACCATCGCCATGCTTTCGACAACAGGCTTTTTCTGCCAATAAGACTCAAGCTGCTCGCATTGTTTCTTGTCGCGGTTATCAGCCCGGTCATGGGTTTTGCCTATCTTGGCTATCGCTATCTGTCTGACCGCGAGGCGACTTTGCTGGCAACGGTTACCAGCACCAGTCGTCGCCATATGGTCAGTTTCGACGAAACTTTTCGCAAGGCCGGAGAAGCATTTATCGATGAATTCAGGGAAATGGGCCACCTGGCCGGACAGCGCCACCAGCCGGCTTTTCGCAGGCAGCTGGAGCCCGGTATCAGGAGTAATGACCTGATTATTTACGAGCTGCGCAACGCCAGCAGCGCCGAGTTGCTTTTTTCGCTGCAGAATGAGCTGGTCTCTGAAGGTATGCGAGAGGTTTCTGACGCTTTTGCGCGCTTCTGTCTCGATGCCAGATTTGGTTCCAATCTTACCGATACGGTTGACCCGCTCCTTGAAACAGCCGTACGCAGCCCTGAGGCCGGCTTCTTTTTTCTTTTCAACCGGCCTGACGAGGTGCATCGTATGTTTTTTGGCCCGGTGCCGATGTTTATCTACTGGAATGTCGCCGTGCCGCAGAAAGACGGCCAGGGTATCTTTATTTACATTCTCCAGTCCGCTTCCAGGCTGATTAAGCGCCTGCTGCACAGCCGGCTGCAAGAATCACTGCGGGCCGACAGCCTGCAGCCATACACTCTTGCCGCTCTTGAAAACCGCAGTGGCAACTGGTTACCCGGCAGGGTGCGTGAAAACAGGCAGTTGCGGCATTTTGCCGATCGGCTGCTGTTCAGCGACAAACCAGAAGAAATACGGCAGGTGATTGGCGGCGAAGAATACCTGATTCTCGGGCAGCGCAGCATCTTTGCCCCTGGCTACAGCCTGTTTTCGTTCTATCCTTACCGGCTGATCACTGAAGAAATAATCAGATTGCGCCGGCAGATAGTCGCGGCAATCGTCGGGTTTCTGCTGCTGGCTTTCATGGCTGCCTGGATGCTGTCTGATATTTTTCTGCTGCCGGTTTCTCGGCTTGGTGACGGGGTTGCGGCAATCAAATCGCGTAACACCGATTTTCGTATCGTGCCGGTGCAGCACGATGAATTCGGTGATCTGGCAATCAGCTTCAATCACATGATTGCCGACCTGAAAGAGATGAAACTGGCCCAGGACGTTCAGGAATCACTGCTGCCGGCTTCGCCGCCGCAGCTTGCGGGCTACAGCCTCGCCTTCGCCAACCGTATGGCTTCGGCCGTCGGCGGTGATTATTTCGATGTTCTCGTTCCTGATGGCAATACCGCCTGGATCATTATCGGTGATGTAACCGGCCACGGCGTCAGTTCGGCCCTGGTAATGGCGATGGCCAAGGCGGTTGTCTACCAGGCTGTGCGCGAAAAACGCGATCTGATAAGTCTTTTCGTCGATCTTAACCGGGCCATTCATGCATATTTCAACGAGCCGCCGGTGCGCAAGATGATAACTCTTTTTGCTGCAATCATTGACCTGTCATCTGGAAAAGGGCAGTTCGCCAATGCCGGCCACAATTTTCCGGTTCTCGTCAGACCCGATGGTGAATGTATTGACCTTGAATCTGTTCATCTGCCGATCGGGGCGCTGAAAAACATTCGCCGCCTGGTTCCCCGCGAATTTACGATGCAGTCTGGCGATACGCTGGTATTTTACACCGATGGCCTTATCGAGGTAACCAACCAGGCACGAGAACAGTATGGCTATCGCCGCTTCAAAAAAATGCTTGCCGCCCGGGCAGGTTCAGAACCGAAAAAGCTGGCAGAAGACCTGCTGGCGGCCTATGAAAGCTGGCTTTCCGGCGGCGAGCCTGACGATGATGTCACTCTGGTGCTTCTGCAGCGGCAGGCAGGTGTCTGACGAGAATGAAGGTCAGGTCGTCGTCGAGTTCCTGCCGCTGATAATGCCTGAAAAAATCTTCGAGAAGCCGGTCGCGAACCGCTTCGACCCCGTCTGAAAGGCTGGCAGAGATGATCTTCTCAACTCTTTCAAGCCCGAATTCGCAGCCTGATGCGTCGGTGCCTTCGGTAATGCCGTCGGTATAAAGCATCAGCATCTCGCCAGGCGCGAGTTCGCCCTCGACCACTTCATAGGTGCTGCGCTTGAGCGATACCCCAAGTGGCAGCGAAGCATGCTCGATCTGGCGGATTCTTCCATCGGGGCTGCAAAGCAGTGGAAACGGGTGCCCGGCATTGGCCGTATAAAAGCGGCCGTTACGACTGTCGAGAATTATGGCGCAGAAGGTCATCAGCTTTCGGCGCTGCAACAGCTCGAAAATCATACTGCTGAGGCTCTGCAGAATAGTTTTCAGGTCGGTGTCATGCGTGGCAAACCTGAAAACAGCGGCCTTGACCATGGCCGTCAGAATCGATGAGCTTACCCCGTGCCCGGTCACATCGCCGAGAACTATCAGATAACGCCGGTCAGGGAGTTCGAACATATCGGCATAGTCGCCGCCAACGTCTGCAGCCATGCGGTTGTAAATGAGGCTTTCGAACCCTTCTATCTTAGGGCATTCAGACGAAATGAGACATTGCTGCACCGCCCCCGCGAGGAGCATTTCCTTGATTTCAACCATCATCTGATTGAAAGTCTGCCCGAGTTCGCCCAGCTCATCCTGATTTTCAATCATGAGCCTGAAGTCTGTATCGCGTCGACGCAGGGCCTGCAGACCCAGGTCGATTTCGGCAATTGGCTGCAGAAAAGTCTTTGATAACAGCAGACCGGTTAGAACCGCTATGATAAGAATAAAGGCCACGCCAGAATAAATCTGTGATCTGAGGTTTTCGATGCTCACGTCGATTTCGGCAAGCGGAAACAGGCATGCCAGATAAAAACGGTGCAGCTTGACGCCAGGCAGGCAGGTGGCAAGATATTCGCCGCCCTGAAAATTGATGACAGCCTCTTCAACTCTGGCGCTTCGCATTGACACCCTGAAAAGGTTCTTCAGCTTGTCTTCAGCTGTCGGCTCGACACCAAACCAGAGGTTCTCGGCCGGCATGAACGCCGCCAGTTTCAATGCTGTGCTGTCGAGGCTGTAGCGCTTTTTGAGCGTCTCGTGCATATATCTGACGATATTGTTCTGGGCGGTGGTGTTACCGCCGATATAGGCTACCGGGCTATCGGGCGCATCGTAATAATTCCAGTACCAGTAGAGTCGTGAGCCTTCGAAGTCCATGGGCAGCAAACGCCCTGGCTGCTCGAAAAAATTTGAAAAGCCAAGAATCGGGTTTTCAAGCAGGTTTACCAGAACCAGATCTGACTGGCGCAACTTGACTCCGGCCTGCTGCAGACGCTGCGGCATGACCTTTTCGAGACTGATGAGCGACATGGTGCGCCCCATGGCCTTGATGCGGTCATTGGCTTCACCAATCGAGCTTGAATAAAGCTGATTCTGGTGAATATCACGCATGTCGAACCAGTTGAAAAAATTGTCTTCTCCAGGTTTTGAGCCATTGTAAAGTCTGACAGCGTTGTTCAGTTCATCATAACCCTTATTGAGACTGCTTTTCCAGCCAGTGTTGCGATAAAAAGCCTCAAAGGCCGCATGAATCTGCCGCTCTTTTTTAACAAAACCGGAATCTATTTCGAGCAGCAGATCGAGAATTCCTCTGCGGGCTTCGTTTTCGAGAACGGTTCGGCGGTCCTGAAGTCCGTTGTAACCAAGCATGAAAAGTCCGAGTATCGGAAGATACACGGCAAACAGGAAAATACCGACAAGCTTGATGCGAATCGACATCCAGACTGTTTTTTGTGAGAAAAAAGAGCGGTAAAGGTGTGTGAGCCCGATACCGGTGCATAAGATGGCGGCGAAAATCGTCAGCAGGCGAAGCAGCAGAAATATTGACGGAGAGAATGGCTGCCCGATGAGAACGGGTGCTGCGCCGCCGGAAAACTTTTTCCAGAGGTAGTTTGCGTGAAAAAAGACGCCCTGCTCGTCACTGTCGGTGCGGGTAAACAATTCTGCAACCGGGAATACGGACTTTTCACCTGCCGGGTTATCCGTGGCCGGGCTCAATAACACCGGAGTTTCGTGAGAATTCAGTCTGTTGGCCATGTCTGAAAATACGGCCCTGGAGTCTGAAGAAAGCTCAACAAAAGCAATAACTCCGAATTTGGCGCTTTCCATGCGGCGATGATATAAAAGCCCGGCTATTCCGAAGTTGTCAGTTGGCAGACAGCGGTCATTTTCTTTTTCGGCGGTGGTTATGCGGAATTCCTTGCCGAGAATATGGGCAATTTCGGGTCGGCGACCATGGCGGTTTATACCTGGCTCCTTATGCAGAGCTCTCCAGAGATATTGCATCGGTGCCTTTGATTTTTCGGGTGCCAGGCCAATGTCGACAAGTTCTCCGGTGCTGTCGAAGACAAACAGATGAAAATCCTGACCGACACCGGCAGCTGTCTGCTTATAACAGTTTTGCAATTTCTGCAGGCTGTCGGCCCGGGCGGTAGAGACTTCATGGGTGAGATGCTCGAGCAGAGGCAGCATCGTTTCAGCCATTTTCTGAAACCGCGGGGTAAAGAAGGCTCCGGCATCCAGGCTGGCAAAAAGATCGCGGGCCCGCGCCTCGATCTGAGCTGCGGCAGTGCGGTGCGCCATTTCCTTCTGCCCTTCGATTATATGCAGAATCAGCAGCAATGAGCAGAGCATGGGTATTATGACCAGCAGGGCACCGGCAAACACAAAACGTATTAAATCTGGTCTGTGCTTTTTCAAGCTGGTCTCCATGGTGGATCAATAAAAAAAGCCGGGCCACGGCATGTTGTTTTCAGGCTGTGGCCACGGCTTTGTTATTATCGGTTACTTTTTCGAAGCGGTTTTTTTCTTTTCTTCGGTAGCAGTCTTGGTTTCAGCTGCCGGGGCGTTGTCGTTGAGCATACCCAGCGACTTTTTAACCTTCATGACGACTTCGGCGAAGATATCAGGGTTTTCGCGCAGGAAAAGCTTGGCATTTTCGCGACCCTGGCCAATGCGGGTGTCGCCGTATGAATACCAGGCGCCGGATTTCTGGATAATGTTGGCAGTTTCGGCGATTTCGAGCACTTCGCCTTCGGTCGAAATGCCCTGGCCGAACATCATATCGAATTTGGCCTTTTTGAAAGGCGGAGCTACTTTGTTTTTGACAACCTTCACTTCAGTAGTATAGCCGGTTGGTTCATCGCCTTCCTTGATCTGCTCTTTGCGTCTGATGTCAAGGCGCACTGAAGAGAAGAATTTGAGGGCGCGGCCACCGGGGGTGGTTTCGGGGTTGCCGAACATGACGCCGATCTTTTCGCGGATCTGGTTGATGAAAATGCAGACGCAGCGTGATTTGCTGACCACCGGGGTCAGTTTGCGCATCGCCTGTGACATCAGGCGGGCCTGCATGCCGACCGTGGCATCGCCCATGTCGCCGTCGATTTCGGCTTTGCTCGTAAGAGCGGCAACCGAGTCGACGATGATGATGTCGATGGCATTGCTTCTGACAAGCATTTCGGTGATTTCGAGGGCTTCTTCACCGCTGCTGGGCTGTGCGATAAGCAGATTTTCGGTGTCAACGCCGAGCTTTTTTGCATAGTTGGGGTCGAGAGCGTGTTCTACATCGATGAAAGCGGCGGTGCCGCCGGCCTTCTGGGCCTGGGCGACCGAATGCAGAGCAACTGTCGTCTTACCCGAAGATTCGGGCCCGAAGATCTCGACGATACGGCCGCGGGGCATGCCGCCAACGCCAAGAGCGTAGTCGAGCGACAGCGAGCCGGTCGGGATCGATTCGACCTGCAGGTGTCTCGAACTGCCAAGGCGCATTACTGCGCCTTTGCCAAACTGCTTTTCAATGCCGGAAATTGCAGTTTCGAGTGATTTCATGCGGTCGGTATTCGTGTTTATCATCTGTTTGGTTTCAGCCACTTTTTGAGTGCCTCCTGATTTTGTATGTCTCAGAATAACATAACGTCCTTACCTAAAGCAAAAAACTGACTGCCGGCAAAGCCTTTTCAACAGCGGAACTTGACAAAATCCGCAAAAAAGCCGAAGATGCTGTCGCAAAATTAAATATAAATATTTATTGGTCCAATGAATTGATAATACGGATTTAATAATTGCGAGGCGAGAAGACGGGATTGCTTTTTCGGAAGCTTGTTTTGCACAGGATGTGCTTATGCAGAACCGCGCAGGATAGAGCGGTTCTGTTGAGCGAAAACTTTATAAAAACATTGCTTGGCTGTAGCACCCGGCATCATCTATCCTGATGCTGCCGAGTATCGCTGACCTCCTGTCAGCAAAAAAGCAACCCGGCTGATAGGCCGAAGCTGCAGAATTGAACCCAAATCTGCTTCTTTAATCAAAAACTTGCAGGGAGAAGCTGATGCTGACCGAACAACTGGCGAAAGTTACCGGGAAACCGGTGAAAATTCTCGGCATGATGAGCGGAACCAGCGGCGACGGCATCGACGGCTGCCTTGTCGAATTCAATGCCGCCGGTGCAGCCGAACTTCTCTGGCTGAAAAGCTATGATTATTCGCCGGCACAGTTTGCCCGAATTCAGAAATTGATGCGCGAAGGCGATGCGGTAAGCATTACCCTGGGCGCTTCGTATATTGCCGAACTGCATGCGCTGGCCTGCCGGCAGTTCTTTACCGGCGAAGATCGCCTGCCCGACTATATTGCGGCGCATGGCCAGACAGTCTGGCATCAACCGACCCCCATCATCTGGGATGACCTGCCTTTGACAGGCACTTTACAGTTGATGAACGGAGCACTTCTTGCCGCCAGAACTGCTTTTCCGGTAATCTGTAATTTTCGTGCCGCCGACATGGCTGCTGGTGGCCAGGGCGCACCATTAGTTCCATTTGCCGACCTTTTTTTGTTCGGTCATAATGCCGTTCGCGATCGTGTAATTGTCAACATTGGCGGTATGGCGAACCTGACCGCGATCAGCAGTGCATCAGAAAACCCGCAGGTTGTTTGTGCATTTGACACTGGCCCGGGTAACGTTCTGATGGATCTGTTCATGCAGCATTCAGGTCTTGGTCGTTTCGATGCTGACGGCCGGCTTGCCGCCGGCGGCAGAACGCTGCGGCCGCTGCTCGAAGAATTTCTTGCCGACCCTTATTTCAAGCTGCCGCCACCTAAATCTACCGGCCGTGAATATTTCAATCAGCAGCGTCTCGAACGGTTGATCGAACGGGCCGGATCGGCAACTGCCGCCGATCTGATGTCTACACTGCTTGATATTACCGTCGAATCTGTTGCTGCGGCGATCAGACGGCCGGCATACCCGCTTTCACAGCCGGCAGAGGTTCTGATCGCGGGTGGCGGGGCGCGCAATTCTGAGTTGATGCGTCGTCTTGCTCTGAGCCTCGATGGCGTCGCAGAGGTGACGACCACTGAACGGCTGGGCGTGCCGGTCATGGCGCGTGAGGCCATGGCGTTTGCAATTCTCGGTTATGCTTTTCTGCAGGGTCGGCCGGCGAACGTAATTAAAGCCACCGGTGCGGCGCGCCCGGCAGTTCTTGGCGAATTTCACCCGGTGCCGTTTATCTGGTGAAGTCGATCTGAATGATTCGATAATCGATGCCGGTGTTGTCGGCCAGGCTGATGTCGTCAGGAACCTTGATCAGCAGATGTTTTTCTTCTTTGGCAAGAATGCGGGTATGTGGCAGTAGCGGTGCAAGAAAGCTTTTTTCACTGGTTGCCTGCTTTATGACAAATTTTATCCAGACCTGGCCAATTTCCAGGTTTGTCAGATTCTGGGCATAGACTTTCAGCTCTCTGATCCCGAGCTGTGGGTCGATTTCGAGCTTGATGATCTTGCCGACGGCGTTGTCGAGAATTTCGTTCCAGGTTTTTTTATGCGGCGAATCGACCGGAAAACGGTTGAGATACTGTTTATGCAGGTCGATCAATTCAGGGTAGAACTCGCGGCTCTGCATGACTATAGCTACCGGAATCAGCCATTCAGGAGATCGGGTGCGAAAGAACTCGGCTAATGCTCCGCTTATCGCGTCGTTTTCGCGCTCAGGAATCGGAGCCAGGCTGGTGAGAGCAGGCAGGCTGACCTGGGTTTCGGCGTCAGGAGCCAGAGGCAGCTCATGCTGTCCGGGTGGCTTGATTTTCATCGCCAGATTGACCCATTCGCGCAGGGTAACGGGTTGCACCGGGTCAACCATAAGAAATTCAAAATACCCCGGGTGATTGGTTCTGAAGCCACGACTGAGATACCCTTTCTGCCCTGGTGTCGGGAAAATATAACCCCGGTGGTGGGCATCCCATCTGGCTTCGAAAATGCGTGATGTCAGGCCTTCACTTGCATAGAACTGAGCTTTGAACATCAGTCTGATCGGGTGCCAGCTGGCATTGAGAATCAGGGGCATGAAGCGGCTCATTTCGGTCGGCATGAACCAGCGGGCGATACCGTTGGCAGTGTAGTTCATGTTGCGTGAATCGGGCTCGGCAAGAATGTAGACGTGTCTGGCCTGTGGTCTCGGGTCGGCACGGAATTCGGCGCCATAATCGTTGATGCGCGCAGGGGTATATTTTTCCGGGATCTTGAACTCAAATCCGTGAATTCTGACCTTGTAAGTATTGCCCACTTCTCCGGTGCTTACCAGATTGATTTCTTCGGGGGCGTTGAGAAAAAATTCAGCCGGGATCTTCAGGCTTTTTACATAATGTTCTCGGGCCAGCATTGGCAGAACGAGGCCAAAAAAGAACGGAAAAAACGAAACAACGGCCGCAATGATAACTTTCTGCAGCGGGGTAAAGGTAGTTTCCTCTTCAGGTTTCCAGGCCTTTTTACTTTTCTTTTCCGCTGGTTTTTCCGTCATATCCCGTCAGTTTCTTCCGGTTTTTCTTCCATGTCTTCGAGCAGGGCATCAACATTCTCTATAATCGGGCTGTCAGGAAATTTTTCCTTGATTTCCTGGTAAACTTTCATTGCCTCTTCGACGCGGTTCAAAGCCGTGAGAACTTCGCCCTGTGTGAAGAGAAAGCGGTCCTGCAGCTTGCCGCCGGCTTTGGCGACCGGATGATTCTGCAGCAGTTCGAGCGCTGCTTCCCAGCGGTCACAGTTGATGTTGCTGAGCACGTCGACATAGAATGAGAGAGCATCGAGATTGTCGAGATTGTCTGAGATCAGCTCGATCTCACGCTGGGCCGTTTCTGTCAGCGGGTTTTCGCTGAATTCAACGACAATGCGCTGATAAAGTTCGAGAGCGCTCTTGAAATCCTTGGTGAATTTTCTTGCTTCGGCAAGGTTGAACAGCACGTCAACATAGGCTCTGGTATCGATTTCGCCAGTGGCAGAAGAAATTGCCTGATTGTAATAGTCGAGGGCTTCGAGATACTGGCCGTTATGCAGAGCGTAAGCACCTTTGTTCATCAGAATGTTAAAATGCTCGCCATCGCTGAAACCCTGCTGTACCAGCGTTAACTGACCCTTCTGCAGCCGGTAAAGTTCGAGCCTGAAAAGGTCGGGGGGGCCATAATCGTGGTAGCCGATCAGATTTCTGGCGCACAATGCCGGATTGCCCTCATGCGTTGAGAAAAACAGTTCACGGCAGATTATCGGGTTGCCATCGACGTCAGGTGCCGGGAAAATACGCCGGAAAGCGTTAAGATCAGTATAAATGAATGGCATCACATCGATGCCGTCAGGGTGTCTGAGAATTGCGATAATCTCAGTCTGCCCGTCGCCGTCGAGATCGCTTTTTAAAAGGTTGGCAGGCAACAGACCTTCGAATGAATCGATAACCTGCCTGGCCCCACCGGCTTTCTGCAGCAACAGTCGCGTCGTTTCAACCTCGTCGGTCAGCCCCTCTTCAAGAATGACCTCGCCAACGCCTTCCAGGGTGAAGTGGAGCGTTCCGGTTTCTGATGCAACTGTCTGACTGTTCGCCGGCATCAGCGACAGAAGCACCATCGACAGGGCGACACACAACAGCTTTGCTTTCATCAGACAGCTTTCTCCGCATTGGCGTAGAAACGCTCAACCTGCATTTTCATTTTTTCGATCGCCTCGGCGGCAAGTTCTTCAATTGCGACAGCACGGCTGCAGCCTGAGGCGGGAACATGGCCGCCGCCGCCCATCGACACTGCCACATCTTTAACGTTGACGCCCCCGCGTGATCTGAATTCGCAGAACGACATGCCGTCATCGCGTTCAAAGATTACCACGCTGGCAAAGGTGTCGCTCATGCTCAAAAGCAGGTTGAAGATGCCACTGCCGTAAACATTACCGAAGCTGGCACCGATATTTTTCAGATCTGACTGCCTGACAACGAGGGTGGCAAGGCGGCGATCGCATTCAAGCCTGAAGTTGCTCAACCCAAACCCCTGTACTCGCAGATCGGCTTCGTTGCGCCCTGAATTCAGGGTGTTGAGGATCGGCGATGTGTCAAGGCCGGTCTTAAGCAGGCTGGCGGCAGCCAGGTGTGCGGTATGCCGCAGCCCCTCATTCTGGAAAAAGCGGGAGTCGGTTACCAGGCCGAGCATCAGGCTGAGAGCGACATCGGCGTCGATCGGCAGACCGGCCTGCTCGAGAAGTGCGGCAATGATTTCGCATGCGGCTGAAGCACCGGTATCGACGTAGTTCAGGTCGCCGAACATGGTATTCGAGGCATGATGATCGATATTGATCAGACAGGTTTTTTTGGGGTCGCGGTTAAAGGTAAAACCGGTGCGGTCGGCGTCACCCGAATCAAGAATCATTATCAGGTCGTGGTCTGAATTGATCTGCGGCTCACGCAGCAGTCTGACTTCGGGCCAGACAAAGGCGAACTTCTCGGGCACGCCGTCAAACAGAGCGGCTTCAACGCTCTTGCCGGCCTTCTGCAGGGACTTGACAAGCCCTGAAACAGAGCCGGTAGCATCGCCATCGGGTCGAAGGTGAGCGGCGACCAGAATTTTTTCTGCGCCTCGAATTCTATCTATGATTGCGTTGGCATCATTGAGCAGTTCAGCGGGTAGCATGTTTCAGTATTGCATCGACGTCAGCGGCCATCTGGTTACAGTAAAGCTCGGCCGGACCCATGTCGATGGTCGCCCTTTCAAGATGATCTGCCATCAGGTCGCGGATTTCAAACCAGACACTGAGGCGGGGTTCAAAGTGACAATAATCGAGCTGCACGAACGGAGCCTTGAGATTGGTATCTTCTTCGAGAGCCTTTTTTACAATCTGGCTGTCGACCGAAGATTTGCGCACCGGCAGATAGGTGGTTCTGACGGCCCACTCGGCGCCAACGTCGGTCGAAGTGAACCATTTTACGAAGTCCCAGGCGCCGGCAACCTTTTTCGGGTCGCCGTTGTTGAAGATATTGATGTTGCTGCCTGAAAGAATGACACCACGGTTGATGACCCCGGGTGCAGTCGACGGCTGGGTCGCTTCAGCGGCACCCAGCACCTGGCCGGGCAGCGGGGCGATGCCATAGTCGAAAGCCTTGATGTCTGCTTCCATGAAGACTTTACTGACGATACTGCTCTCGATCATGCCGACCTTGCCGGCGATGAAATCGTTCTGGTGATCGAAGCCCTGCCCCTCTCTGGCAATACCTTCGCGCAGCATGCTCTGAAGAAAATTGAGGGCTTTTACCGCCGGCGGTTCGCCAAAACCCGATTTCATGACGCCATCGGGCCCGTCGTAGACGATACGGCCGCCATATTGAATGATGCGGTTGAGAAACGACCAGACATTGGCCTTGCTGCAGCCATAACCGTAAACCGAGCGGTCGGCGCCGGGCGTTTCCTGGTGATACTTTGTGATTTTGCGACAGTATTCAACCATTTCGTCGAGGGTTTCAGGCCCGCGGTTCGGGTCGAGCCCGACTTTGGCGAACATGGTCTTGTTGTAATAAAGCACCGGAACACTCTTGTTGAAAGGAAACGAGTAGAGCTTGCCGTCAAAGGTGTTGTTTTCGAGAAGAACCGGAATGATATCGCCCTTCACGTCTTCGCTTTCAGAGGCGATCAGATCATCGAGACAGACGATTTTGCTGTGTTTGATGAACTTTTTCGTCAGGGTTTCGTAATTCTGTGAGATGTCGGGCGCTTCGTTAGCGACGAGAGAAGCGAGCACCTTCTTGGCGAGGGTGTCGTAGCTGCCCATGTTGACGCTTTTGACGAAGTAGGTGTTCTGGCTCTTGTTGTAACGGTCGACGAGGTCGTTCATGACGATGCCAAGAGGGCCGCCCATTGCGTGCCAGAAGACGACTTCGATCTTGTCGCCGCCGGCTGCGGCGTCGGATGGCCTGGCGCTCTGTGCGTCATCCTGAATGATCAGGCCGATTACGAGGATCCAGCAGATGAATGTTGCAATTAAAAAGGTTCGCATCGCTTACTCCTTCATGCCGGTCGTGGCCTGAGATTCGACGAACTGTTTCTGGGCGATAAAATAACCGATGACCAGCGGCAGAATGGTCATTGTCGAAGCCGCCATCAGTGGGCCCCATCTGGTGCCTGCTTCTGACGAGAAATAGCTGAGACCGACCTGAATAACGCGCAGGCTGGTGTCATTGGTAACGATAAGGGGCCAGACGAAGCTGTTCCAGTTGGCAAGAAACGAGAAAATGCCAAGTGTTACCATCGACGGAATGCTGAGGGGCAGAACCACCTTGTAGTAGAACTGAAATCTGGTGCAGCCATCGATTGTGGCGGCTTCGAACAGGTCTTTGGGCAGCTGCAGAAAGAACTGGCGCAGGAAAAAGACCGAATAGGCCGAGGCGAGCCACGGAACTATCAGGGCCATGTAAGTGTTTACCCAGCCCAGCTTCGATAGAAAGATGTAATTCGGAATCAGCAGGGCCTGCTGCGGCAGCATCATCGTGCCCAGCATCATCATGAACATTGCATTCTTGAACGGAAAGTTGAAGAATGCGAAGGCATAGGCCGCCAGTGATGCAAAGAACAGCGAAACCGTAGTGACGGTAATGGTTACAAAGATGGTGTTGAGAAAAAAGCGGTAAAAAGGCTGGGCTTTGAGCGCAAACAGATAGTTATCGAGCCACTGGAACGGCGCCTGGATCTTTTTGTTGCGTTCAGCCTGCGGTCTGGCCTGTTCGGCCTCCCAGGCCTTTGCCTCTTCTTTTTTGCGCTCGATGCGGGCTGTTTCTTCTTCGCCGTTCAAAAACGAAGGTCTGGCGAGGTCGGGCAGCAGCACAATGCTTTTGCTGGTCGTGAGAATTTCATCCTGGCTTTTAAAAGAGGTCGTGATCATCCAGATGAAGGGAAACAGCATGAAGATCGAGCCCAGGATAAGCAGAACGTGAACTGGAACGTATTCAGGGTGTTTGAATTTAAACATGCTTCAGCTTTTCCTCGTCATGAATAATGCACTTTCTTTTCAAGATACAGCTTATTGAAAAGAGTGCAGGCAAAGATGATCATGAACAGAACGAAGGCAGCAGCCAGTGCGTAACCGAATTCGAACTGTTCGAAAGCTTTGCGGTAGAGATAGTAGACGACGACCATGGTGCTCTTGAGCGGGCCGCCACGGGGAGTCATCATGTAGACCTGGCTAAAGACCTGAAACGAACCGATTGTCGAAATGGTAAAAATAAAGAAGGTAGTGGGCGAGAGCAGTGGCCAGGTGATGTGGCGAAACTGCTGCCAGCGACTGGCACCATCGATGCGGGCCGCTTCATAGAGATGCCTGGGAATATTCTGCAGGCCGGTAAGAAAGATGATGACATTGTGTCCGAGGCCTTTCCAGACGCTCATGAAGATGATTGCCGGCATTGCCCAGGTTGGATCCTGGAGCCATGCGCGCGGGTCGATGCTGAATATGGCAAGAATCTTGTTCAGAAGGCCGAAATCGGGGTGATAAATGAAGTTCCAGACGATGGCTACGGCGTTGATCGAGGTAATTACCGGAATGAAATAGATGGTGCGGTAGACACCGATTGCCGAGATCGGGTTGTTAAGCAGCATGGCGATTATCAGCGAAAACAGGATCGAAAGTGGTACGCTGACCGCGGCATAATAGACTGTGTTCCAGAGAGATTTGTAGAACATCGGGTCATCGAACAGGCGCGAGTAGTTTCCGACACCGACATATTCGGGCTGACCAATCAAATCCCATTCGTAAAAACTGACTGCCAGCGAATAAAAAATGGGAAGCACATGGAAGGCTACCAGAATGACCACGGTGGGCATCAGGTAAAGATATGCTCCCCAGTCCTTTTTTCGTTTATTTGCCATTGCTATGTCCTGACTAAGAAATTTTGAATATGCAAAGCGGGCGCAGGCATGATGCCGCGCCCGCTTTTTTGATTATCTGCGAGATCTTGCGGCCGGTTTCTTGCCTGCCAGCATTTTCATGAGATTGTCGTAGATTGCCGGAGTTTCGTGGGTGAACGGGGGTGGGCCGGGCTGTGCCATGTTGATGTCACTGTCAGGATACTGATAGTCAGTGAAGTTGCAGCAGCCAATCAGAACCAGAGTGCCGTTAACGATTTTTTCAATGCCCATCAGAGGGATTGGAGTATTGCGTGGATACATTACAGCAGGGGTTCTCGGGTCGCCATCCTTGTTGAATGTGTCGTTATCACCGGTAACGAGAATTTCGACACCGGCTTCTTCACTCAGGGGCTTGTTGTTTCTGTCGATCAGCGAGCAGCTGCCCCAGGTGATTACGGTTTTGACGCCTTCGGTAACCGGGTGTCCCTTCTTGAGAACGTGTGCAAGAACGCCCCAGGGTTTGTTGGTCTTGTTGGTCGGGTCGTGCACCTGGTCGTCATTGAAACGCATCACGGCGCCAAGCTTGCCGAGAATGTAGTTCATCGTAGCGGTGCCTCTGAGTTTCGATGAATCCCAGGAGCCGCCCATCACCAGATTACCGCCGGCCATGAACCAGTCGGCAATTGCAACCGCTTCGTTTTCGATATACTTGAGGCTCGGATCCGGGATCATGACGATGCCAAAATTCTTCAGCATTTCAGGTCTGATCAGGTTAAGGGTGTAATAAACCTTCAGGCCGTTTTTGACCATGTGGCGTTCGAAGGTTTCCATCTTGTCAGAAGAGGCATTGCCGTGGGCGGCGTCGACCAGAATATTGATCGCCTTTTCTTCAGCCTTTGCTTCATTGTAGAAGGCAACCTTGCGTGACGGAATGCGCTTGTCGGGGTTTTTGCCGGTGACCCAGGCCATCGCGTTGTAGGCGATCTGCGGGTGTGAGAACATGAACGAATCGTAGCTGTCGTGCAGCTTGTTTTTGCCGCCGCTGCCGGTGCCGTCGTCGAACGGCGAGCTGTCGCCGATAGCAAAAACGCGGCCAGAGCCGAATTCTGAGGCTACCATGTATGGGGTTTTGGCGATGCGGCTGTCAATCAGGCCAACGGCTTTGGCGCCGTCAGCTTCGATGATGTCGAAGGTTGAGCCGGCCCAGATGCCGACCGATTTGAAGCCGAACATGGCGGGGTGATCCTGATTGATTGGCCCGGCAACCGGCGCTTCATAAACGGTGTTGCCCTTGAACTGAAAGCCAAATTTCGGGCAGAATTCATTGAGGGCTCGCACTGCATCCCAGCCGTCGCCGTCACGGTCAGCATTGCCGTGGTCACCAACGATGAACAGGCCGCCGCCGTTTTTAACGAAGTCGACGATCAGATCACATTCTGCTTTGGAGTAAGGATTGTTGGGTTCAGCCAGGATCAGGCCGTCGTAGCCCTTGAGTATCTCGGCTGTGAAAGCACGGCCGCTGGTGACTTTGCTGAGGCTCTCAACCTTGAAGTTATTGGCCTTGAGCATGTCGACCATTTCAGAGTAAGCGCCTTCAGGAATCCAGTCGGCGTTACCGGCAGTCTGGCCATGGGTGTCGTCATAGAGAACATTGGCAGCCTGCGCGCCGGCACAGAAAGAGACCAGCAGCATGACTGTCAGCAGAAGATTAAATTTCTTCATTCCTTGCCTCCATAGTGTTTGGGGTTTTGCCAGTATATGCAAAAACTCAAAAAGAGGCAAGTAATAATCACCGGTTTGTCTGGTAACGGTACCCCGCTGTTTTGCCGGCAAAGACAAAAAATGTCAGCGCCATTTATAAACTTGAAAAAGACTTGCGTGGTCGTCGGTCCAGAGGCTCATGTCTGCCTTTTCCGGCAGGATCTGCCATTTCCAGAATACCTGCAGCCGTTTTAGAGCAGATTCGCTGCCGCTGGCGGCGACCCACTGAGAGTGAGTCAACATCGCCAGATCGTAATCGTCATAGCGGATCGAATAGTTTTTCGGGTTGTCATTACCGACAAGAACCCGCATGTCGATTTCGTCACAAATGCGCCTGATAACCGGCAAAAGGTCAAAATAGCGATTGGATGTATGCAGAGTCAGAATTCCGTCATCTTTCAGCTTCGACCGGTAAAGCCTGAAAGCTTCAACAGTCAGCAGATGGGTCGGAACAGCGTCAGATGAATAGGCGTCTATGACCAGCAGGTCGTAGCTTTTATCTGGCACCGTCTGCAGATTGATTCGGGCGTCACCGACAATATTTTTCCATGATGCCAGGCTGTTTCTGAGATAGGTAAAATACGCCGGATTCTCCGCTATTCTTATGACCTCGGGGTCGATTTCATAAAAATCAAAATGCTGCCATGGCCGGCCATACCAGGCCAGTGTGCCGCAGCCAAGCCCAATTATGCCGATATTCTGAATGGCCCGGTTGATGCGGCCGGCACGAAAAATTGCGCCAATCGGGCTTTCGCGGGAATAGTAGGCCAGCGGAAAAACCGGACGGATATTGACTTTTCTTTCAATACCATGCATGGTGCTGCCATGGCTCAGGCTCATAAAAACGTCTACAGGTGCCTCTGTCCTGCCGAATTTTTCAGCATCATTTGAAACGATACGGTTAACCTTGAGAATCCCGAAGAAACTGCGGGCAGTAAGAAGATTTAAGCTGTCGGCCGCACCAAAAATCTGCCCCCCGATGTAAATAGCTGCCAATACAGCCAGTTTTACTGCTCTGAATCTGAAAAACAGCGAGATGGAAACGATGGTGAATGCGAGCAACTGGGCAGTTCCGGATGGGAAAAAGCTGCTTGTAATATTGGGAAATCTTGCGTTCAGGATTATTATCAGTATGATGTAAGCTGTTGTCACCAGCATTTGTTCCGCTTTTACAGAGACATGTTCATGAGCATCGCGGGAAAAAAGTGACAATGCCAGGCCTGAAATCAGCATGGTTATAATGTATTCAGCCTGTGTGGCAAAGACGAGCGGCGCAATGAGCCCGTTGAATATACCGCCTGCAATGCCGCCGACCGACATCCAGACAAAATATGAGTTGAGATGCTCTGTTGCTGGTCGTATTCTGGCAAGCTGACCATGAAAATACATGCAGACGAGAAACAGGGTGATGAAATGCAGCGGTATAGCCAGCCAGGATGGGTCGGAAATGGAAAAATGATAAAGAACGAAGCTGATAACAACGCCATGAATCAGACGCCGATCCCATCTGATTTCGCGCCATAAAGGGTTTTTGGCAAAAACAAGAATGAAAGAAACCAGATATATCGACAGCGGGAAGATCCAGAGCAGCGGGCCTGAAGCTATATCAGTGGCTATGTGAGTGGTCACTGCGAGCATGGCACTGCAGGGAACGAACCCGAGAAAAGCCCAGAGCAATACGCTCTTAACAGGTGGGCGTTTGTCGCCTGAGCTTTGAACGACAGGTTCTGCAGAATGCTGTTTTCTTATCAGGCTGACGCAGAGAAGCACCAGGAGAATCTGAAAAAGATAAAGGGCAGACCAGAAGCCCTTCTGTTGCGATACACGCAGAAATGGTTCGAACAGAAACGGGTAGGTTACCAGTGCGAGAAGGCTGCCGGCATTACTGGCAGAATAGAGAAAATACGGGTCAGAAGCATCATTCTGACCGGAATATGAATAATACCGCTGTAACAACGGCGCATTTGCCGCAATGAGAAAAAAGAGATAGCCGACTGAGGCGGTCAGACGGCTGAACAGCCAGAATGTCGGCTGATGCACAGCATTCCGGGCATCGGCCAGGTCAATGTTGAGGGGCAGAAAAAAAACTCCGCAGAGCAGCAGGAACAGGTGGGTCACTGACTGCTTTCTGAAGCCGAGCAGACCAATCGATCTTTCGGCGTAAAGGTAACCGGCCAGTAAAGCCGCCTGAAAAAAGAGCATGCAGGTGGTCCAGACCGCTGGTACCCCGCCGAAAACAGGCAGCAGAATCTTGCCGACCATCGGCTGGATAAGAAAAAGCAGAAAGGAGCCTACAAAAATACCCAGCGAGAAGATAAACCTGGTCATAGTTCGTCAGAACCTTTCCTGTCCATGGTTTATCAGGGTTCGGTCGCTGTCAGTCCATCGATGAGTTTGATAAGGTCACCTGACCACAGGTTCATCGGTCCCGAAAAATTGGCAAGCATGAATATACGGGAAATATCAGAATTAAAGCCGATGGCACGCAGATTGTAATCCTGCAGAAACTTCAGCAGTGACTCCATTTTTATGGCGCCGATGTCGCTGAAGACGGCCACGTTGTTTTCAATGAACGGGTAGGGGAACAGGCGCAGGCTATAGATACTGGTGCGTTGCTGTATTTCTTCCGGCCGGCGCAGGCCGATAAACCAGACATTGGTGAAGCTGTCGACATAGATCTGGTTGCTGTGATCGAAGCCGGCGTCGTAGACATTGATGTATTTGCCGTCAAGATTGCGGAAAACGTAAAGATACTGCAGGGGCAGCAGCTGCGGGGTAGTCTGAGCGGTCGTGATTTCTTTGTCGCGACTGGCAGCAGCGGCTGGCAGAGGTGTCAGATAAGCGTTGAAGGTTTTGCTGAGGTCCCAGTAGGGGGTGTTGAGGCGTTTACTCATCAGACGACCTTCGAGATAAAGTACCCGGTCGTTTGTCCAGAAAGAGACCAGTTTGATGGTATTGCGCGATTCGGTACGCTGTGCATGGTCTTCGCTGACTGAGAAATCGTCGTTGATGCGGTAGCGGTGCAGAACCGTCTTGCGGTAATCGAGATCGTCGAAAAGATAGCGGCTGCGGGCCTGGCCGATTATTTCGACCAGTGCAAACGACTTTCCATCATCAGACCAGAGGGTTTCGCCGATTTCGTTGGGCAGGCGAAGAATGTCGGCTGCCGCTTTTTTCTGGTCAAGATCGATCAGGTGCACATTACGCGCCGAGGTCAGCAGCAGACGCCGGCCATCAGGCGACCAGCAGACAAAGGCATTGAGATAATTCACCGGTAAACTGTCGGTCTCAGGTTGAGAAAGCATTTTGCCGGCCGCTGCGTCAAATATGAACAGCTGGCGCTGCTGGGTGGTGTTGTCGAGCGTCATACCCGCCAGCAAAGGTTTATTGGGCGACCAGCGCATGTCGAGCAGAATCTTTTCATCACTGTCAGGAAAAAGTCGAACCGGGTTACCGCCTTTTACGGGCATTACCATCGGTCTGAGGCCGTCGGTAAAGGCAAGATAAGC
>ENA-UOWO01002346-UOWO01002346.1-activated-sludge-metagenome-genome-assembly--contig:-NODE-2346-length-23508-cov-12.736153_pt1 | contig 23508 bp, 14 predicted proteins | sample MGYA00238148_ERZ761564 | MGnify/ENA primary metagenome ERZ761564 (study PRJEB28885, sample SAMN05720194) | activated sludge metagenome | isolation source: Anaerobic digester | place: USA... | reverse complement strand
AGCATCGTCCTTTCGCTCCAGCCCGCCTCGTTTGCGGCGATGGTCTACCGCGGCGGGCTGGAGGAGGACCTTGGCCGGATCAAGGCCCTCGGCTACGACGGCGTCGAGCTGGCCATCCGCGATCCCGGTCTGCTCGACCGCGGCCGGGTGCTGTCGGCCCTCGATGCCGCCGGGCTGCCGGTACCGGCCATCGGCACCGGTCAGGCTTTCGGGGAGGAGGGGCTCTCTTTCACCGATCCGGACCGGACGGTGCGCGCGCGGGCGGTTGCGCGCATGCACGCCCATGTGCCGCTGGCGCAGAAACTGGGGGCCGTACTCATCATCGGACTGATCCGCGGCAGGTCGGCCGGCGCTCTGGCCGCTGCCGAGGCGGAGGAGCTGATCCTGGGAGCGGTGCAGGACATCGCCGGAGGGCATCCCGAACAGAAATTCGCCATCGAGCCGATCAACCGCTACGAGACCGGATTCATCAACACCGTCGATGCGGGGCTGCGCTTTCTCGACCGCCTCAAGCTGGAGAATGTCGGGCTGCTGCTTGACACCTTTCATATGAATATCGAAGAGCCCTCCATGACCCAAAGCATCAGTATGGCCGGAGAGCGGATATTTCATTTTCACATCGCCGACTCCAACCGCTGGCATCCCGATGCCGGCCACATCGACTTTGGCGCAGTCATTGAGGCCCTGGACCGTGCCGGCTATCGCGGCTGGCTCTCCGCCGAGATCCTGCCCCTGCCGGATGCCGACAGCGCCGCTCGCAGCACCATTGTTCATATGCGAAAGTTCGCCTGATGAACGACCACCCCATACTGGAAATGCGCCACATCGGCCAGGTTTTTCCCGGTGTGGTGGCCCTCGACGACGTCCGTTTCGATCTGCGGGCGGGCGAGGTGCATGTGCTGCTCGGGGAGAACGGCGCGGGCAAATCGACTTTGGTCAAGATTCTCAGCGGCGCCTACCCGCGCAGCAGCGGGCAGATCCTGCTCGACGGCGTCGAGGTGCGGATCGAAACCCCGCGCCGGGCGCAGGAGCTGGGCATCGCCGTCATCTATCAGGAACTCAATCTGGTACCCTCCCTGACCGCCGCGGAAAATATCTTTCTCGGCCGTGAGCCGCGGCGCCGCACCGGGTTGATCGATCAACAAAGGCTGGTCGCCGACGCCCAGGCCCTCCTCGACGAACTCAATGCCGGCATCGATGGACGCAGGCGTGTGCAGGAGCTGAGCGTGGCGCAGCAGCAGATGGTGGAGGTGGCGCGGGCGCTTTCGCTTAATGCCCGCATCCTGATCATGGATGAGCCCACATCGGCCCTGACCGGTCAGGAGATTGCAGAACTCTTCGCCCTGATCCGCCGCCTGACCAAACGAGGGGTGGCGGTCATCTATATCTCCCACCGCATGGAGGAGATATTCGAGATCGGGGAGCGCGTTACGGTCCTGCGCGACGGCAAATATATCGAGACCCGTCAGATTGCCGGCACCTCGCGCGAAGAGCTGGTCCGCCTGATGGTCAACCGCGAGCTGAAGGAGCATTTCCCCAAGGTGCGGGTCGATCCGGGTGCGGAGGCGCTGCGGGTGGAACATCTCTGCCGCCGCGGTGCGCTCGAGGATATCTCGTTCACCCTGCGCCGCGGCGAGGTGGTGGGTATCGCCGGTCTGTTGGGGTCCGGCCGGACCGAGCTGGCGCGGGCTCTTTTCGGGGCCGACCCCATTGACAGCGGCCGGATTTTTGTCGGCGGCAAGCCGGTTAAAATCGGCACCCCCCGCGACGCCATCCGCCAGGGCATCGGCTATCTCACCGAAGACCGCAAGAGCCAGGGACTGGTTCTGAATCTTTCGGTCCGGGCGAACATCTGTCTGCCGAGTCTGCACAACTTTTCGCGGCTGGGCTGGGTACGCCGTGCTCAGGAGGGCGCTGCGGCCTCCGACTTTGTCGAAAAACTGCGCATCCGCACCCCCGGGCTCGGGCAGCAGGTCCGCTTCCTGAGCGGCGGCAACCAGCAGAAAGTAGTGATGAGCAAGTGGCTCTGCTCCGAGTCGAAGATCCTCCTTTTCGACGAACCCACCCGCGGCATCGACGTCGGGGCCAAGGTGGAGATCTACCAGCTCATGAACAAGCTTGCGGCCGATGGCGCGGCCATCCTGATGATCTCCTCCGAGCTGGCGGAGATCATCGGCATGAGCGACCGGGTGCTGGTGATGTGCCGCGGGCGCATCGCCGGGGAGTTGTCCGCTGCCGCAGCCACCCAGCAGAATATTCTCAACCTCGCTTTGGGAGGAAACTGAGTGCGCGCAAAAAGCCTTTTCCTGCAGCACGGCCGCCAGTTCGGCACCCTCATCGTCCTGATCCTGCTTTCGGCCGCCCTCTGGGCGCTCTCCCCCCATTTCATGTCGCTCTCGAACTGGCTCAACATCGCCCAGCAGACCGCCATCAACGCGATCATCGCCGCGGGTATGACCTTCGTCATCATCAGCGCCGGCATCGACCTTTCGGTGGGTTCGATTCTCGCCTTGTCGGGCGTGGTCATGGCCGGCGCCCTGCAGGCGGGCGTGCCGGTCCCGCTGGCCATCCTCCTTTGTCTGGCGGTGGGCTCGCTGTGCGGCAGCGCGAACGGCCTGCTGATCGCCCGCGGCAAGCTGCCGCCTTTCATCGCCACGCTCGGCATGATGAGCGTCGCCCGCGGCGCCGCCCTCATTTTCAGCGATGGCCGGCCGGTCTCGGGTTTTACGCCGGGCTTCCGGGCGATCGCCAACGGAGAGTTCCTCGCCATTCCCGTACCGGTCTGGATCATGGCGGCGGTTTATCTCCTCGCCCATCTGGTGCTCAACCGGACCACCCTGGGGCGCTACACCTACGCCATCGGCGGCAACGAAGAGGCGACCCTGCTTTCGGGCGTCAATGTCAGGCGCTATAAAACGCTGGTTTACAGCCTCGCCGGTCTGCTCAGCGGGCTGGCGGCCGTTCTGCTGACGGCCCGTCTGAATTCGGCGCAGCCCATCGCCGGCATCAACTATGAGCTGGACGCCATTGCCGCCACGGTGATCGGCGGCACCAGCCTGCTCGGAGGGGAGGGACACATCCTCGGCACCCTCATCGGGGCCTTTATCATGGGGGTTTTGCGCAACGGACTCAATCTGCTCGGCGTCTCCTCGTTCGTCCAGCAGACCGTGATCGGCGCGGTGATCATCATCGCCGTACTCCTCGATATGGCGATGAAAAAACGGCGATCCTGAGAGAAGGAGAAGATATGAAAAAGGTACCGGTTCTGATTGTCATCCTCGGGCTTTTCATCAGCTGCGGGCAGCGCAGGCAGGAGCAGGCAGCGCCTGCAGTGGCCCTGGTGATGAAGACTCTCAATAATCCATTTTTTATGGATATGCAGCAGGGGGCTGAAGAGGCGGCTAAAACTCTCCAGCTGCCGCTGATCGTCCAGGCCGCCGAACGCGAGCTGGATGTAGAGAAGCAGATGCAGATCATCGAAAATCTCATCCAACGCAAGGTGGCGGCGATCTGCCTCACTCCGGCCGGTTCACGTGAGGTGATTCCGGCCATCCTCAAGGCTAACCAGGCGGGCATCCCGGTGCTGATCCTGGATACGCGCGTCGATTCCGCTGCCCTGGCTGAGGCCGGCGGCGAGGTGGCCACCTTTATCGGCTCCGACAATTTCGATGGCGGCCGCATCGCCGGCGAGCGGATTATCGAAAAACTGGGCGGTGAGGGCCGGGTGGCCATCCTCGAGGGCATCCCCGGCCATGAGACCGGCGACTCGCGCCTGCGCGGATTTCATCACGCGGCCGGCCAGGCGAAGGGCATCCGCATCGTCGCCTCCCAGACCGCCAATTGGGAGCGCGACCAGGGCTATAATGTCTTCCAGAATATTCTCCAGTCTCATCCCGATGTTCAGGCGGTATTCGGCTGCAACGACATGATGGCCCTGGGGGCGGTCGAGGCGATCGCCGCGGCCGGACGCACCGCGGATATCCTCGTCGTCGGTTTCGATGCCATCACCGATGCCCGCGAGGCCATCGCCGCCGGCCGGATGGAGGCCTCGATCGCCCAGAATCCGCGCGAAATGGGCCGCCTGGCGGTTGAGAATGCCGCCCGCCTCATACGGGGTGAGAAAATTCCCGTCTACATTCCGGTCCGGATTGAGTTGGTGCAGAAGTAGTCTGATTCATAAAAACAGCATCCCGCAGAGGCGCAGAGATGCAGAGAAAAAAGTGGTTTAACCTTTGCCATGCCATCAGTCCCCCCGCATGGATGGTGTATTACCCGCACAGCTGCTTGATGCTGCTGTGAGAAACAGAAGATTAATTATGGAAGCGAGAATGAGATGGAAACGATGAAAGCACTGGTCTTCAAGAAGGTGGGCCGGATTGAACTGGAAGAGCTGCCGGTGCCGGCCGTGCGCGAGCCCAATGATGTGGTCCTCAAGGTGGCCTTTTGCGGAATTTGCGGCTCCGATGTCAAGATCATGGAGGGCAAGCACGCCTACAGGGAGGGTGTCGTCCTCGGCCATGAATTCTGCGGCACGGTGATGGAGGTGGGAAAATCGGTCACCGCGGTCAAGCCCGGCGACCGCATCGCGGTCGACAACAATCCCCGCTGCGGGGTGTGCGATTTCTGCCGCATGGGGCTGAGCAGCCAGTGCGAGATTATCAAGGAGAAAACCCTGGGCATTTTCCAGCACGGCGGTTATGCCGAGTACTGCCGCGCCCCGGAAAGCGTCTGTTTCAAACTCCCCGATGAAATCGACGACACCACGGCCACCCAGGTTGAGACCCTCGGCACGGTCCTCAACGGCATGAACACGGTGCAGATGCAGCCCTGGGATGCGGTGCTCATTCTCGGCTTCGGCCCGATCGGCTATCTCTTCACCGGGATGGCGAAGAACATCGCCGCCCAGGTGGCCGTCAGCGAAATCGATCCCTTCCGCCGCGGTGTCGCAAGCAAGCTCGGCGTGCCGGTCTATGACCCCGCGGAAACCGATCTGGCCGAGATGGCCAAAGCACGCACCCGCGGCAACGGATTCGACATTGTCATCGACGCCGTCGGCACCCAGCTTGAAAATGCACTCAAATATGTGGCGCCCGGGGGCAAGGTTCTCGCTTTCGGCATGGACTCGAGCGTCAAGGCGACCATCACCCCTTACGAGATCACCCGCCGGGCGGTCAAGATCCTCGGCACCTACATCGGCCAGAATACCATGCTGCCGGCGATCAAGATCCTGCAGGAGAAAAAGATCGATATGGCCCCCTTCTTCACCGGGACCATCCCCCTGGAGCAGGGCGCAAGCGCCTTTGAGAAACTGGGGCTGGATCTTGCGACCCTGAACCATGTGCCCAAGCAGGCGATGAAGATCACCCTGAAACCCTGACCCGCTTAAGAGCGCCTGGCAGCCTGCAGGATGCCAGGCCTTGCCGCGGGTGGCTCATCTTCCTGTTCAACTGCAAACCGAGGAAAGACCGCATGTGGAATCCCTTTCGCTTCTTCGCCACCGGACCGGATGCGCCGCGCCTGACGGACCAGGATGAGATCGACCGGCGTTACCGGCGCCAGCGTCTCTCCGTCATGCTCGCCATCACCCTGACCTACGGCATCGCCTACACCTGCCGGCTGGGGCTGTCGGTGGTGAAAAAACCCCTCATCGACGGCGGCATCTTTTCCGCCGAGCAGCTGGGCCTGATCGGCTCGGGTATTTTTTACGGCTACGCCTTTGGCAAGCTGGTCAACGGTTTTCTCGCCGACCACGCCAACATCAAAAAGTTTCTTGCCACCGGCATCCTCATGTCCGCCCTGATCAACATCGCCATGGGCTGGTCGACTCTGCTCTGGGTCTGGGTCGCCTTGTGGGCCCTTAACGGCTGGTTCCAGGGCTTCGGGGCGCCGGCGGGCATTGTCTCGCTCTCGCAGTGGTTCAGCAACCGCGAACGCGGCCGCTATTACGGCCTCTGGAGCACCGCGCACTCAATCGGCGAGGGTTTGACCTTCGTCGGTTCGGCGGCGCTGGTCGCCTTTTTCGGCTGGCAGGCCGGGTTCATCGGCCCGGGATTGCTCTGCGTGCTGGTCGCCGTGGCCGCGTACATTTTCGTCCAGGACCGTCCCCAGACCCTGGGCCTGCCTGCGGTGGCGGAGTGGAGAAATGATTTTGCCACCGGGCCGAAGGCGGATGCGGCGGCGGCGAAGAGCACCTGGCGGTCGCAGATTTCGATCCTCAAAATGCCCTCGATCTGGATCCTCGCCCTCGCCAGCGCCACCATGTACATGACCCGCTACGGCATGAACAGCTGGGGTATGCTTTTCCTGCAGGAGGCGCGGGGCTTTTCCGACATCCAGGCCGGAGGGCTGCTGGCGATGAATCCGGTCGCCGGCATCGCGGGCTGCGCCGCCTATGGCTTTATCTCCGACAAGCTCTTCGGGGCCAGACGCCCGCCCGTAAATCTGATCTGCGCGGTGATGGAGATCGCCTCGCTGGCGGTGATCTTTTTTATGCCCGGCAACAATCCCGTCTTGCTGACCATCGCTTTCCTCGCCTACGGCTTTTCCATCAATGGCCTGGTCACCTCGCTGGGCGGCCTCTTCGCCGTCGACATCTCTCCGAAAAAAGCCGCGGGCGCGGCTATGGGCTTTATCGGCGTATTCAGCTATCTCGGCGCCGCCATCCAGGAACGGGTCAGCGGCACTCTGATCGGGGCGGGCACCACCATGGTCGACGGTGTGCGCCACTATGATTTCTCCTCCGCCATCTGGTTCTGGCTGGGCAGCTCGGCCGTTTCGCTCATCCTGGCGGCCCTGCTCTGGCGCGTAAAAATGAGAGACTGACCAATACATCAGGGAAAAAACGCATGAACAAAATCAACAACTACGATATTGTCCTGCTCGGTAATTATACCAAGGATACGATCGTCTCCAAAACCGGCACCCGCCAGGTGGATGGCGGGGGATTCAATTACGGCGCCCACGTCGCCCGGATGATGGGGCTCAGAACCGCGGCAGTGACCCGCCTGGCCCGCAGCGATGCCCATGTCGTCGATGCCCTCACCGCCATCGGCGTCGATGCTTTTCCGGCCTGGACCCCTTATTCCACCGACATGCGGCTCTATTATCCGACCGACAACGTCGATAACCGCATCCTCTCGGTCACCCATACCGCCGGCTCATTCACGCCCGATCAGTTCACCGGTCTGGAGGCGAAGGCTTTTCTGATCAACGCCTCGGCCCGCGGCGAGGTCGACCTGGACGTGATCAGCTTTTTGCGCAAAAAGCATGCCTTGCTCTCGGCCGATGCCCAGGGCTTCGTGCGCATCATCAACGGGGAGGGGGTGCTCGAGTTCGACAGCTGGGAGGCGAAGAGCGAAGTGCTGCCCTATTTCGACATCCTCAAGACCGATGCCGTGGAAGCCAGGACCATGACCGGCGAGGAGGACATCCGCGTGGCCGCCCGGATGATCGCCGGCCTCGGCCCCAAGGAGGTGGTTCTCTCTCATCGTGACGGTCTGCTGGTGCTGGCCGATGGCGAGTATTATGAGGCGCCCTTTCTGCCGGAGCCGCTGGTCGGCCGCAGCGGCCGGGGCGACACCTGCATCGCCGCCTATGTCTGTAAACGGCTGACCGCCGGACCCGCAGAAGCCACCATCTGGGCGGCGGCGGTGACCAGCCTCAAGATGGAAGCGGAGGGCCCGATCAAGCAGAGCGTGGCCGATGTCGAGCTCAAGATCGCGAAACGCTATACGCCGCGCTGAAATTTTACCAGCCATGGGGGTCGCAGCCGTCCTGCTTGGGACGAAAGCGGGGTTTTCCCCCGCGCAGGAAAGTTTTTCTTAACATAAAAATAATTTGCAGGAACCGATTATATGTCTTAATTTAACACATTGGAGGATTGCATGACGCCCACACCCGGACATCCCCACAGTATACGCCTTGCAGCAGCGCTCCTGCTGTTTCTCTCCATCTTTTTCCTCAATTGTTCCAACTGCAGATTCCGTTCCGGCCCCAGGCCCCTGCAACCGGTGATCGTAACCGAGCCGGTGCAGTTTGACTCGGACGATCCGGCGATCTGGATCCATCCTTCAGATCCGGCGCAAAGCCTGATCATCGGCACCGACAAGGAGGCCAACGGCGGCCTCTATGTTTTTGATCTCAACGGCAAGATCATACCCGACAAATGCGTGCGCCCGCTGCAGCGGCCCAATAACGTCGACGTCGAATACGGCCTGATGCTGGGTGGTGTGCCGGTCGACATTGCCGTCACCACCGAGCGGCTGCTCAACCGCATCCGCATCTTCAGCCTGCCCGATATGAAGCCGATCGACGGCGGCGGCATCGAGGTTTTTTCGGGTGAAGCGATGCGCGCTCCGATGGGCATCGCCCTCTACAAGCGTCCGGCCGACGGCCGCATCTACGCCATCGTCGGCCGCAAGGAGGGCCCCACCGACGGCCGCTACCTCTGGCAGTACCTGCTCGAGGACGACGGCACCGGAAGAGTCAAGGCCACCAAGGTGCGTGAGTTCGGGCTGTACAGCGGCGTGAAAGAGATCGAAGCCATCGCTGTCGATGATGAGCTGGGCTATGTCTATTATTCGGACGAACAGGTGGGGGTGCGCAAGTACTACGCGGATCCCGATCACGCCGGCGGGAACAGCGAACTCGCCCTCTTCGCCCGGGAGGGCTTTACTGCCGACCTCGAGGGCATTTCGATCTATACCCTGCCCGGCGGCAGGGGCTACATCCTGGTCAGCGACCAGCAGGCGAATAAATTCCATATCTTCAAACGCGAGGGCGAGCCCGGGCAGCCGCATCAGCATACCCTGGTCAAGGTGATTAAAACCTCCACCAGCGAGAGCGACGGCTCCGAGGTGACTTCTGTTCCCCTCAACCTGACCTTTCCGCACGGGCTCTTTGTGGCGATGTCAGAGGACAGGACCTTTCATTACTACAACTGGAGCGATATCGCCGGCACGGAGCTGGAGATGGCCGGCAAATAGCCGGAGGGCCATCCGCTTTCATCCTCTCCTGTGCGGGCCCTCTTCGAAGCCTCTCCACGCTCGGCCCGGCCGGGCTGCCGGCGCGGGAGCGGCCCCCTGATCGCTGGTGAAGTTTTTTCCAGGAGATATCACTGCTGCACCCATATACTTACAAGCCGTGTGTATCATCAAGCTAACCCAAAGGAGGCAGGAATGAGAACAAGGTCTACAGGATGGGAGCTCACTAATCTCTCTGGAGCGCTGATTATCCTGCTGGTGGTGATGCTGTCCGCTTCGGTGCTGCTGGCGCAGTCCAGCGGACGTATCACTGGCAAGGTCGTCGATGCCAAATCCGGGGCTTTCTTGCCCGGCGCAAATGTCCTGGTGCAGGGGACACAGCTGGGCGCGGCGAGCGACCGGCAGGGCAGATACACGATCATGAATGTGCCGGCCGGTGCCCAGACCCTTGTGGTCAGCTATCTGGGCTATGAAAAATACTCCGCTGAGGTAACAGTGCCGGCAGGGGCTGAAGTCAAACGCGACATCGCACTCCAGGTCAGCTATATCGAGGGAGGCGAGATCGTCGTCAACGGCCTGCGTGCGGGCCAGATCAAAGCCCTCAGCCAGCAGCGCACAGCGTCCAAAATCGAGAACGTTGTCGATGCCGAACAGATGCAGCGTTTCCCCGATGTCAACTCGGCCGAGGTCCTGCAGCGTGTTTCGGGTATCGCCGTCGAACGCGACCAGGGTGAAGGCCGCTACGTGCTGGTGCGGGGCATGTCCGCCCAGCTGAGTTCGGTGACCATCAACGGCGAAAAGATCCCTTCGCCTCAGGGTGATGTCCGCTATGTCGCCCTCGATGCCATCGCCGCCGACCAGCTGGCGGGGATCGAGGTCACCAAGGCGATCACCCCGGACATGGACGCCAATGCCATCGGCGGATCGGTCAACCTGCGCACCAAGAGCGCCCTTGACTATCCCGGCCGTGTCTTCAGCCTCACCGCCGGCTCCGGCTACGACAATTTGCGCGGCAAGCCTATCCTCCAGGGCGGCGTCACCTACGGCAGCCATTTCGGCGAGGCCCAGAACATCGGCCTCATGGTCAGTGCCAGCTTCCAGCGCAGCCAGCGCGGCTCGGACAATAACGAGATGGAGTGGGGCGGCGCCGATCTCGCGGACGGCTCCGAGGCCGATTTCGCGCTCCAGAACATGGAGATGCGCGATTACTCCTTCGTCCGCGACCGCCTGACCCTCTCCGGCACCGCCGACTATCTCCTCAAACCCGGTCACAAGTTCTTTCTGAGCGGGCTCTTCAGCCGCTACGACGACAGCGAAAGCCGCCGCGCTCTGCTGCTCCTGCCCGAGGATGGCGAGTATCAGACCGCCACTTCCATCACGGAGGGCAAATTCGAAGCCGGTTTCCGCAACCGTGACCAGAACCAGACCATCTACAATATCGCCGCCGGCGGCGAACATCAGCTGAACACGATCAAACTCGACTACCGCCTCTCCTACAGCTACGCGGCCGAGAATGAACCCAAACACATCGAGGCCGGATTCGAAATGGACGAGGACGCCGACATGGAACTCGACCTCTCCAATCCCGACACTCCGAAATGGACGACCAATCTGGGCGCCGGCTACGAGTACGATCCCAGCCATTTCACCTTCGATAAATTCGAATGGCACGACAACCTCACCACCGACAAGGACATCAACGGCCAGTTCAACATCCAGATTCCCTACATGCTCGGCGTCAATCCCGGCACCTTTAAACTCGGCGCCAAGATGACGCTGAAGAACAAGGACCGCGAGGAGAATATCTGGGAATACGGCTGGGAAGGCGATGACGATGTCCTCATGTCCGGATTCGTCGGGGATTATACCAACGACAATTTCCTCGACAAAACCTACAAACAACCTCCCGCTTTCGATCCCGACAAGACCTGGGCCTTTTTCGATGCCAACAAGGGCAAGGAGCTCGAGGGCGAGATCCTCAATGAGGATTCCGACGGCGCCACCTACAACGCCACCGAGAATGTCTACGCCTTTTACGGCATGACCACCCTCAATTTCGGCAACCTTATGGCCCTGGCCGGATTCCGCGACGAGATCACCCAAAACGATTACACCGGTCATGAGGTGGTCTTTAACGAGGAGGGCGATTACGAGAGCACCACCGAGATCACCAAGGCTTCGGATTACAACACCTTTTTGCCGATGGTACACCTCCGCTACCGCGTCACGCCCAACACCAACCTGCGCGCGGCTTTCACCACCGGCCTGGCGCGGCCCAACTATGAGGCGCTGGTGCCTTTCCGCATCATCAACCGCGAGGATGAGGAGATGTCGCTCGGCAATCCCGGTCTCAAGCCGACCACCTCGATCAACCTTGACCTCCTCGCCGAGCACTACTTCCAGGGCATCGGTCTCCTCTCCGGCGGGGTGTTCCACAAGCAGCTGAAGAAGATCATGTACCCCTCGCAGTATGAGCTCGAAGAAGGCACCTATGAGGGCTATGAAGTCGAACAGATCGTCCAGGGCGACGACGCCACCCTGACCGGCTTTGAGCTCAACTGGCAGCAGCAGCTCACCTTCCTGCCCGGCTGGATGAGCGGGTTCGGCGTCTATGCCAACTATACCTGGACCACCTCGGACGCCTCGGTCATGTTTGACGGCGAAGAGCGCACCGGTATCCCGCTGGCGGGACAGTCGGCCAATATGGCCAACTTTGCCATCAGCTATGAAAAGGGCGGCTTCACCGGCCGTGTCGGCCTCAATTATCACGGCAAGTTCCTCTATGAGCTGGGCGAGTCTGAGGATGAGGATGTCTACTATGACAACCACATCCAGTGGGACCTGGCCGCCAGCCAGCAGATCACCAAAGGTGTGCAGTTCTACCTCCAGGCGATCAATCTCAACAACGAGCCGATGCGCTACTACATGGGCGACACCGTGCGGCCGACCCAGCGCGAGTTCTACTCCTGGTGGATGCACGCGGGGTTCAAGTTCGAGATGTAGTTAATCGACAAGGAACAGGCGGAAGACCATCCGCTGGTTCTGCGGTTCCAGGTTTAAATACATCCCGGGAGCTTGCCCCAAGGGCACTCCCGGGATGTTTTGTTGAAATACCCCTGTTTCTTCGCCATAAGGTTATCCTTTCAGTGACAGGAGAAAATCGTGATCCTGCACAGGGCAAGTCTCATCCTGGGCTTGCTGGTATGGAGCGCTGCATACGGGCAATCTCCCTCCTTCAAGAGCTACATGAACCCGGTGATCCCTGGTGATCACCCCGATTGCACGGTGACCCGGATCGGAAATGATTTCTATACCGCCGGGTCGTCGTTCAATCCGACTCCGGTGATCTATCATTCGACCGATCTGGTGCACTGGGAGGCCATCGCCCGGCCCGTGAGTGCGGCGTGGCCGGGCTATGACGACACGCCGGGAGGCGGCTGCTGGGGCGGCCATCTGGTTCATCACAACAACGAGTACTGGTATTATTTCTCGCGCGCCAATACCATGCATTTCGTCAGAGCTCCCGATCCGGGAGGCCCCTGGAGCATGCCGGTGGCTGTCAAGAATCCCTCCAGCCTGCCATATGGTCTGGGATATGACAACTCGGTTTTTATCGACGACGACGGAAAATGGTATCTGGTGGTCAAGAACGGCAAGCCTAACAACGGCATTGTCGAATTGGGCCCTGACGGTCAACCGGCTGGGGCGGTCTACGATCTGAAGTGGTTGAATCCCGATCCCTCTTTTCCCTACAGCTGGGCCGAAGGGCCGGTGATGTGGAAGTACGGCGGGTATTACTACTATTCGTTCGCCAGAGACCTGGGCGGCGGCCAGAAAGTGATGCGGAGCAGAACCCTGACCGCCGAGGCCTCTGCATGGGAGATGCTGGGTGACTTTTTCAACGAAAACGATCCCGATAAAGGCGGCTCTCTTTTCTCCAGTCCGAATCATGCTTCACCGGCAGTTCTGCTGGACGACAGCACTTCATGGATCGTTCATCCGCTTTATGCCAAAGGGGAGTGGAAAGGACAGGGCAGGCAGGGCCTGTTGAATCAGGTCCGCTACGATGCCGGCGGCAGACCCGTGGCCGATTACCCGGTTAATCAGCCATTCACAGCGCCGAAGCTGTCCAGCAGCGGCATTCCCTGGATGGTACCCAAATCGGACTTTTTTCATTCAGCCAGCCTGCACCCGGAGTGGTCATTTCTCGGTTACACCCCCGCCAGCAAATCATCCCTGATCGAGCGTCCCGGCTGGCTGCGGCTCTCCGCCAAGAGCAGGGCCAAAGCCACGACGGTGATCAAGAACGACGGGGAACATAATTATTCGCTCATCACCCGTCTCGACTTCCACCCCGGGTCTACCACTGACGAAGCCGGACTCTGGATCATGCGCGGCGATGAAACCATGTCGGTCAAGCTCGCCAGTTCACTCTCGACCGCCGGAAAAAGGGCCATCATCTTCACTTTTTCGCCGACCGTGTATGAGATGGAAAACAGCATCGGCGATACCCTGTGGCTCAAGCTGCTGCGGATCAACCACAGCATCAGCGGCTGGTTCAGCAGCGACGGGGTGCAGTGGAGAGAGGTCGGTCAGGCGGTGGATATTTCGCAGATCGATTCCTTTTCCGATTTCTCGACCTTCACCGGTACCCGGCAGGGATTGTATGTGAAAGGATCAGTTGCGGCCTGGTTTGACTGCTATATTTACCGGGATGCCTATTCGCCCATCCTCGCGGAGTGTCCCGCCAATCAATACGGCACAACGCGAACCTATAACAGCCCGGGGTATGTGCTCGATAACATCCATAACAATGACTGGGCGTTGTATGCCGGCGTCGAATTCGGCCAGGAAGAGTACAAAAAGAATCCGGACTCTCTGACGATGGTCGCTTCCTGCATTACCGCCGGCAGCCGCATCGAGGTCTGGCTCGATTCGCTGGATACCGGCCGGAAAATCGGCGAGTGTCCGATCGCCCACACCGGCGGCCTCAGAACCTTTCAGACCTTTACAACGGCAGTGGAGCCGGTCTCCGGCCAGCATGATCTCTATCTCAAGTTTGCTGGCACGGATGCTGGCAAGCTCTTCCAGCTGCGCTCGTTCCAGTTCACCGCCAGGGCCGATACCTCCGCCTCGACCTCAGCGCCGGAGCAAACGGGCTCCACCGCGCCGGAGCGGTACAGCCTGGAACAGAACTATCCCAACCCCTGTAATCCCGCGACCACAATTGCTTTTTTCCTGCCCAACCCGGTCCATGCCGCGCTCAGGATTTACAACCTGAGGGGCGAAGTGGTGGCAACGCTCATCGATGACCGGCTTGCGGCTGGAGCGCATGAGATCAGATGGGATGCCCACGGCATCGCGAGCGGATGCTATCTCTATCGGCTCGAGGCAGGGGATTTTGTGCAGAGCAGGAAGCTGGCAGTGGTGAGGTAAGAACGGAGGGTTTCAGGACTGGCGAGCAGGAGTCCGGTCATAAAAAAAGGCGGCCATGAGCCGCCTTTTTTTGTTCTATCGCTATCACGCCTTGCCGGCGCTGCCGAGCACGTGCTCGTTCTTGTGCTTGTACATCCCGACCAGGGCGTCGCGGGCCGGGCCGAGGTACTTGCGCGGGTCGAATTCGGCGGGCTTGGTCGCAAAAACCTCGCGGATCTTGGCGGTCATGGCCAGGCGGCCGTCGCTGTCGATGTTGATCTTGCAGACCGCCGAGGCGGCGGCGCGGCGCAGCTGCTCCTCGGGGATGCCTGCGGCGTTTTCCATTTTGCCGCCATACTGGTTGATCATCTCCACATACTCGGGCATGACCGAGCTCGCTCCGTGCAGGACGATCGGGAAGCCGGGGATGCGGCGCTCCACCTCTTCGAGAATGTCGAAGCGGAGGGGCGGAACCTCTTCGCCCGGTTTCACCTTGAACTTGTAGGCGCCGTGGGAGGTGCCGATCGAGATCGCCAGGCTGTCGACGCCGGTCTTGGCGACGAACTCCTCGACGTCGTCGGGATCGGTGTAATGGCTGGCTTCGTGGCTGACCTCGTCCTCGATGCCGGCCAGAACGCCAAGCTCGCCTTCGACAGAACAGTCGTATTGATGGGCGAATTCGACCACTTTTTTGGTCAGGGCGATATTATCTTCGAACGAGTGGGCCGACCCGTCGATCATCACCGAAGAAAAGCCGGACTCGATGCAGGAGACGCAGAGTTCATAGGTGTCGCCGTGATCGAGATGGAGCGCGACCGGGATGGTGACGCCGCTGTGTTTGATGATCTCCATGGCGCCCATGGCCATATAGCGCAGCAGGATCTGGTTGGCGTACTTGCGCGCGCCGGAGGAGACCTGCAGGATCACCGGCGATTTGGTGTCGACGCAGGCCGTGATGATCGCCTGCAGCTGCTCCATATTGTTGAAATTGTAGGCGGGAATGGCATATTTGCCGGCCATGGCTTTGGCGAACATCTCCCGGGTGTTCGAGAGGCCAAGCTCTTTGTAGTGATGCATGCCGCAACTCCTTTCGTGTTATCTATCTTTCATGATCAGAATAGTGACCAGGATTTTATCGCAAACTACATTTTACTGATTTTTCCGGAGAAATTCAATACTTTTCATCAGGTTCACCCGGCCGGCGCTGGCGTGTTGTGGAGGCTAACGCAGAAGAAGCATCTTGCGGGTCTGTTTTTCACTCCCGTAGAGGGCGGTATAGAGGTAGAGCCCGCTCGGCAGGGCAAGTCCGCTGCCGTCACGTCCGTCCCATTGAAAACGGTGCTCGCCGCCGGAGGGGATGGCCTCGAGACTGCGCACCGTGCGGCCGAGGGCATCGGTGATGGTGAGGAGCAGCCGTCCGCCCCTGTTCCCTTCGGGCAGCGCGCAGCGGATGGCCGTGGAGGCGTTGAAGGGATTGGGATAGTTGGCGGCGAGATGGAAGCGGCCCGGTGCGCCGGCCGGGTGCGCATCGACCCCGGTCAGCAGGTAGAAATCGATCCAGTTGAGATTAAAGCCGCCGCGCGAGGCCTGCATGCGCAGGGTGGCGGGACCCTTGCTCAGCACGACCGTAACGGTCGCCGTCTGCCAGCTCTGCCAGCCGCCGGTGACGGGGAGTTCAACGGTCGCCAGCAGCTTGTTGGTGATGGCATCGATCACCTTGATCTGTCCGGCGCTGCTCTGCGCAGCGACGCGGAAATCGAGATCATAGCTGCCGCTTTCAGCCACCTCCACCTGATAGATCAGATAATCTCCGCTGTCGATATAGCCGACATTCTCGCCCCCGCCTTCATCGCTTGTGCTCTCGGTCTGGATCCCCTGCATGCGGATATAATCCTCGGCCTGAACACGGCCGGGCACGGGATCCTTGCCGCGGACCTCGTCGCGATAGTTATAGACCGGCTGGCTCTGAAAGGGAGCGAGCAGGCCGTTGTCGGCGCTGCGCACGCTCATACCGGTATACTGGAGCTGAACGACGTCGTGTTTCAACACAGGGCTGGCCAGGGTGAGGCAAAGGATGGTGGGGTCGTGCGGATGCCTTGAGATCCCCGTGACTCCAGTCATGCCCCAGTTGACCAAAACGGTCCATTCGGCGGTGGCGCCTGCGGTTGGCTCGGCCATCCCTTTGTCAAAGCCGGCGAGCAGGGTGTCGCCGCCGGCGCTGACCGAGGCGGCGAAAAAGTGCGGGGGGCTGCCCGGATCGGAATCGGCGAGGCTGGTGATGCCATGGCCGTAGGGATAGAGCGGGCGGTAAGGGTCGTCGCCGCTGTTGATGGGGATATCCGCCATGGCGCGCGGCCATGAATGCGGCAGGGTGCCGGTGAAGGGGTGGCTGCCGAAGAGCACGTCGGCGACGCCGCTGCCCTCGCTGCCGGGCAGCCAGGCGGCGATGATCGCGTCAGCGTAAGGGAGGATGTTGTCGATGATCATCGGCCGGCCCGAGAGCAGGATGACCACAGTTTTCAGTCCGGCGTTCTTGAGGGTGCGCACCGGCTCGATCACCCTGGCGGCGAGATGGAGGTCGCTGCGGTCGCCCTGGCTCTCCGCGTAGGGGGTTTCGCCGATGACAGCGATACCGAGGTCGGCCCCCGCCGCGCCCGTACCGTCCAGGGAGTAGGTAAAGTTGACCCCCGGAGCCTCGGCGCGCAGGGCTTCGAGGATGGTGGTGCCGTCGGTGACGTCGCCGCTGGCGCCCTGCCAGCTGATCGTCCAGCCGCCGCACTGGTTGCCGATGTCGTCGGCGCCGTTGCCGGCGACATGAATGCGGGCGGCCGAGCGGGAAAGGGGCAGGATGCCCTCTTTTTTGGCGAGCAGCACCAGCGATTCGCGCACGCAGGCGCGGGCGACCTCGCGATGGGCGGCGCTGCCGACCGCACCGGTGAGCGCCCGGTCGGTGTAAAAATTCTCAAAGAGCCCCATGCGGAATTTCACGCTCAGAATGCGGCGGACGGCGTCGTCGATGCGCGCCTGCGTAACCTCGCCGGCATTGACCGCGGCGGTGAGATGCTTGATGAAATCGCGGTAGCTGGTCGGCACCATGGCCATGTCGATGCCGGCGTTGATCGCCTTGACGATCTTGGCCCGTTCGTCTGCGCCCGGCAGCCGCGCGATGCCGTCCCAGTCCGAAATGACAAAACCCTGGAAGCCGAGCTCACCCTTGAGCACCGTGGTGAGCAGCCAGGTGTGGCTGTGCATTTTATCGCCGTTCCAGCTGCTGTAGGAGGGCATGACCGTGACGACGCCGGCCTCGATTGCGCGGATATAGGCGGGCAGAAAGAGGCGGCGCAGGGTCGCCTCGTCGCATTCGGTGTTGCCCTCGTTGACTCCGCCGCTGGTGCCGCCATCGCCGAGGTAGTGCTTGGCGCAGGCGAGGACGCGGTCGGGCCGGCCGAGCGAGTCGCCCTGAAAGCCGCGCACCTGGGCGGCGCCCATGATCTCCGCCAGTTCGGAGGACTCGCCAAAGCCCTCGTAGGTGCGGCCCCAGCGCTCGTCACGGACCGCGGCGACGCACGGAGCGAAAGTCCAGTCGACGCCGGTCCCGGCCACCTCGAGGGCGACGATCTCCGCTGCCTGGCGCACCAGCGCGGGATTACGCGTCGCCCCGAGGCCGATATTGTGCGGAAAGATGACCGTCCCCTTGACGTTGTTGTGGCCATGCACGGCATCGACGCCGTAGAGGATCGGGATGGCCAGACGGGTGGAGAGGGCCTGGGCCTGGAGGCGGTCGTACATGTCCGCCCAGCCGGCGGGCGTGTTGGGCTCCGGCACAGCGCCGCCGCCGCTGAGCACCGAGCCGAGGAAAAAACCGGCGACATCAGCCTCGGAGGCGAGGTTGGTGAGGTTGGCCTGGGTCATCTGGCCGATCTTCTCCGCCAGAGTCAGGCGGCCGAGGAGATCCTCGACGCGGTCCGCCACCGGGGCGTTGGGGTCGAGGTAGGTCTGGCTGAACGCCGGCAGGGAAATGGTCAGGAGAGCGAGCAGTACAAAGAGAAGAGGGGCGGGACGGGCTCTGCGCATGGCGGTTATTCCTTTATTTCGCAATAGCTGTAAAATCATTGGCGGCAGCAGCAGCAGCGCCGCACCTGTCCATAAACATAGTGAAACCTCTCTTGTTTATCAACCAAAAAGTTATGGACCGGGAAAGCAAAGGCTGTGGAATGGATCTCCTGCCGGCGCAAGCAGCAGCATTAAAATACTGCCTCTACCAGCAGGAGTGTGTTTTACAGGAGTACCGCCATGACGGCCCATCGGGAAAAGGGGCGCCAGCTCCATGCGCTGTTATGGCCTGAATGCCAGCTGGCGTGGTGCCCACCCTCGCCGTGCTGCCGCCGGGTTTGAGAATTTGCTTGTTTTTCTCTCCCGGCCTGGCTAATTTGCCGCAGTGAACGGCAGCATGGTTACACCAGGTTTCTAATGACTCTGACACTGTTGACTCGCCCGGCCGCTTGCGCTGAGGCGGGCAGCAAAAACAAGGTGCCCTGATGAAATCTTTCTGGATCGTTTTGCTCATCCCGGCCGTACTCTGCGCCGGCGGCCGGACCGTCTTCTTCTCGGCCATCAATCCGGTCACCTATGCACAGGTGCAGCTGGACAGCGTCCGGATCGAAAATCTGACCCTCGGCCGCGACACCACCCTGGCGGGCGTGGACCAGTTCGAGCTTGAGAGCTGGACCGGGATCACCCGGGCCGCAGCCCTGCCCCTCCATTTTGGCCTGACCGGCAATTACCCCAACGGATTCGCATCCGCCACCCGCTTTTCCACCGCCCTCCCGCATGGCGGCCTCCTCGAGCTGGAGCTGTTCAATATTCTCGGCCAGCGGCTTGCGGCACGGGCGTTCAACCTGCCGCCGGGCTGGCATGCCTTCGCCCTGGAGGGCAGCGCCCTGGCCAACGGGGTCTATTTCCTGCGCGCTGCCAGTGGGACTCAGCAGCAGGTGATCAAAATGGTCAAGATCGGCCCGTCCGTTCAGGGAAACCTGCAGATTCTCTACCAGGGCACTGGCGGGCGCCCGGCCGGCGTGGCCCTGGCCAAAACGGCGGAGGCGGATCTCTACCGCTTCACTGCCTTTGCCGCAGGTTATGTCGATGCGGTGGTCGAACAAAGGGTGGCGGAATCGGTCTCGGTGCGCTTCGAGATGGTGCCGCCCAAACCTCCCGACGACTTTACCTCGGGCTGGCGCGGCTTTAATCTGCTCGGATTTTTCACCGTGGAATGGAGCAACGACGGCTTTTACGAAGAAGATTTTCAGATGATCTCCGAGTTGGGCTTTAATTTTGTCCGCCTGCCCATCGATTACCGCATCTACACCCGGCCCGGTGACTGGTCAGTCTTTCTTGAACCCAAACTGGCCCAGATCGACCAGGCGGTCGCCTGGGGACAAAAGTATGGCATTCATGTCTGCATCAACCTGCATCGCGCCCCGGGCTATTGTGTCAATCCGCCTTCGACCCCCCTGCCGCCCAGGCAGAACATCAGCCTCTGGGACAATGCGGAGGCCCAGCAGGCCTTCGCGGCCCACTGGCGGATGTTCGCTGAACGCTATAAAGCGATACCCGTCGAGGCCCTCAGCTTCAACCTCGTCAACGAGCCGGGCAATGTCTCCGGCGAGACCTACGCCCAGGCCATGCAGCCTGCCATCCAGGCCATTCGCGAAGTCTCGCCGCAGCGCATCATCATCTCCGACGCCGTCGATTTCGGCAACGGCCGCATCGATGCCATCCTCGCGCAGAAGGTCGTGCTTTCCCCCCATTTCTACAATCCCGTCACGCTCACCCATTACAAAGCGGATTGGGTGGATGGATCGGACTCCTGGCCGGTGCCGGTCTGGCCCCCGCATCTGGTTTCCGGCTATTTTTACGGTTCCGGCAAAAGCCCCTGGAATACGCCCCTGGTTATCACCGGACACTTCCCCGCAGGCACGGCCGTCACCCTGCACGTCTCCCAGGTTTCGGCCAGCGCCGATTTTCAGGTCTACGCCGGGACCGCATTGCAGTACAAGCACGATTTCCGCCCGGCGGCCGGAACGGGAGAGTGGAAAGAGGTGATCTACCGCCCGGAATGGAATATCTATCAGAATATTTACGACCGGGATTATACCTTCACGCTGGCGAAAGAGGTGAGCGAGCTATCCTTCCGCGTCCAGTCCGGCGACTGGATGACCTGGACCGGGCTGCGTTTTGAGATGCCGGCGGGATCGGCGCTGAAGAGCGTGACTATCAGTCCCGGCATCGCCGACTGGGGGGTGCCGCAGGCCTCCTATACCCTGCAGCCGGACGGTTCGCTCCTGCTGGTCAAGGTACCGGCGGGATTCGAGGAACATTTTCTGGTCAATGGCTTTTTGCAGCAGTGGATCGACCTGAAAAAGGCGGGGGTGGCGGTTCATGTCGGCGAATGGGGCGTTTTTAACAAAACGCCGCACGATGTCACACTGGCCTTCATGGAAAACCGCCTGCTGGCGATGAAAACGGCGGGACTCGGCTGGGCGCTCTGGAATTTTCGCGGCAGTTTCGGCATTATGGACAGCGACCGCAGGGATGTCGTCTATGAGAGCTATCGCGGCCACAAACTGGACCGGAAGATGCTCGAGCTGCTGCAGAGGTATTGAAAAGGTGCCAGGCAAGGGTACGTTGCTTTATCTGACCCGGCCTGTACAGACGCCCCGCCTGCCAGGATCGGCTTCAAGACGTACCGTTTTGCCCGTATACGCAGTATATCCGCATAAAAATTGATGCTCCATTAGATTACAGTGTTTATCAGTTATACTTCAGGCTGAATTCAAGCTGCCTTGACACACCCAAAAATCTGGTTCCCACCCAGCTTTAATATAATTAAAAATAGTGGGCTACCGATGATAAAAACTGGTAAAGTATACGTCGCGAGGTGTCAAGTGGGAGCAAGATACCAGGGTGGGGACGTCGAGAGGCGTCAGGTGGGAACAAGATTTCGGGGGTACCCTGGAATTAAATATGCCTTTTAATTTGGCATAAATTTGTTATTATATGTTATTATCCCCGCGAATGATAGTCTCATTCGTCCGACGCCTCTGTGCAAGCAGGGGCGTTTCTTTTTTGGGGTAACAATGTCCTAATGACAGTATACTGACACATACGCCCTGAATCCTGGGCAATTTACTATTTTGAATTCAAGCCTTATTATTCAACTTTTTGCGTTCTTATACGCGCAAACTCAGTAAGAAACCGCTTTAACTGATCGAATGCCTCTGCCGGCAGAGCTTCAATCGGCGATGCAAGATAATAATAGTTGACTTTATTGTTAACCAGGCGATTCTTCCATATCAATTTCCCGTCGAATTTCTTTAGCAGCTCCTTGATTGCTGGAAAATTGGGTTTGAATGGGTCAATGACTACTTCAACAATTCCGCTCAAATAAAAAGTCACGATTCTGATGTATTCGGTATCATAGTAGCTTAACGACCCCAGTTTGCCGGTACCAACCGTTGGAGATAAAAGCAAGTCACTGTTCGTTTCCGCAAGGGCGATCAAATTGCTAATTCGATCTCGTCTTTCCAGGGGCTGGAGCGCATTCAGCTCTTCATTGTACATTTCACGGGTCCATTTCTTGCGTTGGGAAGAGCTTCCGGAGGCGCTATTGGAGCTCCTCACTTCCGCACCATACAAATTGGGTATCAGAATTTCAAATTGATCATAGTGGTAGAATTCAAGTTCGCAACCGAGAACACGAAAATTGCTGTTTGCATTTATAAATGAAATGAGGTTTTTTAAACGGCTATGCAGGTGGTCCATAAGGACAACGAATTGGAATCGGCCATTGAGCAAATTCTGTCTGATATTTTCAATGACATCCTCCGCTCCTTCTTCAAGACCAAAGAATTCAACCAGTGTCGCGGAAAGGCTGCCCTTCAGTTTTCCGTCTGGCATTGATTCCAGTTTTTCTGTAAAAGTGCTGAAATCCTTATAACCATTCCACAGGGCAGCACCATAGTCCAGCATCTGCGCTATGACCAGCCTTTTGTCGGGATTTTTGTAGAGTTTCGTTTCAATGATATAGATATCTCCGTCCGAATCGACGCCTATCGCATCAATAGGCCCGCTATCTGTCGGAAATTCCTTCCCCAGAATGAGCAGCTTCAAATCTTCTTTTACTTCGTGCAGGGGCAAAGAATCCGGATTTTCATGGATGTAGCGCTGCAGATAAGCCTCTTCCTCGATCCTGGTTCGTTCGATTTTTTGGGCGTTTTTGCCATTCTTCGAAATTATGACGGCCATTATTTCATTTTCCTTTCCCAAGGCTGATCGGAATATCCATCGAACTGTTTACTACAATACGGAGATATTTCTGTTCCTTATTTTTCTCATGTCTGATTTCTCATTGCAGCAGCCATGCTATCATAGTACTCGATAATCAAACGTTTGGTACGGAATTCATTAAAAGCCTGCTCATCCTTGCGCTTGACGATGGGGAAGGTGTCGAGGATATAATCCACTGCGTCGCGGGGGGCGGGGAAGTAACTGATCAGCTCGGGCGAGGCAGCCTCGCGCCACTCCTGCTCGCTGCCGAGGTAGAGATGGAAGAAAGCGGCGTCGAGCTCGCAGCGGAGCTGAAAACGGCGCTCTTCGTCCCATTGGAAGGGGGGACCGTCGTAGCCGCAGTCGCGGGCGAAGGGGGCGAGGTCGTGGCTGGTGTAGACGAGCTCGAGGACGCGCGGGAGCAGCCACTCAGCCAGGGTCGCGCCGCCAACCGGGGCGGGGTCCGCCCAGGGGCAGGGGAGGGAATAGACTGATGGAGGCAGAACCGGAATTTGCTGTGCAATAAAAAAGTTCAGATGAGTTCCACCCACCTTAAATCGCGCGGCAAAATCGCATGAAAAACTGCTTAAAGAGGCGGTCAGGCAGGCAGCCAAGCTCGCATCGTTCGCTGATATGAGAAGCAAAGGCAAGTTGTTGCCGATTGCAACACCGGGGAAAATCCCCGCAATCACCGTGCGCTCATCCGTGCTGCGGCAAATATCTCGAAATCCCAGCAGCCACTCCTTCCCCCATCGTCCGGCCAAGGCCTCGGTGACATGCTGCTCCT
>ENA-UOWO01002344-UOWO01002344.1-activated-sludge-metagenome-genome-assembly--contig:-NODE-2344-length-23544-cov-5.287581_pt1 | contig 23544 bp, 19 predicted proteins | sample MGYA00238148_ERZ761564 | MGnify/ENA primary metagenome ERZ761564 (study PRJEB28885, sample SAMN05720194) | activated sludge metagenome | isolation source: Anaerobic digester | place: USA... | reverse complement strand
TGCCGTTGGCACCGTGCAGAACTTGTTCGGGCCGGCGGCGGCAACTTGTGCGCCCGCCGCATGCACGGACGACGCAGGCTGTATCAGTGAAATCAATGCGGCAGTCGCGATGATGCCGGCAGATGCAAATAAAGTCTTTTTCATTTCATGCCCCTTTTCATTTGATGACAAGCAAAACGGCTATTTCTCTACCACCCCTGGCAGCCGAATTGCACCGGACTAAACGGCAAAACCAACCATGATTGACGCTGCAGCTCGATCATCTCTGGCCACTTTCAAAAGCAAGTACCAAAACCTCTAACCATCCGGAACCGAAGACAAGCCAGCCATCGCAAACGAGGATTGGGATTTCCGGCTGGCTCGCCACAGAACACGAATACGGCAGCCATGTTTCAGTACTTATCCCCAATAAGCACCCCTCTGAAAAAAGACGACTCGTCGCACTGCACCGACACCCTATTCCACCGGGCGGGCTTTGTCCTTACGGTTTCCTGACTTGCTGCAATATCGACATATCGAGCCAAATCAGGCGATGAGGGCTTGTCACGAGGGCAGGTTTTCGGGCTCAATAGGGCGCAAGTGGCCTAAAACCCGTCCCGGTCGCGTTAGAATCATGGAGCGCCATGTCATGGTCGCCCGTTCAATCGTTTGCGTATGCAAGCAAGGATAAGCAGGAATCGTGAAATCGTCGAAAGCACAACATTTCCTGATCGACGACTGGATCGTGGCGCCTCCGGAAAATATCATTCTGCGCGGCGACACCCGCATTCATCTCGAACCGAAAGCGATGGATGTGCTATGCCATCTATCGCAGCACTCGGATCGTGTCGTGAGCTCCGAACAATTACTGATGCAGTGCTGGCCAGAGACGACTCTGGGCGATGGCGTGGTCTACAAGAATATCGCCATCCTGAGAAAGGCTCTCGGCGAAAAGGAACACGGCTCCAGATACATCACCACCATTCCCAAGCGCGGCTATCGCCTGCATGCCAACGTGGTTCCGCTGAAGTCGAAAAACCTTCAGCACAACATCATCGAGCAGGAAAATCTCGAGCGTGTGCTTCGAATACTGAACCGGCTGACGCAAAAGCAAATCCAGAACAAGGAATTTTCCGAACTGGATTTCCAGCAGCTGAAAAAGAGCAATGGATTATTGCTGAAAATCAGCAAGCGCTTGCTGGATTACGTGACCGGCATACCTAGATATGAAGAGCTGCCCTGAGGCTAGGGTCTGAGAAAAGTTCGAATCGCAATCTTGCCTTCAGGCGTCAAGAAGGGCCCGAGATCTTTGTAAGGAATGATGAATTCCTTTTCGCATCCGTCACCAAATGCATTTTCCCAAAACTTCATGCCGGTGGATTCGAGCGTTACGTGGTATTCGCCTTCGCCGTAGTACTCGTGCCTGCATTCCGCTTCTATTTCCGCATCCTTGATCAGGTGTTTTTTCAGCTCACCGGGTAACGGGGACATGTCACTGTAGGAATAAGACCGGGCACCAAACCACTTCCATAAATCGACTTCTTCACCGGTTTTCATATTCCAGGTACGGTAGTTCAGACTGATACCACGAGCACCAAAACCTGCAGCCCAACGATAGTAGTGCACGGTGATCCAGTCATCGGACCAGTAATAGGGTTGTGCAAATGTTTCATCTTCAGCTGCATAGCCGATGTTGCCGAGGAACTCGCGACGCTTCACGAAATATTCGTCGAGGTCCGCTTTCGATTTTGGCAAGACATCGCGCAGCTTCTGATTTACTTTTCCGACAGCAGTTTCGGATGACATCAGCTCGATGGTTTCAACATCGGCGATTCGAAGTTTCCGGTATTTCCTGCCATTGAAATTTTCGATATTTCCTATTTTCAGTTTTGGAAAAACTTCCAGTGTCTGATTGTATTCATTACTTGCGCAAGGCTGATCGTCTTTTTCATTGCTCGGCGAGCCTAGAGTTATAACGAGTGATTTTCCATTTTGCGGTGCCTGCCAAACACCCTGCAGCTTTTTTGCTGCTGGAAGATCCAGTTTCCAGCTTCCGGTGTTAGCCTCTTCCATCCAGACATTACTTTTTTCTTCACGGCTTAAGCGAATCGCCTGCTTATGGCGTATGTAGTAATAGTTGCCGCTTTGTTCGCCATTGAAGCAGGCAACGATATCCTTATCCCCGAGTTTTCCCCGCCATACCCCGTTCAGGGTAGACGTCACGGCGTACGCCGGATTTATCGTTAGCATGAAAAGAAAAATGATTGTCAGGCTGCGCATTTCAGTCCTGTCGACAATGCCGTTCCGGATTGGAGCGTGCCTATCGTACGTGAAATTCAGGACCAGCATTCTGATCGATGACGCATTGTTTTGCGTTAGAATCGGCGAAAACCGGATAATTCATAATCAACATGAAAAAACTTTGCATTTACCTCACCCTCGCAGCATCGCTTATATCTGCTACCGCCATCTCGCAAGAGGCTGCTGCGACTAAATCTCCCTACAAATTGATTGTTTGGGCAGATGTCGGTTTTGATGAAAGCTCGCAATTATTGCAAATTGTATTCCCGGAAAAAGAGACTCTGCCTGCACCTTTTGTTGGCTTTTTGTCCAATTCAATCACTACCAGTACTTTGACAACCCCTGAAAATTCCGAAGCCAACAAGCAGCTTGAAAGCGGTTTGCGAGTGACAGTAGAAATCGATCCGAATACGTCGAGGGCAAAAATCCTGAGCAGGGAACTGATGCCTCGCCCGCTTCGCAGCGAACAGCAAATCGAGCCGCTTATCAGGGTAAAAGGGGAATGGTCCGGTAGAATTTTCGTTACCTGCACGATCAACAGGAATGGCCGCTGCTCAAAACCGAAAATCGATCCGTCTGCCAATGCTCCTACGGAAATCTCCAAAGTTTTGCTGGCCACGCTCGGTTCATGGCGCTTTGCACCGCAGAAACGGGCCGGTATCCAGGTAGATGGCGAGTTCAATACCTGGGTGACGATTGAAGCAGACAATTCCGCACCGCCAAAATCATTTGGCAAGCAAATTTGATTTTGCATAGCGTGATCCAAACAAAAAAAGCCACCCGAAGGTGGCTTTTTCTTGATCTGGTGGGCGGTACAGGGTTTGAACCTGTGACCCCTGCCGTGTGAAAGCAGTGCTCTACCGCTGAGCTAACCGCCCGGTGAGGCTGCGAATTTTACGTTTAAGTACCTGTTCGGTCAATAAAAATCGGTCTTATTCTAGTTTACTGCCTCGCAAAGCACGGACTTTCGCGGGCGGCCGGAAGGCATCACTGCTGGCTTCATGCCAGAAGGTCTGAAACGCCGGATGATTGGGTAATTCGTCACCAAGCAAATCACCCTGTTTCAGGAACTTGTGCAATACGGCCAAGGCACGTACTTCAGTGGAAGAAACGCGACGAATAATGTGCTCGGGACCGATTTCATCGGGATGCTGCAAACCCGCGGCAGCCACCAATTCTTTCAGCGCCTTCAAGGTATTTTCGTGAAAATGAAATACGCGTGTTGCCTTGTCCTCCGGCACCAGTGCCTTCTGGCGTGAGGGATCTTGCGTGGCAACACCCGTTGGACAGCGATCAGTATGGCAACTTTGCGATTGAATGCAGCCCAGGGCAAACATATAACCGCGGGCGGCGTTGCACCAATCGGCACCGAGTGCAAGGGTGCGGGTGATATCGAAAGCCGTGACGATCTTGCCCGCCGCACCAATACGAATATGCTGCCGTAGATTCAACCCCACCAGGGTGTTATGCACCAACAGCAAAGCCTCACGCAAAGGTGCACCGACATGGTCGGTGAATTCCAGAGGTGCTGCACCGGTACCACCCTCGCCGCCGTCGACAACAATGAAATCGGGAAGAATATTCGTTTCATGCATCGCTTTGGCGATACCGAACCACTCCCAGGGATGGCCAACGGCGAATTTAAATCCCACCGGCTTGCCACCGGACAGATTTCTCAGGCGGTCGATAAATTGCAGCAGTTCTTTCGGCGTTGAAAATGCCGAATGCTGTGCCGGCGAAACGCAATCTTCACCCATCGGCACGCCACGCGCGGCGGCAATTTCTGCTGATACTTTGGCTGCGGGCAACACGCCGCCATGCCCGGGTTTGGCGCCTTGCGAGAGTTTCACTTCGATCATCTTGACCTGATCAGAAGCAGCATTCCTGATGAAATTTTCTTCACTGAAATTACCGGCGCCGTTACGGCAACCGAAGTAACCGGAGCCGATTTCCCAAACCAGATCACCACCGCGTTCACGATGATATTGCGAAATGGAACCTTCGCCGGTGTCGTGATAGAAACCGCCGCGTTTTGCACCCTCATTCAAGGCACGAATGGCATTGGCCGACAAAGCACCAAAACTCATCGCGGATATATTGAACACACTGGCGGAATAGGGTTTTGCACGGTCTGGTCCGATCATGATCCGAAAATCATGCGAATCTATTTTCGCCGGCAGCATGGAGTGGTTAATCCATTCGTAATCATCGGCATAAACATCCATCTGCGTGCCGAATGGACGCTTGTCCATGACGTTTTTCGAACGCTGATAAATAATGGCGCGTTGTTGCCGTGAATACGGGTTTTCCTCGGTATCGGCCTCGATAAAGTATTGGCGAATTTCGGGCCCGATGGATTCCAACGCATAACGGAAATGGGCAAGAATCGGGTAGTTACGTCGTACTGCCTGCCGCGTTTGCAGCAAATCCAGCGTACCGATGGCAGCGAGGCTGGAAAAAACCAGCAATAAAAAATAAAGCCAGTCGTGCGATGGTGCAATCAAAAGCAGCATGACAGACGTTGCCGCACCCAAAAGACAAAATGCATATAACCAATAACGGGATGGCAGCATCGTTCTTCTCCCTGTCCAGGCCGACAGCATAACGAGGTGCAAAAAATATAGGGCGCTAGCACATGCTGCGCCCCGCAAAAAATGGTGCCTGAGGCGGGACTCGAACCCGCATGAACTTGCGTTCGAGGGATTTTAAGTCCCTTGCGTATACCATTTCGCCACTCAGGCAGCGTATGCATATTGCAGCAATAAACACGTTGAATAAAGACGTTTTATCGCGGCTTTTGTTTCATTTGTTCACAAAAAAGCCCCTGACGGGGCTAAATTGGAGGCCGAGGTCGGAATCGAACCGGCGTACGCGGCTTTGCAGGCCGCTACATGACCACTCTGCCACCCGGCCAAGGGTGAAACATCAGACTTTAGTTTAACCTAACCAATATTTATTGGTAAATAAAAACCAGACTCTGAAAAAACAAAACCCCGGCGAACCGAGGTTTTTGAAACTGGAGCGGGAAAAGAGACTCGAACTCTCGACCCCGACCTTGGCAAGGTCGTGCTCTACCAACTGAGCTATTCCCGCGGAGAACGCATATTCTTATGGATTTGCGCTTTTGTGTCAACACCTTTTTTGAAAAATTATCGCAAGAGCCCGTCAATCAAGGCTTTCAGCCCTTGCGCATTGTCGGCCATGCAGCACGCATATAATCAAAACCCGACCAGAGTGTGAGTGCTGCGGCAATAGCGAGCAACCATTCGCCAATCTTGAAAATCGGTATGCCGAACAGGTCTTCGTAAAATAAAACAAAACTGATCGCAACCATCTGCACGATGGTTTTTATTTTGCCGAGCGCGGCAACCTTTACCAAACCATGCGCACCCATCTGCGCCATCCATTCACGCAATGCCGATATCGTGATTTCACGACCGACGATAATGGCGCTCAAAATCGCGATCCATGCGGTATGGTGTTTCTGTGTCACCAGAAACAGCGCAAAGGCTACGGCCAATTTATCGGCGACTGGATCAAGGAATGCCCCGAAGGCGGAATACATGTCGTAGCGGCGTGCAATCCAGCCATCGAGCCAATCGGTCAGGGCACCGAGCACAAATACCGCACAGGCCAGAATATTGCTCCAGGGATGATGCCAATAAAACACCAGGACCAATACCGGCACCAATACGATGCGAAACAGGGTCAGCATGGTCGGAAGGGTTAGATTCACTACGGTTCCAGTGGCGGCTCAGGCAAGTTCGCCTTGGATTCTAACCCATGTAGCGAGGCATAAATACGCGCCGCCAGCTCAGCGTTCACGCCGGCTACACGGGCAATTTCCTCGGTGCCTGCTTCTTTTAGAGCAGCAAGCCCGCCGAAATGTTTCAGCAATGCCGAACGGCGCTTCGGCCCAATACCGGGAATATCTTCCAGCCTCGAAACATCCCGCTTTTTCTGGCGGCGGCCACGATGTCCGGTGATCGCGAAACGATGGGCCTCATCGCGAATTTGTTGTATCCACTGCAATGCCGGCGAGTGTGCGCCGGGGCGCAATATCCGTCCGTCAGGCAGCAGGATTTGTTCATCGCCGGCTCTACGTTCGACACCCTTCGCAACCCCCACCAGCATCACCTGGGTCACGCCCAATTCCTTGAGAACATCACGTGCCTGGGTGAGTTGCCCTTCGCCACCATCGATAAACAAGACATCGGGCACAACGCCTTCTTCCACAGCCCGTTTGAAACGACGGGTAAGCGCTTGATGCATGGCCGCGTAATCATCACCGGGAGTAATGCCGTCGATATTGAATCGCCGATACTGGTTGCGCAGCGCTCCTTCCTGATTGAACACGACGCAGGATGCTACGGTCGCCTCGCCTTGCGTATGGCTGATATCGAAACATTCCATCCGTTGCGGCATGTGATCCATGCCGAGCATTTCCTGCAAGGCTTCAAGACGCTTGCGTTGCGCGACATTACTCGTGATTTCGGTACTCAGGGCCAGCACGGCATTGCTGACGGCCATATCGAGATAACGGGCACGATCACCGCGCACCGATGTTTTTATTTCTACCTTCCTGCCTGCCTGTGCGCTAAGCACTTTTTCGAGCAATTCCGCATCTTCAATGGCATGGCTCAACACGATCTCACGAGGCGGGCGCTGCTCAAAATAATATTGGCTGACAAACGCGTCCAACACTTCGCTCGCGTTGTCGACGCCGTTGGTCTTCGGAAAAAACGAACGTGTCCCCAAATTCATGCCATTGCGGAACGCCAGCAGCAATACACAGGCCGTACCCTGCTCCATCGCGCATGCAAGCACATCCATTTCGGCCTGTTCGCCTTCGATATACTGCTTGGCCTGAATGCGACGGATACCGGTCACCTGATCGCGCAAGTAGGCGGCGAGTTCGAACTGCAGGCTTGCGCTGGCCGCTTCCATGGAACGAGTCAAATCATCCACGACTTCGCCGCTGCGGCCATCCAGAAACAACATCGCACGTTTGGTATCGGCATCGTAGTCTCTGGGTGCGATCAAGCCGACGCAAGGAGCGGTACAGCGACCGATCTGATGTTGCAGGCAGGGCCGCGAACGATTACGAAACACGCTGTCTTCGCAATTTCGCAGTTTGAAAATTTTCTGCATCAAATCCAGCGTGCTGGTCACTGCCGAAGCACTTGGATAAGGACCGAAATAACGTCCAGGAACAGCACGCGGCCCGCGGTGGAACGCCAGTCGCGGCCAGGTTTCATCGGTGATCAGAATATAGGGATAGCTTTTGTCGTCACGCAGCAATACGTTGTAACGGGGCCGCAATGATTTGATCAGCTGGTTTTCGAGAATCAGCGCTTCACTTTCGGTGCGAGTGACGGTAATTTCCATCCGCGCGATTTGCTTGATCATCACGGCAATACGGGGCGAGGAAACCGTGCTCAAAAAATAGCTGGTCACCCGTTTTTTCAGTGATAGCGCCTTGCCGACATACAGAACGCTATCGTCACTGGAATACATGCGATAAACACCGGGCGCCGTGGTCAAATCCCTGACGAAGGCTTTACCGTCAAAAACCGTTGCTGGAGATGCGTCGTTCATGCGCTTATTTTCGCATGATTGAGCAGGAAGTTCGTTCCCGGTTCAGATAAAGCCAAGACAGGACAGCACCGGATAACGGGTGAATCATTCACCAATCGGCAGACGAACCAATAATTCCGATGCCAGATCGTATCGCAAAATCTCGTGCGCGCCGGCGTCTGCGATCCATAATGCGCCTGCACCGACAGCAAGCGCAGCCGGTTCATTCAAACTTTGTGGAAGATTCTGTGTACTCATGCCACCGCCACCTAGGCGCAATTTACGCAGGCTGCCGTTGTAGGTATCGGCAATCCACAGCACGGGCGAATTGGGATCAAGGGCAATCGCTTGCGGAAATTGCAGACGGGCATCGCGGCGCTCGCCGTCCTGATCCCCGAATTCATACAAACCTTGGCCGACGAGTGTTTGAACCGTATTTTGTTGTAATTGGATTGCACGAACCGAGGATGTTGCTGAATCAACCACGTACAAGCTTTGCTGGACCAGTGCGACTCCTGAAGGCTGAGCGAACAAGGCATTGCGACCCGGGCCATCTGCGATACCCAGATCGCCGGTTCCTGCGATGAATCGCATGCGGGCATTGCCGAGTTCGTATTCCCAAATCTGATTGCAACCTGCCATCGCGATATAAAGCTTGTCATTGCTGCCAGTAATACCCCATGGCATGTTCAGACTGTTTTCCGAAGAATGCTTGCTGACGCCTTCCCTAGGCAGGCCAGCCTTACCTGTTCCCAGAACGGTGGCTACCTCGCCACTAATCAAATTGACCCGACGCAATGCATGATTGCCGGTATCGGCAACATACAAAGTCTCGCGTACCAGGCAAAGCCCCCGCGGTGCATTGAAAGCGGCTTCGTTGGCAGGGCCATCGTTCAAATCCGGATGACCGTTGCCGAATTCCCGCAGGATGCGACCCTGGTGCGTACATTCCAGAACACGGTGATGGGAAGTATCGGCGATATACAAATGCGAATCGGTGACGGCTATCCCCGATGGAAATGATAGTGGAGTCGGTTCTTCGGCATTTTTCGCGCGAAACGCGTGCTCGACCATGGAGTGACTGGTACCCGATTCATGAATCAGTTCGGCAATCATTTTTTCGAGTATCTCGACCTGGTCGTCACCGGCAATAATTTCGCGAATCACGCCTTCGCCATCAATCAGTGCTACCGATGGCCAACGGGTAATTCCGAAGTGCTGCCAGGTGATCCAGCCCCGGTCGTTTGCAACTGGAAAAGCGATGCGTTGACGATTGACGGCTTTCATGACGACACGGTCGTCCACTTCATTGTCAAATTTGGGCAAATGGATGCCCAATACCGCTAGCCCGATCGGATACTTTGCTTTAATGCGGGCCAACCCGCCAATCAGGTTTTGCGAATAGACAGAACTGGCGTTCCAGAAAACCAATGCCAGGATACGGCCGCGCTGGCCCGCAATGGACTGGCTATCGCTATTAAGCCAATGCAGGTTTTCATTGAGTTCTGGGGCAAGCATTGCAGACATTGACTACTCCGTACTGGCTTAAAGCATAACGAATTTTCGATACAAACGCGGACTTATTTCTGGCCCGATCCTGCTTCCATCGCATCCTTCCATGCATCTTTTGCCTGCAGCCACCAATATGTCAGCTGTGCGCCAAGAAACCCGGCGGGCTTCATCGCGGAAACCAGACCATAAGAAGACAGTGATTGCCAACGCAGATCGTGCTCGGCAATCGCGGACGCGAGCAGCTCCCCCGCAAAAGTCGTCGGGGCGACACCGTGACCGCCAAAAGCCTGGGCACACCAGAGACCTGGTTCGACTTCGGCAATTTGCGGCATTTCATGTCGCGAGTAACTCATCAGTCCCGACCAGGCGAAATCGATTTTGACATCGTGCAATTGCGGAAATACTTTCATCAGATCGCGGTAGAGCAATTTCTTTACTGCTTCCGGGGAGCGATCCAACACTGAAATGCGTCCGCCCCATAACAATCGTGAATCGGGCAATGGCCTGTAGTAGTCAAACGCGAAACGGGTATCGTAAATGGCGGCTTTGGTGTGCAGAATTTCCTGCATGCGATCGGCGAGCGGCTCGGTCACCATCACGTAGGTGGCAATCGGCAATATCGAGGCATCTATTTTAGGATACAGATTTGCCAGATATCCGCCGCAGGCCAATACCACCTGCTCGGCTTCGATTTCGCCGTCTGGGGTTTTTAACCGCCAGCCTTTGCCGATTTTTTCAAGATGGACGGCTGGCGTATTTTCGTAAATTTCTACTCCCATCGCCTCTGCCGCCGCGGCAATGCCAATCGCATAATTCAGCGGATGGAAATGCAGCGAATTCTTTTCGTAAAGGGCGTCTTTGTATCGATCCGTGTGAATCAGTTTTTTCAATTCCGCCTGCGACACGAAATCCCAATCGGTGTCAAAATTTTCCGACAGCAGTTTCTGGAAATCCTTCAGGATGGAGGTGTCCCGAAACCAGTTCGCCCAATACACGCCGGCATCGGTATGCTGGCATTCGATAGCGTATTTTTTAATACGCGCCCGTATCAGATTTACGGCATCCAGCGTGCCTTTGTATAAGTGCTTTGCAGCCGCAGGCCCAAGATCATCGAGCAGGCTTTGTGGCCCGCGTGAGAATCCGGCAAACACGAAACCGCCGTTACGCCCCGATGCACCAAAAGCCAAATGCCTGGCTTCGCACAACACAACCTCTTCTACTCCCCGCTCCGCCAATCCAAGCGCCGTATTGATTCCGGCAAATCCACCGCCGATGATGCAGACTCTTGCGGATTTTTTTCCGGAAAGACTTGGCCTGACAAACGACGAGTTCGCGGTTACGGAGTAGTAGCTTTGCGATGGGTTAATTTTCATTCGTTTTCATACTTAAGCATTTTCAAATGCAAGGCTTCATTAAAAACGAACTATGACCCCTTCAAAGCCTGTGTCATATATTCGCGGGCGGCATCGGCCAGATCATCGTGATCGAGCGCATATTGAATCGTCGCCTCGATCAGGCCGATGCGGCTGCCGCAATCGAAACGCCGGCCTTCAAACCTGTAAGCCAAGGCTTTTTCCTCTTTCAGCAAAGCAGCGATGGCATCGGTTAGCTGGATTTCACCGCCTGCACCGGGCTTTGTCTTTTCCAGCAAATCAAAAATGCGACCGCTTAATACATAGCGCCCGACAACGGCCAGATTACTGGGCGCAACTTCGGGCTTAGGTTTTTCGACGATCGCGGAAATCACGCCTTGCCTGTGATTGAAATTCTCGGTCGCCACGATGCCATAACTACCGGTCTGCTCCCGAGGAACATCCTGCACGGCAATCACGCTGGCGTTTTCACGTTCGGCGCAATCCGCCATTTGCCTGAGTGCGCCCGGGCCTTTATTCCAGATCAGATCATCGGCTAACAAAACAGCAAACGGCTCGTTGCCTATTACCGGTTTTGCACACAATACTGCATGACCCAGGCCCAGAGCTTCTGTTTGCGTGACGAAGACAGCACGTACATGGCGCGGCAACACATCGCGTATGAGCGCCAGCAATTCCGACTTTCCGGCTTTCTCAAGCTTTTGTTCAAGTTCGTAGGCTTTGTCGAAATAATCGGCAACCGCATGCTTGTAGCGATTGGTGACAAATACCATCGTGTCGCAACCGGCTTCGATGGCTTCATCGACGGCATATTGAATTAGTGGCTTGTCGACCACCGGCAGCATTTCTTTCGGCACCGTTTTAGTGGCCGGAAGAAAACGTGTACCAAGTCCTGCGACAGGAAAAACGGCTTTGCGAATACGTTGAGTCATAATTTATTTTTTATCGGTTGTTTGAATAGTGTACTCAGGAACCGCTTCGCGCAGTAGCGAAAGCAGCTTTTCATCATCGTCACCTTGTCGCAAGGCCCGAGCCAGACGCTCTGCCTGCAACAAGACCAGATTCACGTCAATATCGCGCGGCTTGGCTTCAAGGACACGGCCATTTTCGGTACGCGTATAAATTTCATCTGGGTGAAACAGGCTTTCATGCAATTTTTCACCGGCGCGCAAACCGGTGTATTGAATCTGTATATCGACACCCGGACGTTTGCCGGCAAGACGGATCATCTGCTCTGCCAGCTCACTGATGGCAATCGGTTTGCCCATATCCAGCGTGTAAATGACTGCAAATGCTTCGGGCATGCTGAGTGCCTGAAGAATCAACTGGCAAGCTTCCGGAATCGTCATGAAATAGCGGCTGACTTCTTCGTGCGTCACCGTCACCGGACCGCCTGCGGCAATCTGCTTGCGAAACATCGGTACCACACTGCCGGAAGAATCAAGCACATTGCCGAAACGCACGATACTGAGCTGGGTCGCACTATCATTGAAAATGGCCTGGCACACCCGCTCTGCCATCAGCTTGGTAGCACCGAGAATATTGACTGGCTGGATTGCCTTGTCGGTAGAAATCAAAACAAAATGCAAAGCACCATGATCGCGACAGACTTCGGCCAGTGTCGCGGTCGCATGCACATTATTTCGCAGGCCCTCGCGTGTATGTGACTCGAGCAAAGGCACATGCTTGTTGGCAGCTGCGTGATACACATAATCCGGTATTCCGTGCTGCATGGCACGCAGGCAGGCGATTTTATCGCCGCAATCGGATAACAGCGGCACCACTTCCAGACCTGGATCCAGTACGGCCAATTCTTCGCATATCTCCAGCAAGGGCAATTCGGCGCGTTCGAGCAAAATCAATTTACTGACCCGGGCCTGGGCGCATTGGCGCGCCAATTCAGAACCGATCGAGCCGCCAGCGCCGGTGATCAAGACGCATTTCCCACCCAGTTGGCGGCCTATGCTTTGCCAGTCAAACTGAATCGGTTCGCGACCGAGCAAGTCATCAATGGCAACCTCATTGAGTTGAACGGGATCATGGGCTTCAAGCCAATCGGTGTAGCGGCCCAACTTGCGAAATGGCATGCCGATGTCGTCGCACAATGAAACCACGCGCTGCAATGCCTGGGTCTGAGCCGTCGGCAATGCGATGACACATAGATCGGCCGCTGTCGCGCGTGCAATTTCACCGAGTTGATCGATGCGACCCAGTACCTTTACGCCCTGGATTTTTCGGCCCTTCAGTTGCGGGTCGTCGTCAAGCAAACCTACCGTTTCATAACGGCCATCACTGGCAATATCCCGCAAAAAAACTTCTGCCGAACTTCCTGCACCCGCGACGATGACCCGGGTTGCATCAGTGTGCTTGGAGGCAAGACGCTGGTCTTTCCATACCCGGTAAATCAGGCGCGGTGCACCGAGAAACAACATCAGGCCTGGCACATACAATACGATGGTCTGCAATGGGAGACGCGAGAAATGCCCAGTCGCCACAAACACCAATAATATGGCGCCAAGCCCGAAAACCGCAGCGCGAAAAATATTGCTCAAATCAGGCAGGCTGGCAAAGCGCCAGACCCCTCTGTACAGGCCGCTCCACCAGAGCATCAATGCCTGCAACAACAGAACCACCATCAATTCGTTCCGGAAACCGGAATTGATCGCCTCATCGTCGCCATGTGCATAGAGCCATGCGAGGCCTATCCAGAGCAATGCCGTCATCGTGAAGTCATGCAGGACGATCAGCGCACGCGGTAGCAGATAGGAGATGCGGTACGACTTCGTCATTGCAATATTAACTTCGGCTTTTTTTGATATCGCGCTGATTTTAATACAAAAAGCCTTAACCATTGATGTAAAAGACAGGCCGCGGCAATAAGTGTAAACATGAGAACAGCTTGAGTGGCATCCGACAATTGCCTGCTGAAGCCTATTATCAAAATCATGCCTGCTGTCCAGCTTGTGTAGCAAAGGCACACCATCGCGTGACTTTGACCATTACGGATTGCATATTGGTACAGATGACTTCTATGCGCCTGCGCAAGCTTGTAACCACGAATGCCGCGACGAACGAATGTCATTACGGCATCGACCCAGAGTGCCGATGCAAGGCAAAGCATTTCCAACCAAGTCCATTGGCCTTCAGCATAAGCGAGCAATGCAAGCCCGACTAACGCCGCACCCAGTACATGGCTTCCAACATCACCTAAAAATACTCGCGCCACGGGAAAATTAAAGGGGAGAAACCCGAGGCAACAGACAGCCAGGGCAAGTGCATAGTAATAAGTGGTATCCGAAAAATACCCCAAGGCGAGGAAACCGATCGTACATGCCAAGCTTTGCATGGTGACCAAGCCGTTGCTGCCATCCATGAAGTTCCAGATGTTCACGAAAAGCAGGTAGGCAAAAGCCGTGATTATCGCTACCGCAAAACCGGTGTGTAACTGAAAAATGGCGACACAACAAAGGATGCCTGCGGCCAGCAAATGCAAAAACAATTTTTTTCCTGAAGACATCGGTTTGATGTCATCCCAAAAACCGAGTGCAAGATATAAAAAAAGTCCGAAGGCAGGCAATGGCAGGAAATGATTCCAACCGGGCGACCTGAAAACAAGAAAGAGGCTGGCCGATAGCATCACCAAGCCGATGCTGATGCCGCCTGCCCTGGGAACATCGGAAAAATGCAAGCGACGCCGCTCCGGCTGATCATGGATACGATATTTGCGCGCAACTCTAATCCAGGCCCATGTCAGCAAGGCCGTCGAAAAAAATATCGTGATACTCCAGCCAAGGCCGAGCGGCATTCTTTAACTAGCCGAAGTCAGCAGTGGTTTGATCGTGCCCCAATTCTTGCAGCTCGGGCACTGCCAATGGTGCGCACGAGCACTGAAACCGCAACGCTGGCAACGGTAGCCCGGTGTATGCACAACCAGAAGATCCGTAATACTTTTGACGGTACGCAAAGCTTCCTGCGGATCGCCATGACCTTCCGAAAGGCTGAGATTGATCAGCGCGGCTTCACCGCGTACGGACGGGCGTTGCTGTAACTGTTTGGCCAAAAAGGTATAAGCGGCGACCACGCCTTCGTCTTTTTGTATCAATTCGGATAAAGCAAGCAAAGGGGATACGCCGGCATAATGCTCGGTCATTTCTAGCAGGAAGCTTCGAGCACGGGTTGTTTCGCCTTTGCGTTCATAACTTGCCAATAAGGCCGGCAACACTTCCGGAAGGTACTCGTAATCGTGGCGAACTACCCGCTCGAAGGCACGAATCGCCCCCGCATCGTCATTTTCCGACAACTCGATTTGTGCTTCCAGCATACCTGCACGTACAGATTGGTTGTCAGCACTATAGGCATCGGCAATCAGTTTGCGCGCTTCCTTGTTGTCACCTTTTGAGCGCGCCTGATCGGCCAGCTCGCAATAAAAATGCGAGATAACCTTCGACATCGATTCCCCGCCTACTTCTTCGTATTTTTGTGCATATTCAATTGCCATGTACCAATCGCGTTCGGCCTGGGTAATTGAAATCAAATGGCGCAAAGCCTGTGGCTTGAAGACTCCCATTTCAACGAGATCATTCAGCAGGGTTTCGGCACGATCCAGCAAACCGGCACGCATGTAGTCCTCGCCAAGCGCCAGCACGGCACGGGTTTTTTGATCTTCGCTAAGGCCATGTTTCGCGACCAGACTCTGATGCATGCGAATGGCGCGATCCACTTCTCCGCGTCGCCGGAACAGATGGCCGAGCGCGAACTGTGTTTCGATGGTGTCCTTGTCGACTTCGGCAATTTGCAGAAAAATTTCTATCGCCTTGTCCTGTTGCTCGTTGAGCAAATAATTCAAACCGCGGAAGTAGGTGTTCGAAAGACGAGTCACCTGGTTGCCACTTTTAATCTCACCGCCGCGACGTCCCAGCAACCAACCGGCAGCGGCAGCGGCGGGAATCATCAACAGCCAGGCTGCGTTGGTCATCATGGCGAAACATTTCCTTCGGTCGCTATTTTGGCAGCCGCTTTTTCGGCCTTGGACAGTGCGTTACGCATTGGCCAGACGACAGTCGCCATCACCACCAGACCGCCCAGCAGGCAGCCAATAAGCAAGACAAGCAGCACGGTCAGACCGATGCTGGCTTGCAATGTCGTAAAAAATAAATCAATGTGCATCACATCACGGTTGAGGGCACCGAATATGATGCCAAGCATGATGAAAGCAAGCGCAAGTAAAGTTCTGATTAATGGCATCTGTCATTCCACCGCAGGTGACAACAGCTTACCCGAAAATGAGGGACACTTAACTTTTGACGGCAGCCAGGGAAGCATTGACGCGGTCGCGTAATTCCTTGCCAGGCTTGAAATGGGGAACATGTTTTCCGGGCAGTGCAACGGACTCGCCGGTTTTCGGGTTACGACCCAAACGTGGTGGACGAAAATGCAGTGAGAAACTGCCAAAGCCGCGAATTTCAATGCGATCGCCATCAGCCAAAGCATTGCTCATCATTTCCAGAATGGTTTTCACCGCCATATCGACGTCATCTGCTTTCAGATGCATCTGGCGCTTCGAAAGAATTTCGATGAGTTCTGACTTCGTCATTTTGAAAACTCGACTCCGATAAGTGACGATGGCCCGGATACCGGGCCATCGTCGTATTGCTTATTCGCCTTTGTTCAATTGCTCACGCAACAGCGCGCCCAACTTGGTGGTGCCGCTTGATGCGTCAGCCGCCTTGTTGACTTCGGCCATCGACTCGGCCACATCGGCTTCGTCTTTCGCGCGAATCGACAGTTGCATGGTGCGGCCCTTACGGTCCATACCGATGAACTTGGCTTCCACCTTGTCGCCCACTTTCAGATGCTGCGAAGCATCTTCAATGCGCTCTTTGGCGATGTCGTTGGCTTTGATATAGCCTTCCAGGCCATCTGCCAATTCAATGGTTGCGCCCTTGGCGTCCACTTCCTTGACGATACCGGTAACGATCGCACCCTTCTGGGTCGTTGCTGCAAAGGTACCCATCGGGTCTTGTTCCATTTGCTTGACGCCGAGGGAGATACGTTCGCGTTCAGGATCAACGGCCAACACGACTGCTTCCAGGTTGTCGCCTTTCTTGTAGTTGCGAGCGGCTTCTTCGCCAGTCGAGCTCCAGGAAATGTCGGACAAGTGGACCAGACCGTCGATGCCGCCATCCAGACCAATGAAGATACCGAAATCGGTGATCGACTTGATTTGACCGGAGACTTTGTCGCCTTTCTTGAAGATGGCAGCGAAAGCTTCCCATGGATTAGGAACGCACTGCTTGATACCGAGCGAGATGCGGCGACGCTCTGCATCGACGTCCAGCACCATCACTTCAACATCGTCGCCCAATTGGACAACTTTGGATGGATTGACGTTCTTGTTGGTCCAATCCATTTCGGAAACGTGGACCAGACCTTCAACACCTGGTTCGATTTCAACGAAGGCGCCGTAATCGGTCACGTTCGAAACTTTACCGAACATGCGGGCATTGGCTGGGTAACGACGAGCGATGTTATCCCATGGATCTTCGCCCAATTGTTTCAGGCCAAGGCTGACGCGGTTGCGTTCGCGGTCATACTTGAGAACGCGGACTTGCAGTTCTTCGCCAACGTTGACGACTTCAGACGGATGACGGACGCGTTTCCACGCCATGTCGGTGATGTGCAACAGACCATCGATACCGCCGAGATCAACGAATGCGCCGTAATCAGTGAGGTTCTTGACCACACCGGTAACGATCGAACCTTCCTGCAAGCGCTCAAGCATTTGTTCACGCTCGACGCTGTTTTCACTTTCAACAACCGCACGGCGGGAAACCACCACGTTGTTGCGTTTACGATCAAGTTTGATGATCTTGAATTCGAGTTCCTTGCCTTCCAGATAACCCGGATCGCGGACAGGACGAACATCGACCAGGGAGCCTGGCAAGAATGCGCGAACGTCGCGAATGTCGACAGTGAAGCCGCCTTTAACCTTGCCGCTGATGCGACCGGTGACGATTTCGCCTGCGTCCATCGAGGTTTCCAGCTCGTCCCACACGAGAGCGCGTTTGGCTTTTTCGCGGGAGAGAACGGTTTCGCCGAAGCCGTTTTCAAGATATTCCAAAGCTACTTTGACGGTGTCGCCGACTTTTACGTCGATGTCGCCAGCTTCGGTACGGAACTGTTCGATATCAATGACGCCTTCGGATTTCAGGCCTGCATTCACGACGATGACGTCGGAACGGATTTCTACGATGACGCCGCTGACAATGGCGCCTGGCTTGAGTTTTGAAAGCGCGTGTTGGCTTGCTTCAAACAGTTCTGCAAATGATTCAGTCATGGTTATTTACTCAGTTGAACACACGGGTTAACGGCGATAATTGCCGGACCCACCTGTTGTGCGTGATGTTTTCACGCGTGGAAAAACCCGCGCCGGATGGTACGGGAGTTATTCTGCTGATGATTTTTGCTCGTTAAAGCAGCTAATGAGATGGATCAGCGCGGTCGCAATGAAGCAGGCAACACCGCTAATACACGTTCAATGACTTCGGTGATCGGCATACCGGTGGAGTCCAAAATGACCGCGTCTTCGGCGGGCTTCAGGGGCGCCACGGCACGTCCGGCATCGCGCTCGTCGCGAGCGGCAATTTCGTGCAGCAGACTGTCAAGATTAACCGAAACCCCTTTGTCTTTCAACTGCTTATAGCGTCTTTTCGCTCTTTCTTCGGCGCTGGCAGTCAAAAAAACCTTGTACTGGGCATCCGGAAAAATCACGGTGCCCATATCGCGTCCATCCGCCACCAAACCCGGGGCCTGACGAAAACGCTTCTGCAGATCAAGCAAAGCCGTCCGGACCGGCGGATGTGCTGCAATGGCCGATGCTGCAGCCGCTGCCGTTTCGGTCCTCAGTAAACGCGTGGCGTCTTTGCCGTTAACGTAGACGTGCAGTTCACCCTCATCATTGCTTTCAAAGCGGATTTCCGTTCGCTCGGCACAATGGGCAACCGCTTCAGGGTCGCTTAAATCGATACTTTCCCAGGCTGCTGCGAGACCAACGGCGCGATAAATGGCACCGGAATCCAGATAATGCCATTGCAATCGCTTGGCGACTGCCTGGCTGATCGTGCCTTTACCAGAACCCGATGGGCCGTCGATAGTGAGGACTGGAATAGGCTTAGTCATGTTGAGAGTTTACTTAATATGAAGCTCGAAACCCACTGATTTTGATAATTCCAGGAAGCCGGGAAACGAAGTAGCGACGTTGTCACAGTCATTTATTTGCACCACGCCCGAAGCCTGCTGGCCGGCTATTGCGAGACTCATGGCAATGCGATGATCTCCGTGGCTATCTGCCTCGCCTCCGTGCAAATTCCCGCCTTGAATAATGGCACCATCAGGTGTTTCTTCAATTTGGGCACCCAGTTCGCGCAAAGCTTGGCTCATTACAGCAATGCGATCCGACTCTTTTACTCGCAACTCGGCGGCCCCCGAGACGCGAGTTTCGCCTTTTGCGAAGGCAGCGGCCACAAATAAAGCCGGGAATTCGTCAATCATGTCGGGCACGATGCTTTCTGGCACTTCAATCCCGGTCAGAACCACATGCTTCACTCGTAAATCGGCGACCGGTTCACCCGCCTGCTCGTGCGAGTTTTGTTTCTGAATATCGGCCCCCATCAACTGTAAAGTCGCCAATAAGCCAGTTCGTCGTGGGTTCATGCCCACCGACTTGATCAATAAATCGGAACCGGGAATCAAGGTGGCAGCCACGATGAAAAAGGCTGCCGACGAAAAATCAGCCGGCACCTGGATATCCTTTGCCTGCAAACGATGCCCCCCACTCAGACGGGCATGGCCGGGGCGGAATTCAATCGGCCAACCGAAGGCTGCCAGCATTTTTTCTGTGTAATCACGGGTCGGGTGCGGCTCGTAAACTGTCGTCTCGCCTTTAGCGTAGAGGCCCGCGAGCAGGATCGCCGACTTCACCTGGGCACTAGCTACTTCTGTTTTATAATCAATACCTTGAAGAGTATTTTTCGAGTTGATTATCAGAGGTGGCAAACCATTTGGTTCCGATTGCAGGCTGGCCCCCATCAAGGATAAAGGCTCTATCACACGTTTCATTGGCCGCTTCGAAAGCGATGCATCACCCACTAATTTCGAACGGAAGTTCTGACCCGCCAAGAGTCCGGTCAACAATCGCATGGCCGTACCGGCATTTCCGCAATCGAGGTCTTCGTTGCTGGCTTTCAGTCCATGCAAACCGACGCCATGGATAATACGCTCGCTCGGCGATGGAGTTTCAATCCTGACGCCGAGCTGCTGGAAAATTCGCGCGGTAGCGAGTGTATCCTCCCCTTCCAGAAAGCCGCTGACTCTTGTGACGCCTTCGGCAATTGCTCCCAGCATGATGGCGCGATGTGAAACCGATTTATCGCCCGGCACGGTAATTTCGCCCTTCAGAGGCCGCCCTGCACTTGCCTGCCAGATCAAACTCACGCCATCACCTCATCCAGAATCTTGAGTAGCTGACGATTTTCATCGCGGTTACCTACCGTAACTCGGAGGCAGCTCGGCAAACCATATCCCCGCATCGGCCTCAATACGACGGCACTGTTCACAAATTTTGCCTCGATATCTGCCGAGTCTTTTTGAAAATCGATCAGTATAAAATTGGTTTGGCTCGGGCCACATTTCAGACCGCGACTTTGAAACTGTTCGATTAGCCACGCGCGTTCGGCGGCATTCTTCTCGAGAACCCACTGAACATGTGCATCGTCACCCAAAGCGGCTTCGGCTGCAGCCAATCCCAGTAAGTTCACATTGAAAGATTCACGCACGCGCTCCATCACGGCGACGCATTCTGGATGAGCGACGATATAGCCGACCCGCAAACCGGCCAAACCGTATGCCTTTGAAAAAGTCCGGGCAACGATAAGATTCTGATAAGCATTGCTCAATGCCAGCGCCGATTGCAGTTCGGGCGCAGTAACAAATTCCAGATAGGCCTCGTCTACCACCACCAAAACATTCGCCGGCACTCTTTCAATGAACTCTGCAAACGCCTGACTCGAATACCAGGTGCCGGTCGGATTGTTCGGATTGGCAATATAGACCACACGTGTTTTTTCATTGATGGCAGATGACAAGGCATGCAGATCGTGGCCACGGGACTGTTCGGCATCTGCGGGCAATGCGTTGGCAATAACCAGCTCTGCACCCGCGCATTGGGCCGCCAGCGCATAGACGGCAAACCCATACTGGGATGCAAGCACCTGGGTACCTGGCCCTGCAAACACCTGCGCGATCATCATCAATAGTTCATGCGAACCGTTGCCGAGCAATATTTGTTCAGGCTTGATCGAATGCTTTAAGGCAATCGCTTTTTTCAGATCGGCACCCAAAGGATCAGGATAGCGATGCAATGCATGCAAATTATCCAGAATGACTTCGCGTGCACGCGGACTGGGACCATAGGTATTTTCATTCGACCCCAGTTCCACAAAAAAAAGGTCAGCATATTTTTTACGCATGGCCACGATATCGTGCCCAGGATCGTAAGCGCGAAGTCGTTGTATGCCAGCCTGGGCGAGGCTTTGAAAATCAGGCACAGTTACACCAGGGCTACAGGATAAGAACCGAGTATCTTGATCATGGCGGCATATTTGCCCAGTTCCGACAAGGCACGACCAACCTTGTCATCGGCAACATGTCCATTGACGTCGATAAAGAATGCATATTGCCAACGACCTGTATGCGCGGGACGCGACTCGATTCGGTTCATGCTGACACCATACTTCGCAAAAGGACTGAGTACATTATAAAGCGCACCCGGCTCGTCGTTGACGTACACCAGCAAGGAGGTACGGTCGTGGCCGCAAGGCGAAAACAATTCGCGCCCGAGCACGAGAAAGCGTGTGGTGTTGTCCTGACGGTCTTCAATGGGACCGGCCACGACCTTCAAGCCGTAAACATGCCCCGCGGATTCACCGGCGATTGCGGCAGCATCATCGGAATTCCTTGCGCGACGTGCCGCTTCTGCATTGCTGGCAACCGGAATTTTTTCCGCTTTCGGCAAATGCTGGCGCAGCCAGGCTTTGCATTGAGCCAGTGATTGCGGGTGCGAATACACACGCTCGATTTCATCCAGCCGGCCCAGACGCGACAATAAATGTTGATGCACGCGTAACTCGACTTCACCGCAAATCTTGATGCTTGATGTCAAAAACATGTCGAGCGTAGATTGAATGGTGCCTTGTCCGGAATTTTCGACCGGAACCACACCGAAATCGGCATTGCCCGCTTCGACTTCTTCAAAGACTTCTTCGATACTCGCCAGCGGCAGTCCGTGGGCGGAATGACCAAAGTGCTTGAACATGGCCTGCTGCGAAAATGTGCCCTCAGGCCCGAGAAAACCGACTTTCAATGGTTCTTGTTGTGCAAGACAGGCCGACATTATTTCCCGAAACAAGCGAACCAGAACTTCATCGGCCAATGGTCCGGAATTGCGATCCAGCACTTTCCGCAGAACCTGGGCCTCACGTTCCGGACGATAGTAATCAATCGCGGCTTTCAACGGCCCTTTTGCCTTGCCGACCTGCTGCGCCATTTTTGCGCGGTCGGCAATTAATGACTGGATTTGCAGATCTATACTGTCAATTCGTGCACGAACTTCATTCAGGGCCGGGGCCGGCACAGAAACTTTTTTTTCGGCATTGGCGACAGCTGGTTTTTTGACTGCTTTCTTTGCAGACGTTTTAGTTACGTTTTTTTTCGTTGCCATTTTTGATTCTTCTTATGCTTCTGAACCCCGGCATCCACCGGGGTGTCGACAATCATCCATTGCGTTTGGCAAAGTCTTGCATGAAATCCACCAAAGCCTGCACGCCTTTCACCGGAATGGCATTGTAAATCGATGCACGCATGCCGCCCAGCGCGCGATGACCCTTGAGACCGAGCAAACCCGCGGCTTCGGACTCTTTCAGAAACGCCTTGTCCAAATCAGCGTTTGCCATCACAAAGGGAACATTCATCCAGGAACGCGCATGGAGTTCGATCGGGTTGGTATAAAAACCGTTGGAACCATCGATCGCAGAATAGAGTAAACGTGCTTTTTCGGCATTTTGTTTTTCCATTGCCGTCGCACCACCCTGTTGTTTCAACCATTGCAGCACGAGACCTATCACGTACCAGGAAAACGTCGTCGGAGTATTGAACATCGAGTCGTTCTTGACCTGATTCTGCAGTTCGAAAATCGGCGGTAAATTGCGGCCATGCTTACCCTGCAAGTCCTTGCGAACGATCACGATCGTGACACCGGCAGGACCAAGGTTTTTTTGCGCGCCGGCATAGATGACACCGAATTTCGACACATCGACCGGACGCGAAAGTATATTGGATGAAAAATCGGCCACCAGAGGTACATCGCCGACATCTGGGGTATCGTGGAATTCCACGCCATGAATGGTTTCGTTCGGGGTGTAGTGCAGAAAGGCGGCGTCTTTGGTCAACTGCCATGAATCCCTCGCCGGGATCGAACGATATGAACCTTCTTTCGCCGTTGCGGCAACGTTGACGTTCACCGACGGCTTCATGTTTTCAAGTGCTTTCTCGCCCCAATGACCGGTCAGCACGAAATCGACTGTCTGCTCCGGACGGGCCAGATTCAATGGCAGCAATGCTGACAAGGTCGTGGCGCCACCTTGCAAAAACAACACGGCATAGTCGTCGCTGATGCCCATCAAATCGCGCAGGTCACGCTCGGCCTGGGCAGCACAATCGATAAAGGCCTGGCCACGATGGCTCAGTT
>ENA-UOWO01002341-UOWO01002341.1-activated-sludge-metagenome-genome-assembly--contig:-NODE-2341-length-23569-cov-7.270009_pt1 | contig 23569 bp, 17 predicted proteins | sample MGYA00238148_ERZ761564 | MGnify/ENA primary metagenome ERZ761564 (study PRJEB28885, sample SAMN05720194) | activated sludge metagenome | isolation source: Anaerobic digester | place: USA... | reverse complement strand
AGGTCGATGCCGCCGGCCAGCAGGCCCTTGACCTGCTCGGTGAATGCCTCCTCGGCCTCTTCGACGGAGGTTTTGCCCCAGGGTTCGAGGCGGATGCCGAGCGGCCCGATCGAGCCTGCGACGAACACCTTGTCGCCGGCCACCTGGCGGGCGATCTTCACGCCCTGGAAGTTGATCGCCTCGATCTTGTCGGCGAGGCCGTGGGGGGCCAGTTTGAACCGGTTCGCGCCGAAGGTGTTGGTCTCGATGACCATCGCCCCGGCGTCGATATATTCGCGATGCACCTGCTGGACCAGGCTCGGATTCGAGAGATTCAGCTCGTCGTAGACCTGGTTCAGGTAGATGCCCTTGGCATACAGCATCGTGCCCATGGCGCCGTCGAAGACGACGGGATGTTCCTCGTAGAAGGTTCGGAAGTCGGGAAGAGCCACGGCTTATCCTCCCTTTGCGGATATGATTCCTGTTCGACGGGTTGCCGAAGAAGGTGCCCCATATTGGGCGAATACCCCCTCCCCTGTCAAGACCGGGGCGCGGGCGCATCGGTTTTTCACGGTCGCCGGATAACCGGGGCTGCGGCTCCATCGACGCGATGTGATAGACTTGTCCATCCTCAGGAGGTTCATGACCGCATGGCCTATACCCCCGACCCGCTGAGCGTCCTTTCGCTCGACTTGCCCGCTTTCGTCATCGGAATCGGGTTTCACGAGTTCTGTCACGCGTTCGCGGCCGATCGTCTCGGCGATCCGACGCCCCGCGAGGAAGGCCGGGTGAGCCTGAATCCCATCGAACACCTCGACCCGATCGGAACGGCGCTTCCCATGTATCTGGCTCTGACCGGCGCCCCGCTCTCGTTCGGCTGGGGCAAGCCCGTCGTCGTCGATCCGTCGCGGTTCCGGAACCCGGTTCAGGGATACGGCATCGTGTCGGTGGCAGGCCCGCTCGGGAACCTGCTGATCTGCATCCTGCTCGGGCTGGTGCTGCGTTTTTCGGGCGAGCTCACGGCGGCGCTCCAGTTCATGACGACCCCGACGGGCAATTATATATATCGATTGATATTCAGAATCTTCGCGATGAACATGGGGCTGTTTCTCTTCAATCTTCTCCCCATTCCCCCGCTCGATGGTTCGAAAGTGGTGATGTGGCTCGGCGGGGAAAAGGCGCGCGAGGCCTACGACACCATCCGGCCCTACAGTCTGCTGCTGCTGCTGCTCGTCCTGGCCTCGGGAATCGACCGGTATGTCCTCATTCCCCTGTTCATCCGGCTGACCCAGCTTCTCGCGGGCGGCGGCATGGCCCAGTATGTCTTTTTCCCGTCGGCATTCGTCGCGGATTTTCTCTGAATCCCTGCCCCAGGCTTCTTGACATGACATTCGCCCCAGATGCGGGTTTTGGCGTTATACTGGAGTCAGGAACGACAAGAAGGAGGCTTTCATGAACAGGAACCGATTCGTTTTTCTCGCCGTGGTGCTGGTGCTCGCGGCCGCCGTCTGTGCTTCGGCCGAGACGCAGATTCCATCCGTGAAACAACAGGAAGCACCCTATTTCATCGGCCTCGGCTTCGCTTTGAAATCGGTCGAGGAGTTCGTCCCGGCAGAGCTTCGGGTGACGGTGATCCAGCTCAAGAATCTCGAGAACAACCAGCAGACCCCGGCCAGCTTCAAGGCTCTTTTCGAGCTGGGAGCCCAGAAATACCCGGTGAAGATCATCCAGCCCGATCTTTCCGCCTTCGAAGCCGACATTATGGATCCGCAAACGAAGGGCAAGGAGCTTTCGGCCCCGATCGGCCATATCACTCTCGGCCTGGTCAAGGTCACCGAGCACAAATCCGTCGCAACCGGCACGCTGCTCATCAGGACCGGTGACGAGAAAACCTCGGGCGAGTTCAAGCTGCTGCTGAACGAGCTTCCGATCGGCCTTCCGCAAGGCGGCGCCGATACCGCCCCCGGGAACAGCCCAGCAGCGCCCTGACACCTTCCGTTCATCCCGATTCCCTTCGGCGCAGGCAGCCGGAGGGAATCTTTTTATCCGGCCCCCCGGGCCCGATTGCCTCCCGGACGGGATCGGCCTATACTGGGCAGCCGTGCGGGGCCGTCGCCACTCCCCTTTTTCGTTGTCGCAGCAATCGCAGGATTCGCACCATGAACTCGTATCTTCTCATCGCCCTGACGTTTTCACGCCCGATCCGGGACATGCTCGCCGCGCAATGCCTGGCGGCCCTCGGCACCGGCATGTTCAGCGTGCTGTTCAACCTGTATCTCAAATCGTCCGGGTATTCGGAAGACCTGATCGGGAAGCTTCTGGCCATGCAGGCCCTGAGTGCCGCGCTGGCATCCGTGCCCCTCGCCCGGCTGGCGGACAGGGTTTCCCGGCGTTCCTGCTACATCCTCAGCATCGTGCTGCTTGCCGCGGGCTATGTGCTCGCCAGCTCCACGACGGGATTCTGGCCGCTCGCCTTCGCCGCCTCCCTGGCGGGAATCGGCTCGGGAGGCCAGCTGGTGTCGGTGCAGCCGTATCTTCACGAGCACAGCCGGCGCCGGCAGCGCACGTATCTGTTCAGCCTGAACTTCACCCTCACCCTGACGATGTACATCGTCGCCGGGCTTCTTGCGGGCTGGCTTCCCAAGCTTGCCGAAGGGTTCGGCCTGCTGGAAGCCGTCTCCGAGACGGAACGATTGCGCCACTGTCTCCAGGTCGGAGCGGGATTTTCACTCCTCGCGGTATTGCTGGCCCGGCGCATCAGCGAACCTTCGCGGCCCCAGGCGGCGACCAGGGTCACGAAAACGGCCGGACAGGACATGGCCCCCGGACCGTCTCCGCGGCTTCTGATCGGCCGCTATGTGCTCACGACGGCCCTCACGGGGGCGGGCGCCGGGCTGATCGTCCCGTATTTCAATCTCTACTTCAGAGACTGGGTCGGCAGCAGCGTGGCCGAGATCGGCACGGTGTTCGCCCTGTCGCAACTCACCACCGCGATCGGCGGGGCGCTTTCCCCGCTCATGACGCGGCGGGTCGGTCTCGCGGCAGGGGTGACGCTGACCCAGCTCGCTTCCCTGCCGTTCATGCTGGTGATGGCGCACACGCACGATTTCTGGCTGTGCGCCGGCAGTTTCCTGTTCCGGGGCGCCTTCATGAACATGGGGATCCCGATCCGCGAGCAGCTGATGATGGCGACCGTCCCCCCTGCATTGCGGGCAAGCGCCGCCGCGGCCGAGAGCATCGCCTGGTTCCTGTCGTGGGGCCTGGTCATGTCGTTTTCCGGCACCCTGATCATGAGCTGGGGGTATCCCTCAAGCCTGTATATCACGTTTGGCCTGTATCTCACCGCCAGCGTCCTGTTCTGGCTCTGGTTCCGGCCCCATGCATCCCCGCGGGCGGCAACATTCTCTTGTTGAAGGAGACAGTGTTTCCATAGTAAAAAAGGGGTACACTCTTCCCGCCAACGGAGGTACAAGCATGAGTCACAGCATGACGTGGGATATGTCCCCGTTCTTTCCTGCATTCGGTGGACCGGAAATGCTCGCCTTCCGGAACCGGCTCGCAGGTGATATCGCGATGCTGACGGAACGGGCTGCCGCGACGGCAGGCCTGTCCCGCGAAACGGCGCCGGCATGGGAGGAGATGTTCTGCGCGCATGAGGATCTGTATGCGCGGTATACCCATTTTCTGTGCTATCTCGACTGTCTCGCCGCCACGGATGCCGCGAACGAGGCCATCCAGTCCGAACTCGGCCGTCTGGCCCTCGTCGATGCCGACCTCCAGAAGCTCGATGCCGAGCTAAAACGGGCGCTGAAAGACGTTTCGGATGCGGATTTCGTGGCATTCCTCAACCGGCCCCGCCTTGCCCCGATCGCCTATCATCTGGGCCGGCAGCGGGAAGAGGCGCGTCGGGCCATGCCCCGCGAGCTCGAATCGCTCGCCGCCGACCTGGGGGTCGACGGGTTCACTTCGTGGGGACGCCTGTACAACACGATTGCCGGCAAGCTCACGTTCGAACTCATCCACCCGGACGGCCGGAGGGAAACCAAATCGTTGGCCCAGCGGACCGCCCTGATGGAGGATCCCGACCCGCGGATCCGACGGGCAGCCTTCGAAGGTGGAAACGCCGCCTGGGAGCGGTACGCCGACGTTTGCGCGGCCGCCCTGAACCACATCTCGGGCACCCGGCTCACGCTGAACGCCCGCCGCAAAATCCCGCATTTCCTCGATGTCGCGTTGTTCCAGGGGCGGGTTTCCCGGGCGACGGTCGATGCGCTGATGCGGGCGGCGGCAAGCGGCCGGGATCTGTGCAGCAGGTTCGCCCGCGTGAAGGCGGAACGGCTCGGCCTTCCCGGCCTGGCCTGGTATGATATCGAGGCGCCGCTTCCCACGGCAGAGGAGCAAAAATACGCATGGGATGGCGGAATCGAGATGGTCGCCCAGGCCTTCTCCCGCACGTTCCCCGAGTTCGGTACGTTCCTGCGCGGGATTCTCGACAAACGGTGGGTCGATGCCCAGCCGCGGCCGGGCAGACGGCCCGGGGCTTTCTGCACGGGCTCGCCCGTGATCGAGGAGCAGCGCATTTTCATGACGTTCGAAGGCGGCTTCGGGGACTTGCAGACCCTGGCCCACGAGGCCGGCCACGCGTTCCATTCGCAGCTGATGGAGAAGATGCGGCCGTTCTCGCGCGCCTATCCGATGACGCTGGCCGAAACGGCTTCGACATTCGCCGAACTGATCCTGTCCGACAGCCTGCTGAACGACCCCGCGGTGCCGGATGCACAAAAAGCCTCGCTGCTGAACATCCAGCTCAGCAACGCCATCATGTTCCTGCTGAACATCCCGCTGCGGTTCGAGTTCGAGAAGGCCTTCCACGAGGAGCGGCAGAAAGGCGAAGTCGGCGTTTCACGCCTGAAGGAGCTGATGGTGTCGAGCCAGCGCCGCGTCTTCGGGGACGTATTGCTCGAGGGCGGCGAGGATCCGCTGTTCTGGGCATCGAAGCTGCATTTCTACCTGACCGACATCACGTTTTATAATTTCCCTTATACATTCGGATTCCTTCTCAGCCGCGGCATGTATGCGATGCTGCGCCGGGAAGGGGCCGCCTTCCTGCCGAACTATCGGGAGTTTCTGCGCCGCTCGGGGAGCGACACCGCCGAAAACGTCGCGAAGAGCACGCTGGGGGTTGACCTCGAGTCCGAAGCGTTCTGGAAGGCCTCGGTCGTCAGCCTCGAAGAGGATCTGCGCCGGTTCGAAGCCCTGACAGGCAAGTGACCCCGGCATCGGAATGATTCCGGCACAGGAGCCAGTCCTGATTCTATAGCACACGAAATATCGGCCAGGCCAGGTGCCGGGGCCGCATGGGGGTGAGAGGATGGAAGGGTTTCTCTTCCTGTTGGTGGTCGGCCTTCTGTTGTATATCATCCGGAGCGGCCAGGCGCAATCCGGCGGGGACAAGCCGGATGCCCAGGAAGAGCTGAAGCTGCGCATCATCCGGCTCGAGCGCCGCCTGGAACGGGTCAACGAGCGTCTGGACATCTTCTCGTCGGAGCTGTGGTCCCTCAAGAAGAATCTCTCCGCGCCGCCGGCGCAGGCGCCGGACCGACTACCAGCGGAGGAGCCCGATCTCGAACCGCCTCCAACGCCCCGCGAGGCCGTCTCGGCAACTCCCCCTCGCGTCCCGGAGCCGGCCGCCGCGCCCGTCGTCGCCACCCCGTCCTGGAAGGACGCCCTCGTCGAACCGCTCTCCCCCCCGGGAGAGGTCATCCCGCTGGCTCCTCCCGAGCCGCTGCCCCTGACCCCGATCGAACAATCCTCCCCCATTCAGCCGCACGAGCCGCTTCCGCCTCTGCCGCCGCTCCCGGTCGAGCCTCCCCCCACGGCCGAGGAAGTCACGCACGAATCAACACGATCCACCATCGATCACTCGCGCGCGGCGATGTTCCACTCCGATGAGCCGGCTCCCACGGATGCCGCCCCGCCCCGGCGGGATGAATCCCGGCCGGCAAGCGCCGAAAGCGGCTCGATCGACTGGGAAAACTTCCTCGGGAAAAAACTGTTCGCCTGGATCGGCAGCTTCGCCCTGTTTCTCTCGGCACTGTTTTTCGTACGGTATGCGATCGAAAACGACCTGGTCAGCCTTGGCATGCGGCTGGTTCTCGGCTTCCTCGTCGGCTCAGGCTCGATCGCGGGAGGGTTGTGGCTGAAGCGGTATGGATACCGGCAGACCGTCGACGGCCTGTGCGCCGCGGGCCTGGCCATTCTGTATGCAGTGTTCGTGGCCGCGCACCGGCTTCCCGCCGGCGATCCCTACCTCGGCACGGCTGCGACGTTCTCGCTGCTGACGGCCCTCACCGCCGGCGCCTTCACCCTGTCGGTGCGCCTCGATTCGCTGTTCGTGGCGATCCTGGCGATGGTCGGCGGCTTCCTGGTCCCCCCCTTCGTCTCGACGGGCCAGGACAATCCGCTCGGTCTGTTCGCCTACGTGACATTGCTCGATGCCGGCCTGCTCGCTGTCGCCCTTCGGAAGCGGTGGGGCGTGTTGATCACCCTGAGCGCGGTCGGCACGATGCTGATGCAGGCGGGCTGGGTGATGAAATTCTTCGGTGCGGCGAAGTTCCAGGCTGCCTGGCTGATCTTCGCCTGGTTCCCGCTGTTCTTCACGGTTGCCCGGCACCTGGCCGCAAAACGCGACTGGAGCGATCCGCACGTCGAAAACACCGCGCGCGTCGTTCCGCTGCTGTCGATGTGGATCGTCCCCCTGATGACCTCGACCGTCACTCCGGTTTCGATCGAAGACATCGCCGCGACCGGCAGTCTCCTGCGCACCCTCTCGGAGCCCGCACCTGCGCCAATTCCGCTCGCCGTCAGCCATGGCGGCATGATCATGGCCCTGCCCTACTGGCTTTCGGCCCTGGTCGGCTGGCAGGCCTACCGGGAAGCGGCGGCATCGATGTTCGCGAAGTATGCGCATATCCTGGTCTTCCTGCTCACCTGGGGCTGGACGGGCTCGGGCTTCCGGACCGACACGGCGGGAACCGGCTGGCTCCTGTTCGCCGCCTACCCGGCTTTCTTCTTCGCTCTCTGGCGGCTCACCCTGCGCACCCGCGACGACGCGGAACTGTCGGGAAGCGCCCGCTGGTCCGGCCTGCTCGGCTTCACGTTCAATGCATATCAACTGTTACATAACGATCTCGGCAACGATCCCGCGCACGTGTTTTCCCTCACGGCGCTGCTGGCGGTGGGGCTTGCCTGGCAGGCGATGAAGGACGAGTCCGCCAGCCCGTTCCATTTCGGCGGCGGGATCTCGGCGTTCACCGTGATCGCAATCTGGGCCAGTTCCTATGCCGTACGCGACCACACCACGGCCGCGTATCTCGCCTTCCTCGGCTTCCCCCTCTTCTTCGCCGGCACATCACGGCTGGCGGCGCTGCGCGGCCGGCTCGACGCGACCCTGAAAGCCGGAGGCCGCGTCTTCCCTCTCGCGGGAATGGTCTTCGCCTCGATGCTCGCAGGATGGGAGGCGTATGGCTCGAGTCCGGGCCTCGCCTTTTCCCTGGTGCTGGTGATCGATCTGCTGCTGGCCTGGGAGGCGCGCAGCGACCGCGAGGCGGCCCCGTATCACACGTACGGTTGCTGGGCCACGTTCGCGGTACTCTGGATCTGGGGCCATCAGTTCGGCTCGGCGGAAACCGCCATGACCGGGTCGGCAGCGTTCTTCGGCTTCACCGTCTTCTACGCCGCCGCCTGGCGGATCGTCCGGCGGCTGGACGGCGAGGCCGATCACCTGGCGTATCCGGCACGGCTCGCCCCGCTCGTTTCGATGACCTGGGTCGCCTGGATGCTCACCGAGCCCGCTCTTGCGGCCCAGCCGGCGAAGGTTCTGGGCCTCCTCTTCCTCCTCGACCTCATCCTGACCTGGCAGACGATCGAGGACGACGGCGCGCGGCCCTGGCACATGGGGGCCAGCATCGCCGGCTTCGCGCTCCTGATGACCTGGACGACGACGGCGCTGACCGAAGCGCTGCTGCCGGTCGCCCTCGGCTTCTATCTGCTGTTCGGCGCGCTCCACGCCCTGCTTCCGATCGTCCTCCAGCGGCTTCGGCCCTCGGGCGAGGCCTACAACTGGATGCACCTGTATCCCGCGCTCATGCTCCTGGTCATGATCGCGCCGATCCTGAACCATACGGCCGCATGGCCGCTCATGATGCCGGTCATCTTCCTCCTCAACCTCGTCGGGCTGGTCGCCTCGTGGCTGTCGAGCGCGATGTGGATCGGCATCGTGATGCTGACCGTGACGACGGGCTGTTTCGGCGCCTGGATCTTCACGATGAAAGAGGTCACCGAACTGCCCGGCTTCCTCGGCGTGCAGGGCTTCTTCGCCGTCGCCTTCCATATCTGGGCGCATATTTCCTTCCCGAAGCAGGGTGAAAAATCGCTCTGTGCGGGAACCCCCGCGTGGCTGAAGCGGGTACGCGAGGTCGCGTTCGGCCCCCAGCCCGAAGGGGAAACGGAGGCCGGCACCTCGCTCGATATCGCGCTGCTGCCCTCGCTCTCGGCGTTTTTGCCGTTCATCCTGCTCACGATGGTCGTGCTCGTCATCAGAAGCATGCCCGACCCGTCGATGGTGTTCGGCCTGATGCTCCTGCTCGCGGTGATGCTGCTGCGCCTGACGCACCTGCTCGCCGTCGACGGCCCGGCGATCGTGGCCCTGATGAGCACCGCAATGGTCCAGCTTTGCTGGCAGACCCAGCATTACCAGGGCGAGAACTGGCTGCTTCTCACCGCCTGGCACGCGGCCATCTTCGCGCTGTTCTTCGGCTTCCCCCTGCTGTACCGCGAACGCATGCAGAACCGCACCCTCCCCTGGATCGCCGCGGCGGCCGCGGGGCCAATCCAGTTCTTCCTGCTGTATCAGACGCTGACGACGGTCCACGGCAAAGCCTGGATCGGTGCGCTGCCGGTTCTCTTCGCGGCCCCGTTCCTGTATGCGATGAAGGAGCTGGTCAGAAAGCTCCCCGAGGAGCTCCCCGGCCGGCTTTCGATTCTCGCGTGGTTCGGCGGCACGGCCCTCTTCTTCATCACGCTGGCCTTCCCCCTCCAGCTCGACCAGGAATGGCTGACGATCGGCTGGGCGCTCGAGGGCGCAGCCCTGTGCTGGCTGTTCCTCCGGATCCCCCACCCCGGCCTTCGCCTGTGGGGCATCGCCCTGCTCGTGACGGCTTTCGCACGGCTCGCCCTCAACCCCGAGGTGCTCGAGTATCACTCCCGCTCCGGGATCCCGGTGCTGAACTGGTATCTGTATGCCTACGGCCTCGTCACGGCTTGCCTTATAGCGGGTGGAATATATCTCGCGCCGCCGCGGAACAGGCTGTTCGGGTATGACGTGCCGAAATGGCTCTTCTCGTTCGCGACGATCCTCGCCTTCCTGCTCGTGAACATCGAGGTGGCCGACGCGTTCAGCCAGGGCGCCCGCATCGACTTCCAGCTCAAGCTGAGCCGCGGCCAGGATCTCACGTATTCGCTCGCCTGGGCCGCCTTCTCGTTCGTCCTGCTGATCGTCGGCATCTGGACGAAGCGGCGGGGGGCGCGTATCGCGAGCATCGGCCTGATGGCCGTGACGATCGTGAAAGTGTTCCTGTATGACCTGATCGATCTCGGCGGCCTGTACCGCGTGGTTTCTCTGCTCGGTCTGGCCGTCGCGCTGATGATGGTCTCGTTCCTGTACCAGAAATTCCTGTCGACCCCCGATGACGCCGGTCCCTCCGGGCGGGCGGGGGAGGCGGCAGACGACCCGAAGAAGGAGATGTCCGAATGAACCTGCTGATCCCCGTTCTCGCCCTTGCCCTGTGTTCGCCGGCGTTCGCCGCGGACGACACGATCCGGCCGCCGGCCGCCCGACGCGAGGTGTCGGAACGCTTCGCCCCGCCCGCCACCGGCCCGGTGAAGATCGCGTTCTTCGACGCCGACAGCACCCTGCGCGTGGCCCCCAGCGGCGCTCCCGCCGCCAACAGCGCGACCGACGTGGCCCTGCTTCCGCTGCTCGAGGAGCCGATGCAGCGGACCGAGCGGGACGGGTACCTGATCGCGATCGTCTCGAACCAGGGCGGCGTCCCGAAATACCTCACCCTCGAACAGGCGGAAGCGGCGATGCAGATGACGGTGTGCGGCCTGGCCTCGCGCGGCATCGCAATCCATTACTATGACTATGCGGAAACGTATGACGAGAACCGCAAGCCCGAGATCGGCATGGCGAACCGTCTTGCTGAGGCGGTCCAGAAGAAATTCGGCCGCGGTATCGACTGGGCGAACACGATCATGGTCGGCGACTCGGCGTGGAAGAAGGGCGTCGACAACGAGCCCGACGGCAAACCGGGCGACGATCCGAGCAACAGCGACCGCCTGTTCGCCGAGAACCTCCGCAAGACATACGGCGGCGTCACGTTCCATCACGCCCGCGACTATTTCGGCTGGAAGAAGGCCGGCGTGAACAATTTTCATGACTATACATCTCTGAAGACCTGGCTCGAAAAGAGTCCCGGCAACGCGCCGGTCAACGTCCTTCCCGCATCACCGACCACCGCACCGGCAGCCGCTTCCCCGTCGGGCTCCGCGAAGCGCTGGAAAACCCCGCCGGCGATGGCGATCGACACGGCAAAGACCTACATCGCGACGCTGAAAACCAGCCTCGGCGACATCCGGGTCGAATTGCTGGCGAAGGAGTCGCCGAACACCGTCAACAACTTCGTCTTCCTGGCCCGCGAACGGTTCTACGACGGAACAATATTCCATCGTATTATAAAGGAGTTCATGATCCAGGGTGGCGACCCTCTCGGCACCGGCGAGGGTGACCCGGGCTACAGCTTCAACGACGAACTGCCCGCGAAGCACTCGTATGAACTGGGTATCATGGCGATGGCGAACGCCGGCCCCAACACCCAGGGCAGCCAGTTCTTCATCTGCAACGGCGATAAGGCGAAGAAGCTCGACAAACGGCCGAACTACACCCAGTTCGGCAAGGTCATCGAGGGCATGGACGTCATTCTGAAAATCTCCGCCGTCGAGGTCGGCCCCAGCGCGAGCGGCGAAATGAGCAAGCCTCTGACCCCTCCCGTCCTGCTGACCGTCGTCATCGAGGAGCGCTGAGCCGCTTCACGGCGCGATCGCATCAAAAAAACACACCGGCCGGGCGAAGCTTCGCCCGGCCGGTTGTTTTACGGAAGAATCTTCCGGTCAGTTGCCGGTCTTGTTTTCCTTCACGATGATCGTTCCGGCGGCGACCGGATCGCCGTAGGCAAATCCGAGTTCCCCCGAGCTGACGACGGACTCGAACCGCTTCAGGATCGGATCCCACTTCTGCTCCGTCTCGCCCGCGCCGACCATGTATTTGTAGCCGACCGAGAGGGCGATGTAGAACTTCTGGCCCTGCTTGGAGGTCGTGAAGCACCGCCGCAGGTTCTCGTTGAACGCGTCGTCGTTGATGCCGACCGTATCCCAGGCTGCCGACTCCTCGTCGGAATCCGTGGAGAACCAGGCGACAGGCTCCCAGTCGGGAATCTGGCCCGTCGACTTCGGCCATGTTCCGGCGTGAAGCTTGCCGTTCTCGTCGCGATCCGACCAGAGGCGCCAGTAGAACACGTCGCTCTGCTTGTATTTCAGGTTGGCGCCCTGCTGCTTCTCGACAGCCTTGATGTACTCCCCGAACCGCTTGCCGGCCGGCAGAATCGAGCGCAGGCAGATCGGGTTCCCGAAGGCGACGGTCACGTACGAAGCCCCGTCCTTCCAATCGAACGAGGAGGGATCGCAGCCGACGACGGGCGGGTAATCACCGTTTTTGGCGATGACGAGGCCCGGACCGAAATGCTTGCGGTAGGCGGGATCGAGGTCGGCGGCAAAGCCGCATGTGGCGACAAGGGCGAACAGGACACCCAGAACGATGGCTCTCATGAACATCCTCCGAACAGCGCTTCAGTCTGCGGCTCACCCTCGATAAAAGGGGGCCGGCCGAGCGCAGCATACCATATCAGAGGGTATCCGCGCGAATGTCTTTCGGATCGAGACCTTTTCCGGCAAGCACACTGCGGGCCGCCGCCACCATCCGTTCGGGGCCGCACAGGAGGGCGACGGCCGGGGTTCCGGCGGGGAACCGGCGCTCGAGGGCTTCGGTGACGAGCCCGCGTTCGAATTCTCTCCCCTCGCCTCCGGAATCGTCCGCAGGCTCATCAGAACACCCCTGAACACAGGGCACATAGACGAGCCAGGGGTTGCGCGCCGCCATTGCGACGGCCCAGTCATGTTCATAGAGCCCCGTCCGGGAGGCCGCACCGGCAAACAGCCACGTGGTCGGAGGCGCAGACCGCCCGGCCAGCGACAGGATCACGGACTTCATCGGGGCGAACCCGACGCCCCCGGCGACACAGACGACCTGCCGCCCCGCATCCCCCTCACCCAGGGTCATTCCGCCATACGGCCCCGAGAACCAGAGTTCATCGCCCGGGGAGCGGCTGCACAGCCACGGCGTCATCTCACCGCCCGGAACATGTTGTATATGAAACTCTATTATTTCTGCGGCGGCCGGATCCGAAGCGATCGAGTAGGCTCGTGTCAGAGGCTCCCCGCCCTCTTCCGGCTGCCGCTGGAACATCTGCACATACTGGCCGGCAGCGAACTTCCAGCCCGGGGGCTCCTCGATGCGGACGAGGAGACGGTGAACGGCATGCGTCAGATCCTCCCGGGATGAAACGACGGCCCGGACGAACGCCGCCGCCCGGGCATCCTCGGGCAGCTCGGCCTCGATTTCCTGTCTGACCCGGACCTGGCAGGCAAGGCGAAGTCCGGCACGGAGATCGGCAGGCGAGATCAGAACCTCCTCGGCAGGGGCCCTCTCCCCTCCCCCGCGCCGCACATGCATCCGGCAGACGCCGCAGGTGCCCCTGCCGCCGCAGGAGCCGGGCAGCAGGTAGCCCTCGCCCCGCACCGCCGCCAGGAGACTCTGTCCCCCCGCAACGTTCCGGGGTTCCGTCCCGTCGAGACGGAGAGGAACGTCCGGCCAGCGGCAGAGCACGCGCCGGACCGCGAGAATGGCCAGGCAAAGGCTTCCCACCAGTGCCTCGACGAGCAGGAGCGCCCGCAGGAGTTCCGGGAAAGCGCCCATCACCGGACCACCAGACCCGACAGGCAGCCGAACGCGAGGGCCATGAGGGAGGCCAGCGTCATCACCGTGCCGACGGGACCGAGCGCCTCGGGCGGCCGGCAGAACACCAGGTGCCGGCGGAGGCCGCTCATGATCAGGATCGCGACCGTCCACCCGATGCCGCTTCCCACGGCGTAGACGAGGGTTTCGAGGAAGCCGTAGTCTCGGAAGGAAGCGAACAGCGAGACGCCGAGGATGGCGCAGTTCACGGCCACGAGCGGCAGAAAAACGCCGAACGCGGCGTAGATGCGGGGGGAATACCGGTCGATGAGCGCCTCGAGGATCTGCGTCACCGCAGCGATGACGAGGATGAAGACGAGGAACTGGAGGTATTCCATTCGATATGGAATGAGGAGGCGGCGCATCAGGAGCCAGTCCAGAACCGCCGTGACCGTCATGACGAGGGTGACGGAAAGCCCCATCGCCGCCGCGACGGGAATCCGGCGGGAAAGCGAGAGGAAGGGGCAGAGGCCGAGAAACATCGATAGCGCGATATTATCGGTGAAGATCGCGGCGAGGAACAGCCCGGTGAGCCCCCCGGTCATGACCGCCCCCCTTTCTCGGAACTCAAGGCACCCCGCAGCCAGCGGAAGCAGGCGATGGTCAGGGCCAGCACGAGAAATGCGCCGGCGGGCCGCTGCACGAAACCGCAGGACGGGTAGTCCTCGGGAAGGCAGGCCATGCCGAACAGGTGGCCCGTTCCGAGAAGCTCGCGTACCGCCGCGAGCGAAATGATCAGGGTTCCGTAGCCGAGGGCGGCGCCGAAGGCATCGGCAAGGGCGATCGCGGGCGGCCGGAGAGCGGCGCAGGCCTCGATCCGGCCCATGATGATGCAGTTCGTGATGACCAGGCCGACATAGGGTCCGAGGGAGGCGGCGATCTCGGGAGACCAGAGCTGGAGCAGCTTCTGAAGGAGGATGACGGGGGTCGAGATGACGAGAAGATAGGTGATGATGCGGTAGGCGGGGGGGATCCGTTTTCGCAGAAGCGAGACGGTGAGGGCGCTGACGAGCAGGGTCGCCGTCATGATCGCCGCCATCACGGCGGCATACCGGACGGCGGTGGTCACGGCGAGGGTGGAACAGATGCCCAACACCGCGACGAAAACGGGATGCCGCTCTCCGATGCCGGCACGGAATGCCTCCCAGGCCTCGCCGCGCCGCCCGGGTCCGGACGAGCTTTGCGTCTGCATCGTCATTTCCGGAGCCTCTTCAGAGCCTCGTCGGCGATCTTCACGACGGCGGCGCAGGAGATCGTGGCGCCGGTGATCGCCTGGACTTCGCCCGTGTCGGGGCGGGGGGTTCCGGTGGCAAGGCGAAGGCCGGCCGAAGCGGCGAGGCCGTCGAACCGGTTTTCGAACTCGGGCTCGGCGATACGGGTGCCCAGGCCAGGCGTCTCGCTCTGGGCGATGACGCCGAGATCCTCGAGACGACCGGCTTCGGCATCGTAGGCGACGAAGAGACGGATCCGGCCCCACATGCCGTTTCCCTCCTGCTCGCACAGAAGCAGCCAGGGCCGCCGGCGGGCCCGATACACCCCGTCCGTGCGGCTGGGCACCGGGGCGAAGCTCGCCTGGAACGTTGCGGCCAATCTGTCGGAAGCCGAGGCCATATCCACGGAAACGCCGGCGAGGGCGAGCGCGCGCATCATGAACTCGGCCGAGACCCCGGGCGGGGGCCGGAGCATCACCTCACCGCCCGACATGACGAGCGTGCAGACCGCGGCCAGCACGAGCACGAACCCGATCTCCCGAAACGCTTTCATGTGATCCGACCGACGGCGACGATCCACTGGCGTGCCCGCCGGGCCACGACGCATGCGTCGGCAAGCGGAGTGACGAGATTCGTGAGCAGGAGCGCGGAGAAACCGGCCGGGACGGCCCCCTGCACCCGCACGAGCAGGGCAAAGAGGCCGCCGAACAGAAGCCCGCCCGGCAGCCGCACGGCCGGGGTGCGCGCCAGGGAGTATGGATCGAGACCGGCGGCGGCAAGCGCGATCAGAAAGCCGCCATCGGCCACAAGGGTGTCGATCGCGGGAATCGCCGTCGGCCGCCCCAGGAGGGATTGCACGGTCAACGTGAGAGCGAGGCCGGCCACGGCGCCGGCGGGAAAGGCGGCGTGGAAGGCGCGCCGCCGCCAGAGAAGCCCGAGCCCGGCCACGGCGAGGAGGGGCGACAGGCTCCCGGGTGTCACCGGGGCATCGAGCACGAGAAACCGCGAGGCGAGGGAGCATTGCGGCAGAACCGGACAGGCCGCCCCATCCGAGGCCCAGCGCGTAAATCCGGCGGCAGGCTGGCTTCCGGGCATCGTCTCGGCGCCGGTGATGATGGCCGGGTAACTGACGCCGAGAAAGACGACGGCGACGGCAAGCGGATTCACGATGTTCCGGCCGTATCCGCCGAATAGCTGCCGAACGACGGTCTCGCCGAACACGGCACCGGTGGCCAATGCCCAGAGCGGCGTCGCAGCAGGCAGGGCGAGGGGCAGTGCGGCCCAAAGCACCGCCCCGCGCCGGAAGGGTCTCTCGCCGCGCATGCGGCTGGCAAGAACGGCCGTTGCATGGCCGACGACAGCCGTCACGGCGCACGCCGCGGCGACGCGCCAGCCGAACGCGGCCACCGCCACGGAGCAGAGGGCAACTATGTATACAATATAGTATTTTTCAAACTCAGGGTCGAAAACGGTCGTATTCATGGCCTCGCCCCCCGTCCGGCGCGGGAATCCCGCGCGGCGGCGAAGACATCGGTCAGGGGAATCCCGACGGGGCAGGCGGACTGGCAGGTATGGCAGAGACAGCAGTGCATCAGTCCGGCCGCGTCGGCCTCATCGTCATCCGTTCCGCGCAGAACCGCATGGAACAGCAGACTGGGAAACAGCCCGCGCGGACACGCCTCGGCGCAGGCGAGGCAGTTGACGCACCGGGCATGTTCGACCATGACGGCCGATTATAGCCGGATCGGCCATCGGCGATCAAGACCGGCCGAAAGGATGGTATACTTGCACGAGCACCTTCGAAGGAGACCCGCCCGATGAACGGACGAGCCGCGCGCTCCGGCCGCCTTTTCCTGTTTCTGTTCGCTGTGATCCTCCTGACTGCCGCAACACCGGGCAATGCCCATGCCCAGACGGCTTCGGGCACGTCCTGTCCGGCCCCCGCTCGCAGTCTCGGCCAGGAAATCTATATTCCCATTTATTCACACATTTTCTTCGGCGATGCCCCCGCCCCGTTCAACCTCACGAGCACCCTCAGCATCCGCAATACCGACCGTCGCCACGCCATCCAGGTGATCTCGGCGAACTACCATGACACGGACGGCAGGCTCATCCGCGAGTATCTTCCGAAACCCGTCCTGCTCGCACCGCTCGCCTCGACGAACTGCCTCGTTCCCGAAAGCGACACGGCGGGCGGGATCGGCGCCTCGTTCATCGTCCGGTGGCGGTCGGCGATCCCGGTCGATGCCCCCCTCGTCGAGGCCGTGATGATCGGCACCCGCGGCCAGCAGGGCATCTCCTTCATCTCGCGCGGTCAGGTTCTGTCGGCAGAATCAGACAAATGATCAGCGACATCATCCTCATCCTGATCGTCGGTCTGATCAGCGGCATCATCGCCCGCATGCTCGGCCAGCCTCTGTTTCTCGGCTACATTTTCGCAGGAGTCGTGGTCGGCCCCCATACAGGCGGCGCAACGGTTTCCGACATTCCCCAGATCGAGCAGCTCGCGGATATCGGGGTCGCCCTGCTGCTGTTTTCTCTCGGGCTCGAATTCTCGATGAAAGATCTGCTGCCCATCAAAGGAGTGGCCATCTGGGGCAGCCTTCTCCAGGTCGCCCTGACATTCCCTGCAGGCTGGCTTCTGGGCCTGGCGACCGGCTGGCCGAACACCGCCGCCCTCTGGTTCGGCGCCTCGATCGTCTCCTCGAGCACGGCCGTCATTCTCAAGACCCTGACGGACCGCGGCCACCTCCGAGCCCTGTCCGGGCGGGTCATGTTATGCATGTCGATCGTGCAGGATCTGACGGTCATCCCGATCATGATCCTCCTCGGCAACGTCCTGAAATCCGGCCTGAGCCTGGGAAGCGCCCTGGTGCCGATCGCCTCGACCGCCGGCTTCCTCCTGATGATGAAGCTCGTGGGCACCTACCTCACCCCCCGGTTGCTGCGGTTCGTGGCCCGGTGGAACTCGCGGGAACTGTTCATGCTGGCGATCATCTGCCTCGGCCTCGGCCTGGGATACATCACCCACCTTGCCGGCCTCTCCCTCGCGTTCGGGGCGTTCATCACCGGCCTCGTGCTGAACGAGTCCGAGTATGGCCACAAAGCCCTGTGCGAAATGATCCCGATCCGGGATCTCTTCAGCCTGCTCTTTTTCGTCTCCGTCGGGATGCTGCTCGACCCCGCCCTCCTCTGGCGTCACGCCGGCACGATCCTGTTTCTGATGCTGACGGCCTGCGGCGGACGAGGTCTTCTGCTCGCAGCCATCACGGCCCTTTTCGGCTACCGCCGGATCATTCCCGTCGCCGCCTTTTTCGGCATGCTGCCCATTTCGGAAATCGCGTTCGTCGTGATCCGGACCGGCCTTGCCGCCGGAGCCATGACCGCAGATATATATTCAATTATATTGAACACCGTCATTCTTTCGATGCTGTTCGGCCCCTTCGCGGCGGGGCTCGCTTCGCCCTTTTACGCCAGGCTTCGGAAACTTTGGCCGGACAAGGGCGTGACGACGGTCAACCTGCCCGAGGAGCCGCTGCGCGATCACGCGATCATCGCCGGCGGCGGAAAGCTGGCCCGGTATGTGGCAGCCACGTTGAAAGAGAGCGGCACCCCGTTCGTCATCATCGAACCGCTGTACCAGGCCTTCGCCGAAGGGAAGTCGGCCGGCCTGCCGATGATCTATGGCGAGCCCGGTCAGGAAAGCGTTCTCGCCGTCGCCGGTCTTCCCCGGGCCCGGCTGGTCCTGTTCACCGAAGGGGATCTGCCTGCAATGAAGGAGCTCCTGGCTCTGCGACGGGCGGAAGGCCTCGGCTTCCGCGCCCTGGCGAAGGCCGACCGCATCGAGGAACGCACGGAACTGCTCGATGCAGGCTTCGACGCCGTCGTTTTGCCGGACCTCGAGGGAGGCCTCGAGATGGCCCACCAGAGCCTCCAGGCCATGGGCCACCCGATACCGCAGATCGAGCGCCACATCGACCGGATCCGCCGGGAAGCGACCAGGAGCCTCACGGAGGAGCCGGCTTCAGCCCTGCCGGCAGCCTGAACGGCAGTCCTTCCCCCCGCAGCGTTCAGGCGGATTCCCGCTGGTAAATGCGCGCCTGCGCCACCTTTTTCACGCAGGCCAGCAGCGGCTCGTTCTCGTCATGAAGGTGGAGAATCAGGAACTGGCCCGGCAGGGGGAGTTCGGCCGCGATGCGTTCGCTCAGAACCCGCCCTTCCTCGGCCGCACCGCCCCACATGCGGTAGAACGGCACGGAAAGGCGCAGACCGAGAACGAACAGAGGGGCTTCCGGACACCAGGTCAGCTTCCGGCGCACGAGATAGGCCTCGCTGAGCAGCTCATACCCTCCCAACCGGCCGACGATGCCGGTGACCGTCTCTGCCGGAAGCCCGTGCGGCAGATAGACATCGGAAAACGGCAGGGACTCCCGCTCCTCCTGGTCGTTGGCCAGGAGCTGCTGCCGTGCCTTCAGTCGGGCGAGATAGGGCTCGGCCTCGGCACGCATGTTCCGCTCGTGGAAAAACTCGATGATGAGGCCGCACCCGTTCAGAACAGCTTCGGGGTCAGTATCCATCGCTTTCGATATATATTCGATCCCCGAACGGTCCCCGTGAAGCAGCAGCAGATGCCCGATCCCGTAGTTCGCCTGCGGATGGTCGGGCGCCCGCCGATGAAGCCGTTCGAGCAGGGGGGCGGCCGCCTCGACGCCGTGGAGTTCCGTGACGAGACGGATCTGCTCGAGAGCATCCTCGACCGGGATCTCTCCGGCCGCCGCAAGCGCCTCGAGTTCGGCAAGACGACCGGCTGCCGCAGCCCCCTGGGAGTGCGCCTGGGTCCAGGCATCCGAGACCTGTTCCTGCCATTTCGCCGACAGGGCCCGCTCGATCGCGTTCCGGAGGGGTTCCGGGAACATCGCATCCACGGCACAGACGGCTGGCGCTTGCGGCGGACGGGCATCCGGGCAGCCCAGCGCGGCGAGACGATCCAACAGGGCGGGATGCGTATCCACCCCTTCCGTTCTCCGGCATCGCGCCCGGTTCACCCACCGATCCGTCTCTTCAGGGGAAACTGGCTCTGCCAACTCCCGTCGCATCAGGCGGAAGATCTCTCCGGGTGGCTGTTCCGACAGGGCCGCGCTGCGTTGGATGCCCGGCCAGAAGCGGCTGTCGAGCTGTGCCTCCCGAACGACCGTGGCGAGCAGGGCCTCCGCCATTGTCCGGGCTCCCGTCGCGAGGGCCGCCAGGCGATCGGCATGGTATTCGTGATGGCGGGCCAGAACGAACGAGGCGGCACCGAACGCCGGGGCATACCAGGAAAAAAACCACGAGAACAGGCCCGTTCCCCACTGGCCTCCCGTCTGGAGGGCGTGCATCAGGTTGAACCAGGTCTGGCGGATCCGGTAGATCCGAGCCGCGAACCGCCCGTGCGCCGCGGAGAGATGCCCGAACTCGTGCGCGAGAACGGATTTGAACCCATCGGGAGACAAGGCCAGAAGCAGCGGCCAGCCCAGCACCAGATAGTTGCGGTGCCAGCCGAACACGCCGATCCGCGGAATCTGAACGACCCCGGCGTTGAACTCCATGGTAATGATCAGGACGTCGATTCGGGGCGTCTGGAGGAGCAGTTGCAGCTCCCGGACGAGGGCATGCAGGTTCGGGGCGTCTTCCGCCCGTATCTCGAGGCCCTCGGGTGGAGGCAGGCTCACCCAGAGCGATCGGCAGATGACGTAGCCCAGTGGCAGAAGAACGCCGAGCAGCTTGACGGCGAGATAGCCGGAGCCGCGCATCGAGACGGCCATCAGGCAGACCGCCGCCACGGCCCCAAGGACCAGGGCAAGAATCCCGATGATGAAGCCGTATCCCAGCAGGGCCAGGCCGGCGAGTTTCACGCGATACCAGCGTGGCCGGCTGGCCGCTTCCCGTTCAAGTCGGGCAGCCAGGGCATTGAACGCAGCTTCATCCATGCATGCCATCCCCTTAGGCGCAAGGGTATCACCCGAAAGCTGACAAATTTTTGAACATTTTGCTCGAAAGGCCTAAACTTTTCAGCCAGGGGATGCCGATAGATATAGGGGGACGTGTTTTTTCTTCACGGAAGACCAGAAGCACTCAAGGAGGAGTCTATGGCAACCTCGGCAATCATGCGTTCTCTGGCCTTTTTCGAGGCGCGGCTGACGAGCGAGTCGGTCACGCTGCTGGGGGGCGGCCGGGAAGGCGATGCGGCAAAGCAGACGGCATCTGCCACGGACGGGCTGAGCGTCTCGGCCTTCGCCGGGCTGCGCCAGACGATCGATACCTTCCGGCGCGGCACGGAGGGGGACGGGCGACTCGACGTGACGTTCAACCTGCCCCAGGATCGGCTCTACAGCCAGGTCGGCGACCGGAAGACGGGGCGGGATTTCGATCTCATGCTTCGGCTGCTCGCCCGGGATGACGAGGATTACCGGCGGCTCCGGGAGCGGTTCGACAAGCTCATGGAGCTTGCTTCGGGATCGTTCGAAAGCCAAAGCACCGTTTCCTCGTCGGGATCGGGGGAAGCCGTGGTCGTCTCCGGTGAAGCGGAAACACCGGCGGAACCCGCCGTGGAGGCATCCGACCGGGACGAACGGTTTCGGCGCGACCTCGAGATCGCCGAGGCGTTCGTTGCGCGGGTTGAGCGGCGCCAGGTCGAGGTCCGGGTGCAGGTCACCCGTGTGGACCAGCGGTTCGAGGTCCAGGGCATCGACATGCGGCAGGCCGATCCGCTCGTGCTCGATCTCGAGGGCGACGGGCTGGATCTGGCCAAGGCAGGCGAGGGAGCGGTGTTCGACGTGAATGCTGACGGGACCCTCGACCGCACCGGCTGGGTGCGCGGGGATGACGCCCTGCTCGTTTATGACCGGAACGGCAATGGACGGATCGATGACGGCCGCGAGCTGTTCGGCGATCAGAACGGGGCTGCGCACGGTTTCGCGGAGCTGGCTCGTCAGGACGAGAACCGGGACAACCGGATCGACGCGAAGGATTCGATCTTCAAAGCCCTGCAGTTGTACCGCGACCTGAACGGGAACGGGAAGATCGATGCCGGCGAGCTGTCGAAGCTGTCCCAGCACGGAATCGTCTCTCTGAACCTGCGTTTCATGCGGGAAAGCGCGATGATCAACGGCAATACCCTGCTTATGAAAGGCAGTTTCCAGCGCGCCGACGGCACGACCGGCCGGATGGATGACGTGCTGTTCGGGTTCCGCGACAACCGCTGAGCCGGTCGGGGCCCCGGCCTGTCAGCCGCGTCCCCGCCGGGAGCTCTCCTGGTATTCCCCATCGGTGTTCAGAGACCAGACATCGCCGCGCGGAGCCGTTCCGAGGAGGTTGCGCGCCGCAACGAGGCCGGTGGCGATCGAGTGGTCCATATTGTTGTATTTATAGAGGCCGGCGCGACCGATGCAGGTGAGATTCTCGATGCTGGCGGCGAAACGGCGTACCGTGTCGTAGGCGTCCTGGAACCCGATGAAATACGTCGGGTAGCTTTCGGTCTCGCGGGTCACGAAGCTGCCGAGAATGCGGTCGGGCGGAAGCAACTGCATTGCCTGGAGTTCCTGCATCGCGAGGGCGCACAGGTCGGCGTCGGTCTTGCGCCACAGTTCATCGCCCCGGAACACGAAGTATTCGAGGCTGATCAGGCTGGTGTCGGGCCGGGCCGCCATGTGGCGGCTGAAATTCGTGTAGTTCGCCATGCGGGCCATTTTCACATCGGGCGCATGCACGTAAATCCATTGATCGGGGAAGAGATCGGGGCCGTCAACTACTATATTTACCGTTATATGGTCACGATAATAGAGTTTTTTCACGGCCCGGCTCACTTCCTCCGGAACGGCGGGTTCGAGCATGCCGAGCATGACCGTGAGGGGGATGCTGCTGAAGACGTGACCGGGCTGGATCCGAGCCGTCCCGCCGTCGGGGGTCTGCACCTCGATTCCAGAGATGCGGAGGCCGTCGCGATGAAGCCGGACGACGTCGGTGCGGAGGGCGAGTTGCCGGCGCGAACCGGTGGTGCGTTCCCACATGCGTTCGTACATCATGCCGGCGCCATGGCGGGGATAATCGAACTCGTCGACGAGGGTTTTCGCCTTGACGCTCTGCTTGAAGATGGCATTTTTCACGACCGAGGCGAGGTCGATTCCCTTGATGCGCTGGGCCGCCCATTCGGCGCCGATCTCGCGGCAGGGGATGCCCCAGACCTTTTCGGTGTAGGTCTTGAAAAATGTCTCGTACAGCTTCTGTCCGAATCTGCCCGAGACCCACTCCTCGAAGCTTTCCGCTTCCCCCGGCGCAGCCGAGAATCGGGCGGCGAGGTAGGAGAGCATCGAGGTCACGGATTCCCGCAGGCCGAGATTTCGCAGGGCATCGACCGCCTCGAGAGGATACCGGAACAGCTTTTTCTTGTAAAAGATGCGCGTCAGGCGCTGAACCGGCAGAAACTCGTCGCCGAGCAGCTCATGCCAGAGGGCATTGATTTCCGGGTCGGCCGTGAAGAACCGGTGCGGACCGACATCGAACCGGTTTCCGTCGAACAGCTCGGTTCGGGAAAGGCCGCCGGGGATCGGGTGCCGATCGATGACGAGCAGCTCGTCCCGGCCAGCCCGGGCGAGCTCCCAGGCGGCGGAAAGTCCGGCGGGGCCCGCACCGAGGATGGCAACCTCGGCAGATTGGGGAATGGTCATCGTGATTCGGCCATCCTCGTCCTGATGCGCTGCTCCATCTCGATGGCGTTGCCGCCGCCGAAGTCGAGCCGGGAGGCGGAAACGGCACGGGATTCCACGGGCGAGCCATCCGACAGCTTCACGACGACGGCGCCCTCGGATGAGCCGTGGATCTTGCCCGTCCCGGTCGCCTGGCCCGGCGCATTGTTGTAGGAGGAGGTGAAGGTGATCGAGGCGCGATCGGCGCTTCGGTCGACGGTGGCAAGGGTGAAGGTCGCAAGCGCTTCACACAGGATCGCCTCGCTCTCGGGGTCGATGCACACCGGAATCGTGCTGCGGTTAGCCCAGGATTCTCCCACCCCGATCGGCCGCCCCGCGAACTCGAGCAGGGATGTTTTATAGTATTTAGAATATTTTTCAGGCACGCCGGCGACATCGACCACTTTGCCCACCCCGTTCATGACGACCCGCACCATGCACATGCCGCAGCGCCCCTTCTCCCTCGTCGA
>ENA-UOWO01002340-UOWO01002340.1-activated-sludge-metagenome-genome-assembly--contig:-NODE-2340-length-23570-cov-5.734127_pt1 | contig 23570 bp, 10 predicted proteins | sample MGYA00238148_ERZ761564 | MGnify/ENA primary metagenome ERZ761564 (study PRJEB28885, sample SAMN05720194) | activated sludge metagenome | isolation source: Anaerobic digester | place: USA... | reverse complement strand
ACCATTTTTGGTATAGTTTTATTGCTGCATAATTGTATGACAATGAGTCTGCAACAACAGGAAATTTGACAAATTCTTCAGCATTTGCTAAATAAGCGAGTTCTGTAATTCTATCAGTGTTTTGATTGCCATATCCGTAATAGTCATAGTCGTAATAATAGTAATTGTAATATCCCATTCCGGCAGATAATCGGCTAACGGCAGTAAATGCTACAAAATCGTACAAGGTTGGGAACTGATTTTTACTGTCTTTCGCATTAACAACGAAATCTTTATATTCTTCAATACTGATAGATTTTAAGTTATCGTCTAATGCTAACAAATAGTTCTTAATGATTTTATCCTGAAATCTAGTTTTATCCCAAGTTTTTAAATCGCTCAATTCAAAATTGAATGTTACAGATCTTTGGTTTATAAGATAAGCATTATTAGAATAATAGTCTGCGTACATCGTTGCCAATAACATGTGCATAATAGCTTTTGACACTCCATCAACTTTAAGCATATCCATTTCTAGTTTGAGTATAGCTTTTTCATAACCATCCTCTTCCAGAATATTTGTATATTTCAATCTGTAAAGTGTCGACTTGATAATCTGTTGGTCGTTTTTTTCTGCCAAAGCAAGAACAAAAATTTCTTCGACTTTTTGCAAAGCAGATTGAGGCAAAGCATCATTTTCAAGTTGGGTAACTTCTGCCCATAGTTTTTCGTATTTGTCAGGATCTGACCTTAATTCATCAAGTAAGGGGTTGTTGTTTACGAATAGGAGAGAGGTTAGAATAAACGCGATTCTTAAAAACATTGTACTCATAGTTTGATAGTTTTAAATTAACGTTACGCTGGATGATTAGAAAATTTTTATTCCATAAAAATAATTAAAATCCTTAGACAGGAAAAATAAATTAGATGAAATCTGGCAGAAAGATTTTTAATTGTTAGGTTTAAATTAAAGTTACGACACAGAACTTATTACCTAGGATATATATATGTTTAAGATTGCCTCATTGATAAGATAAGCTTTCTGCATTATTAGGTTGTTTTGTTTTTGATTGATTTCACAACGTTCCCAATCAAAATACTTAGATTAATAAATATCCTCTTATACATAAAAAAAAAGGCTGCCAGAGCAGACAGCCTACAACCTTTTTGATATAAAATAAGATTATTTCACAACAACCCTGACACCCTCGGAATGGCTAGTAAATTCAGGAGCATACATGCACTGAATAGTAGTAATTCCGTTAGAGAAATCGCCTTTTTGGGCAACAACGAGTTCGTATTCGAATACATAAGTGCCTTTGCGGAGATAATCAATGAAAAAGTTCATCGAAGCATCTTTAATTCCCTGATAGTATCCAAGACCAGCTTTATATCTGTAACCTGACAAATAATCAACAGGTTCGAAACAGGAAGCTCTCATATCTTTAAGATGAACGTATTCCATGTCTCTGTCCACACGAATTTCGATACGAACTGTAACTATATCGCCTACTGCAAGTTTTGCATCTTTTTCAATTGGGACAATCACAGGTTTAATACCTTCGCGACGTTCAACAAAGAGTTTTTTGTTAATTGTTAATGGAGTTTCTTCGAAAGTTGTAATTTTATCAAGTTGCTCAAAATATTGCCAGTAAACAGCACCCCATGACACAGTGTTAGAAGTTTTGCTAACTGTAACATCACCCCATTCAGGTTTAACAAGACTTCCATCCCATGCCTTCTTGAAGTAACCTGTACCGGCATCTGTTTTTATTTCGGGATCATTTGCTGCATCAATTTTCATTGAGCCTACTGTGATTATTGCAATTTCATCATCAGCAAGCATATCAGTACCACGAAGAAGTAAAGCGTAAATTGCCTCTGCTGTTGCTTTTGTAGTTTTCCAATCCTGAGTTTGTTTTTGCTTTAACAACCAAACTTTCATTTCTTCAACAGATTGCTGATCGTCAATAACTTCATCAAAAGCCTCAATAAGTAATGCTTGAGTTTCGATAGGAGCCTGATACCAATAATATCCTCTGTCGTTTTTCCAGTACATACCCATTTCTTCGCTGTTCAATGAATGTTCTTTTAATGAAGCCATAATCTTTACAGGTGTAATTTTGTCTTCATAGCGATGAAGAGCCAGAGCAATCATGCCTTGCATGTAGAAGCTTTTGTTCATCCAGTATTTCTCTGCCTGTGCTTTGTAGTATTCAAAAGCCTCGCTGGTTGACTTATCAATAGGGACATCATCAATAAAGTATGAACGGGCATACAAATATTGAATTTCCATATAACCTAAATGGTCTTCCTGCATACACTTTTCATCGCAGTATTTTTTCATTTGTTTGTAGCTGTAATTCAGTTCATAGTCAATAAAGCCGATTGCTTTTTGTGTCATGTTCCATGTTTTGTTATCATTTTTAATCTCTGTAACACCCAGATTGTCAAGATGTCCTAATCCACAAACAATGTATTGAGTAATATACCAGCTTTCAGGCATTCCCTTGAACCAAGCCCAACCTCCGTTGTACAGTTGTTGCTCTTCAAGTTTTTTGAGGGCTGATTTGCTTTCCATACTCATACGATTAAGATCGAAAAGAAGCCCTATGCGGTGTTTTCTTTCGTTTTCGTCCTGAGCTTCAAGAACCCATGGAGTTTCTTCCAGCATCAAAGCCTTTAATTCCTGATTTTTTTCAAGATTTGACATAAGGGTTTCGCTGTCAGGAGTTGTTCTCCATATATCAAACACTCTCTTAATTTTAGGATCGCTGTTGGCAATATGTGTTGCCAGAATGTTTGCATAGTATCTCGAAAAAGTCTGTTCTGCACATTCGTATGGGTATTCCATAATATAAGGTAAAGCCTGAACAGCATACCATGCCGGATTTGATGTGAATTCGAGTGTAAATCTGTGATGACGTAATGTGTTTGACTTTCCACTATCTTTTAGCCTTCCCATACTAAATCTTGTTGTCCCGGCTTTTCTTACAGGCAAGGGCATAGTTTCGGTAACAAGCATACGATTAGTTAAAATAGGGATAATTCTTTCTTCGCCGTCAGAATGATCTTTTCCTACAGCAACAATACGTACTCCAACTGCACTAAGACCTTCAGGGATTTTTATTTCCCATTCTACGGCAATATTCTTTCCTGATTCAATCTTTATTTCACTTTGATTGGAGTTGTCGCCTAAAAATTCTTTATTCAGAATTTTCAAACTTACAGGGTCAAAAAACTCAATACTTGCCTGACCTGTGATTAAGACTTCCGAGATATTATTAATTTTTGTACTTAAAGTCATTTTGTCATTTTCACGGAAAAATCTGGGTAAATTAGGCATTACCATCAATTCCTTTTGAGTTACTAATTGTTCGTTGATTGTGCCCATTTTTAAGTCCTTAGTATGAGCAAAACCAAGGAAATTCCATTTTGTGAGACTTTCGGGGACAGTAAAGCTAATAAGTACCTCACCGTTTTTATCAGTGACTAAGGTAGGATAGAAAAATGCAGTTTCGTTAAAGTTTTTGCGTATTTGGATATCCTGATTCTCGCCTCTTTCAGGGTTTCTTGTTCTTCCATCACTATTGTTAAACTGGTCAGAGTCTTTGCTTTTTTTACCTGCTGACATTTCCGTATCTTCTAAGTTACCTCCAACCAAACCATCCATAATTTGCATGTTTTCTTCAGTAACAGCATAATCAGCAGATATTTGAGATGAGCCTGTCGTAGACATTGGTAACATCGCAGCATCATAGTTGCTGGAGCTCTTTCTTGTAACGTCATCTCCATCATAATATCTTCCATAGTAACTCAATCCATAATAATTGAAATAAGGGATATATCTATAAACATATTCAGCAGCTGGGTAAAAATCTTTATAATTAACTGCCGAATATCCATAACCAAAACTCGTTAATGACCAATATGCATATGAATAATAGTATGGATAAATAGACCACCACCATGAATTTTGAGCAAAGACGTCAAGAGACGCATCATAAAGAGTTGCCATCATTTCAGCATCTGCAGGATTGCCAGAATTGTCTTTTATTTTTATTTTCCAGTTTTCTGCTGAGCCGGGTAATGTTTTATCGCGGAAAGTGATAAACTTCAAATCAAGTTGCTTTTCCAGCCAATAAACTTCAATTCTGTGTGAAAAGGAATATAGCCTTCCGTCTTTGATAAACATAAAATTAGCTGTTGCTCCTCCTAAAAATGTTTCATCAATAGGAACCTCGATTTTGGTTAACTCAGAACTCAGATTAATAATTTCTGTTTTAACTGTTTTACCTTTTGTTTCTAATTCATACAAAACCTGAACATCTTTATATGACGAACCTAAAAATATGGTAACCGTCTCGCCTGGTTGAGCACTATACTTGTCATAAGAAAAGAATGAAGTGGCAGTATAAGGCATTTTAGTGTCTGATACTGAAAACAATACAAATTCAGATTGATTTGTAACTAGATTTCCCCACTTGTCTTTAGATTTTAATATAACTCGGTAAGCTCCAGATTCCCAATTATTAACGCCATTAAGTTTTAGCTTCTTCTCATCAGCTGTGTTTATATTGGATTTAAAGACAGATTTGGAAGTTTTCCATTTAGTATAATCAGTTTCATTCTGATACTCATTTCCGGGATATTGTGCATACCATTCTTCTTTTGAGTACATCTTATTGTCAACATCAGACCATTGTCTTTTGGAAAGAAGTAATTTCGGATCTTCAAGTTTAAATATTTCTACTTCAACTATAGCTGGAACAAATACTCCTGAAATGTTAGTAGTACTAATCGTAATGCTGTCGAGTTGCTCTTTTAATAAAGTTCCGTATATATCATGAGATACTGAAAGAGCTTTGTCCGAAACGTAAACGAAAGAAGAAGTGCTTTGTGTTTCTCCATTTATATCTGTAACTGACACACTTATTGTATAATTGTAATAGATGTAATCACTCATTGCACCAGCGTCTTCAGCCAAAGCTTTAAATCCGATTTTAAATTTTCCGGAATCATCTGTTTCCAAATCACCGAATGCAATTTCTTTGGAGGTGAAACCGCTTCCTCTATAATAACCCCACCACAATGGATTTCGAACAATTTTATACGATACTTTTGCACCTGTAAGAGGTGTTCCTGCATAGGTCATTGCTTTGCCTTCTGCATAAACACTGTCATTTATTCTGTATTCCCCTTCAATTGGTAGCATCTCTACTTCAAACATAGGTCTTTTGTATTCTTCTACTTTAATATACATTGAGCCACCATAGCAGGAAATGGTAAAATTACCAGTTAAAACATCTAAAGGAATAGTGAAACTACCGTTAAAACTTCCAAATTCATTTGTTTTAACTTGAGATTGAGCTACCTGTTGATAATTTACATCTTGCAGAAATACTGAAGTTGAGTAATCGGTAAGGAGACTCATCTTTTCACCTGTTTTCTCGATGCAGATACCCTTGAAATAAATAGTCTGTCCCGGTCTGTATATTGCTCGATCAGTAAAAAGTTTTACTTCAGTGATAGTTTTCTCTTCTTGTTCGCTTGAATAATATTGGTAACTGCTTTCTGAAATAAAATCTTTATCTTTAGTCACGTCAATTCGAATATTGTAATAATCGTCAGAATTTGTTTTTTTCATTGCAACATAGCCTTTTTTATCAGTATATTCTGTTGCAATCTTAGTGTAAACATAATCGCGTTTTATGTAAGAGTATTCGTATATAAATGCATCAACTTTTGCATTTTCAATAGGAGCTCCTGTATTACGGTCAAAAACATAGTAACCTCTGTTTCTGTAATAGTTGTTATTATTTGTTAAACTCAAATCTGAGACAAAAACCTGAGAATTGGCCAAATAATTCTCTTCCAAAACAAATTCGGGTTTGACATGCAAATAAATAATATAAAATCCTTTTGGTAATCCTTGTACCAGATATTCAGTATAATGTGCATTAAAGTCAGATGTTTTTGGTAGATTGATAAGGACAGAGCTGACAACGGGTTTTGCAATTTTATTAAGAGACTTAATATAATCTTGGTCGTAGTAGTTCTTTTTTAAGTTTAAATATTCTTCGTAATTACAAGATAAAATTGTCAAATATGCAGTTTCTGTGTTCGTATAGGCAATTCTAATCGGAAAAGTTTTGTCACCGCTAACAATATTTTCGTTTTCAAATGAGAATGATATTTTTTCAATTTCGGCTTTTAGATTTTTACAATCAGGTGAATAGCATGCATTCGGATAGAGTTTTATTGCTTCATCTAATAAAGTTACAGCTTTACGTCTGAATAGTCTAAATTGTATTTTTGTTGAATCTAGAAAATTGTAAGAACTCCCTATCTGATTGTAATACTTTGCAAGTTCGTAATCTACCATAGTAAGTTCTGGGTGTTTATAGTATTTATCATGCAGCTTGAGGAGATTTGCTTCCCATAGATTATCTTTTTCTGTTGAAGACATCTTTGATTTAATAAAATTCATTCTTTTAATATCAGTAAATAATAGAGCTTCTATGTTTTCATTATCGGACAATCTGAAATCTAACCATTTTTGGTATAGTTTTATTGCTGCATAATTGTATGACAATGAGTCTGCAACAACAGGAAATTTGACAAATTCTTCAGCATTTGCTAAATAAGCGAGTTCTGTAATTCTATCAGTGTTTTGATTGCCATATCCGTAATAGTCATAGTCGTAATAATAGTAATTGTAATATCCCATTCCGGCAGATAATCGGCTAACGGCAGTAAATGCTACAAAATCGTACAAGGTTGGGAACTGATTTTTACTGTCTTTCGCATTAACAACGAAATCTTTATATTCTTCAATACTGATAGATTTTAAGTTATCGTCTAATGCTAACAAATAGTTCTTAATGATTTTATCCTGAAATCTAGTTTTATCCCAAGTTTTTAAATCGCTCAATTCAAAATTGAATGTTACAGATCTTTGGTTTATAAGATAAGCATTATTAGAATAATAGTCTGCGTACATCGTTGCCAATAACATGTGCATAATAGCTTTTGACACTCCATCAACTTTAAGCATATCCATTTCTAGTTTGAGTATAGCTTTTTCATAACCATCCTCTTCCAGAATATTTGTATATTTCAATCTGTAAAGTGTCGACTTGATAATCTGTTGGTCGTTTTTTTCTGCCAAAGCAAGAACAAAAATTTCTTCGACTTTTTGCAAAGCAGATTGAGGCAAAGCATCATTTTCAAGTTGGGTAACTTCTGCCCATAGTTTTTCGTATTTGTCAGGATCTGACCTTAATTCATCAAGTAAGGGGTTGTTGTTTACGAATAGGAGAGAGGTTAGAATAAACGCGATTCTTAAAAACATTGTACTCATAGTTTGATAGTTTTAAATTAACGTTACGCTGGATGATTAGAAAATTTTTATTCCATAAAAATAATTAAAATCCTTAGACAGGAAAAATAAATTAGATGAAATCTGGCAGAAAGATTTTTAATTGTTAGGTTTAAATTAAAGTTACGACACAGAACTTATTACCTAGGATATATATATGTTTAAGATTGCCTCATTGATAAGATAAGCTTTCTGCATTATTAGGTTGTTTTGTTTTTGATTGATTTCACAACGTTCCCAATCAAAATACTTAGATTAATAAATATCCTCTTATACATAAAAAAAAAGGCTGCCAGAGCAGACAGCCTACAACCTTTTTGATATAAAATAAGATTATTTCACAACAACCCTGACACCCTCGGAATGGCTAGTAAATTCAGGAGCATACATGCACTGAATAGTAGTAATTCCGTTAGAGAAATCGCCTTTTTGGGCAACAACGAGTTCGTATTCGAATACATAAGTGCCTTTGCGGAGATAATCAATGAAAAAGTTCATCGAAGCATCTTTAATTCCCTGATAGTATCCAAGACCAGCTTTATATCTGTAACCTGACAAATAATCAACAGGTTCGAAACAGGAAGCTCTCATATCTTTAAGATGAACGTATTCCATGTCTCTGTCCACACGAATTTCGATACGAACTGTAACTATATCGCCTACTGCAAGTTTTGCATCTTTTTCAATTGGGACAATCACAGGTTTAATACCTTCGCGACGTTCAACAAAGAGTTTTTTGTTAATTGTTAATGGAGTTTCTTCGAAAGTTGTAATTTTATCAAGTTGCTCAAAATATTGCCAGTAAACAGCACCCCATGACACAGTGTTAGAAGTTTTGCTAACTGTAACATCACCCCATTCAGGTTTAACAAGACTTCCATCCCATGCCTTCTTGAAGTAACCTGTACCGGCATCTGTTTTTATTTCGGGATCATTTGCTGCATCAATTTTCATTGAGCCTACTGTGATTATTGCAATTTCATCATCAGCAAGCATATCAGTACCACGAAGAAGTAAAGCGTAAATTGCCTCTGCTGTTGCTTTTGTAGTTTTCCAATCCTGAGTTTGTTTTTGCTTTAACAACCAAACTTTCATTTCTTCAACAGATTGCTGATCGTCAATAACTTCATCAAAAGCCTCAATAAGTAATGCTTGAGTTTCGATAGGAGCCTGATACCAATAATATCCTCTGTCGTTTTTCCAGTACATACCCATTTCTTCGCTGTTCAATGAATGTTCTTTTAATGAAGCCATAATCTTTACAGGTGTAATTTTGTCTTCATAGCGATGAAGAGCCAGAGCAATCATGCCTTGCATGTAGAAGCTTTTGTTCATCCAGTATTTCTCTGCCTGTGCTTTGTAGTATTCAAAAGCCTCGCTGGTTGACTTATCAATAGGGACATCATCAATAAAGTATGAACGGGCATACAAATATTGAATTTCCATATAACCTAAATGGTCTTCCTGCATACACTTTTCATCGCAGTATTTTTTCATTTGTTTGTAGCTGTAATTCAGTTCATAGTCAATAAAGCCGATTGCTTTTTGTGTCATGTTCCATGTTTTGTTATCATTTTTAATCTCTGTAACACCCAGATTGTCAAGATGTCCTAATCCACAAACAATGTATTGAGTAATATACCAGCTTTCAGGCATTCCCTTGAACCAAGCCCAACCTCCGTTGTACAGTTGTTGCTCTTCAAGTTTTTTGAGGGCTGATTTGCTTTCCATACTCATACGATTAAGATCGAAAAGAAGCCCTATGCGGTGTTTTCTTTCGTTTTCGTCCTGAGCTTCAAGAACCCATGGAGTTTCTTCCAGCATCAAAGCCTTTAATTCCTGATTTTTTTCAAGATTTGACATAAGGGTTTCGCTGTCAGGAGTTGTTCTCCATATATCAAACACTCTCTTAATTTTAGGATCGCTGTTGGCAATATGTGTTGCCAGAATGTTTGCATAGTATCTCGAAAAAGTCTGTTCTGCACATTCGTATGGGTATTCCATAATATAAGGTAAAGCCTGAACAGCATACCATGCCGGATTTGATGTGAATTCGAGTGTAAATCTGTGATGACGTAATGTGTTTGACTTTCCACTATCTTTTAGCCTTCCCATACTAAATCTTGTTGTCCCGGCTTTTCTTACAGGCAAGGGCATAGTTTCGGTAACAAGCATACGATTAGTTAAAATAGGGATAATTCTTTCTTCGCCGTCAGAATGATCTTTTCCTACAGCAACAATACGTACTCCAACTGCACTAAGACCTTCAGGGATTTTTATTTCCCATTCTACGGCAATATTCTTTCCTGATTCAATCTTTATTTCACTTTGATTGGAGTTGTCGCCTAAAAATTCTTTATTCAGAATTTTCAAACTTACAGGGTCAAAAAACTCAATACTTGCCTGACCTGTGATTAAGACTTCCGAGATATTATTAATTTTTGTACTTAAAGTCATTTTGTCATTTTCACGGAAAAATCTGGGTAAATTAGGCATTACCATCAATTCCTTTTGAGTTACTAATTGTTCGTTGATTGTGCCCATTTTTAAGTCCTTAGTATGAGCAAAACCAAGGAAATTCCATTTTGTGAGACTTTCCGGTACAGTAAAGCTTATGAGCACTTCGCCATCTTTATCTGTAACCAATGTAGGATAGAAAAATGCAGTTTCGTTAAAGTTTTTGCGTATTTGGATATCCTTCCCGCCTGCAGGGCCTTCTAAATTTTTGTTTTTTTCTCTTGAATTCATGTCATCTCCATCAAAGCTTTTAGCAGTAGCTTCTTTTTGTTCTGCCAAATTCATCTCAGGATTTATTTCTCCTGCAGATATAGTTGTTACATCAGAAACACTAATTTCATTCACTCCAGCAGCTCCCGAAGATGGCATAAGACCTCCTTTTTCAGCCTTGTATGAACGATCTGTCCCTAGTCTATCATACTCATACTCATAATCATAATAACTACTGTAATAGTTTAAGCCGAATAAATTGAAATTAGGAGAATATCTATTAATGTACTCTGCTACAGGGTAGAAATTTAGCATATAAACAGAAGATGTACTGTATGAGAAGCTTGTCATGGACCAATATACATAAGAGTAATAATATGGATAAATAGACCACCACCATGAGTTTTGAGCAAAGACGTCAAGAGATGCATCATAAAGCGTTGCCATCATTTCAGCATCAGCCGATGCGCCTGAATTATCCTTTATTTTGATTTTCCAGTTTTCTTCTGATCCGGGTAAAGTTTTATCGCGAAAAGTAATGAACTTAAGGTCGAGTTGTTTTTGCATCCATGGAACATCAATTCTGTGTGAGAAAGAATACAATCTTCCGTCTTTGATGAACATAAAGTTAGCAGTAGCCCCACCATAAAATGTTTCGTCAATAGGGATTTCTACTTTTATTATTTCTGAGCTAAGATTTAGTATTTCTTTTTTAACGGTTTTGCCCTTTAGTTCAAGTTCGTACAATATTTTAACATCTTTGTAGGAAGAACCTAAAAAGATTGTAACAGTCTCTCCTGGTTGAGCACTGTATTTGTCGAATGAGAAAAACGAAGTGGCAGTATAGGGCATGTTATTATCAGAAGAAGAGAATAGTACAAATTCGGATTGAGTTTTAATTGGATTTCCCCATTTGTCTTTAGATTTAAGCACAACTCTATATACTCCTGATTCCCATTTATTAACTCCGGTAAGTTTTAGTTTTTTATTGTCAGTAGTGTTAGTATTTGTTTTAAAAACTGATTTTAAGATTTTCCACTGGGAATAATCAGTTTCGTTTTTATATTCATTACCAGCATATTGGTTGTGCCATTCCTCTTGTGAGTACATTTTATTATCTACATCAGACCAAAGTTTTTTAGCCAGTAGTAATTCGGGATCTTCAAGTTTAAATATTTCAACTTCAACAATTGCGGGAACGAATACTCCTGAAATGTTAGTTGTACTAATCGTAATGCTGTCAAGTTGTTCTTTTAATAAAGTTCCGTATAAATCATGAGATACTGAAAGAGCTTTGTTCGAAACGTAAACGTAAGATGAAGTGCTTTGTGTTTCTCCATTAATATCTGTAACGGAAACACTAATTGTATAATTGTAATATAAATAATCGCTTAAATCGCCGACATTTTCAGCAATAGCTTTAAAGCCGATTTTGAATTTACCGGTTTCGTCAGTATTGAGTTCCCCGAAAGCAATCTCTTTGGAAGAAATGTTACTGCTTCTGTAATAACCCCACCACAAAGGATTACGAAAAATTGAATAAGTTACTTTTGCATCTGTTAGGGGAGTTCCTGCATAAGTAAAAGCTTTTCCTTCAGCATAAACGCTGTCATTAATTCTGTATTCTCCTTCAATTGGAAGCATTTCAACTTCAAACATCGGGCGTTTATATTCTTCAACTTTGATATACATGGAACCTCCGTAACAGGAAATAGTAAAATTGCCTGTCAGCACATCGAGAGGAATAGTAAAACTACCGTTAAAGCTTCCAAATTCGTTTGTTTTAACCTGTAGCTGAGCTATTTGCTGATAGTTGACATCCTGTAAAAAAACAGTAGTCGAATAATCTGTCAGCAGATCAAATTTTTCTCCTGTCTTTTCGATACAAATCCCCTTGAAGAAAACTGTTTGTCCCGGTCTGTAAATAGCTCTATCGGTAAAAAGTTTTACTTCTGTGACTGTTTTTTCTTCTGGTTCATCAGAATAGTACTGATAACTGTTTTCGGAAATAAAATCATAGTCTTTTGATACATCAATACGGATGTTATAATAGCTGGCTGATTTTATTTTGTTCATAGCCACATATCCGTTTTTATCAGTATTTTCTGTAGCCACTTTTGTGTAAACATAGTCGCGTTGAATATATGAGTACTCATATTTATAAGCTTCGACCTTGGCATTTTCTACAGGTGCTCCGGTATTCCTGTCAAAGATATAGTAACCATTGTTTTTATAATAGTTATTATTATTTGTAAGACACAAGTCGGAAACGAATACCTGTGACATCGCCAGATAGTTTTCTTCCATTACAAATTCGGGTTTAGCATGCAGATAAATTATATAAAATCCTTTTGGTAATTTTTGCACAAGGTATTCGGTATAGTGTGCATTAAGATCAGAAACTTCAGGAAGATTTATTTGAACAGCACTAACAACAGGTTTGGCAATCTTAAGTAGAGATTTTATATAACCTTCTTCATAGTATGATTTTTTCAAACTCAAATATTGATTGTAATCACATGATAAAATCGTCATATAAGCGATTTTAGTGTTTTTGTAAGTAATTCTTATTGGAAAATTCTTACTAGCACTTACAATATTTCCTGTTTCAAAAGAGAATGATAATTTTTCGATTTCATTTTTAAGATTTTTACATTCAGGAGAATAACACGCTTTTGGGTAAAGTTTTAAAGCTTCCTCAAGTAAGGTAATGGCTTTGCGATTATATAACCTATACTGATGAGTTGTTGAGTCAAGGAAATTATATAAATTTCCAAGTTTGTTATAATATGTAGCGAGTTCATAATCTATCATTGTTAGTTCAGGATTCTTGTAATATTTTTCATGGAGGTTTTTAAGGTTTGCTTCCCACAAATTATCCTTATTTTCTGCCGATATTTTTGATTTTACAAATTGTAATCTTTTAATGTCTGTAGAAATTAATGCTTCCAAATTTTCTTCATCGGACAATCTGAAATCTAACCATTTTTGGTATAGTTTTATTGCTGCATAATTGTATGACAATGAGTCTGCAACTACAGGAAATTTGATAAATTCTTTAGCATCAGCCAAATAAGCGAGTTCTGTAATTCTATCATTATTTTGATTGCCATATCCGTAATAATCATAGTCATAATAATAATTGTAATAGCCCATACCTGATGATAAACGATTTATTGCAATAAAAGCAACAAAATCATACAAGGTTGGGAATTGGTCTTTGGATTCAGTGGCATAATTAATGAACTCCTTGTATTCTTCAATGTTTACACTTTTCAAACTTTCGTTTAGTGCCAAATCAAAATTCTTGATTATTTTATCTTGAAATCTGGTCTTATCCCATGTTTTAAGATCGCTTAATTCAAAATTAAATGTTACTGAACGCTGATTTATCAGATATGAATTATATGAATAATAATCAGCATACATTGATGCTAGCAACATGTGAAGCATTGCTTTGGATACTCCATCAACTTTTTTGAGATCTGATTCCAGTTTCAGAATAGCTTTCTCATAACCGTCTTCCTCAAGAATGTGGGTATATTTCAACCTGTAAATAGTTGATTTTATAATCTGCTTATCATTTTTTTCGGCTAAAGCAAGAATGTAAATTTCCTCAACCTTGTCCAAAGCAGACTTTGGTAAAGCGTCTTGTTCAAATTTTTCTACTTCTGCCCATAATTTTTCGTATTTATCCGGGTCTGATTTCAGGTCGCTTAGTAATGGATTATTAGTTACAAAGAGGAGTGAGGTTAAAATAAATGCGATTCTTAAAAACATTGTACTCATAGTTATAAATTTTTAAATTAACGATTCGCTGGATGATTAGAACTTAATTATTCCATAAAAGTAAATAAAATTTTTGATATAAAAATTTGTTATAAATTATTTATTTTAACAACTTGCTAGTTCTGGATAAACAATAAAATAAGTTCTGAATGATCATTCAGAACTTATAAATTTAAAGAAAGTAATTTCAAGGTACTTTTAAATACCAAGAAGGTTTTTGACGGTTTCCGAAATAGTTTTGCTGTCGGATTTTCCTGCGAGTTTTTTATTAGCTGCTGCCATAACTTTTCCCATATCTTTTAAGTTAACGGCATTTAATTCTTTAATTATTGCAGATACTTCAGCTTTTAATTCTTCAGGTGATAACTGTGCTGGAAGATATCCTGAAATAATTTCTGCTTGAAAAACTTCGGGTTCATATAAATCCAGACGATTTTGGGATTTGTAAATTTCTGCTGCGTCACGTCTTTGTTTTATCAGTTTTTGTATTATCTGAATTTCTTTCTCCGGGCCAAGTTCACTAGCAATTCCACCTTCTGTTTTTGCAAGCAGGAATGCTGCTTTAACAGCTCTCAATGCTTCTAGTTTTTCTTTTTCTTTGGCAAGCATTGCTTTTTTAATGTCTTCGTTAATTATATCAAATAAGCTCATAATTCAATTATTTTTCATCATTAATTTCTTCGTTATCTTTTTTTATTCTTCTATCAATAGCAGGTTGATTTTCCAACTGATCCAAAAACATGGAATCGTTAAGTTTATTTATGTCCTGCATGTGAGTGAAATGAGATTTGTCAGTATCGGGGAGAATAATATTTTCTTCTGTTCCGGGGATTTTTGATCTGTCGAAATCGAGTTCAAGTTCAACAACATTTTCTTCGGTGTCCGATAAAGTATCCTGCTCGTCTGATAAACTGATAAATTTGTCTTCTTCATCCGGTTTTATTACAGTATCTTTAACTACATCAAGAGATTCGCCAAACTGAACCCTTATGACTTCTTTCTTTTTCTCATCTTTTTCGTACAGTCCGGGATAGGTTTCAAACCCTGTTGCAATGATTGTAACGTTAATGCTGTCACCAAGTTGAGGATCATGTCCTGTGCCCCAGATTATATTAGCATCTTTTCCGACAACTTCTTTTAGATAACTTGTGATTTTTCCGAATTCACTCATTGTAAGCTCGTTGTCACCAAGTTCACTCATTATATTAAGAAGAATATTTTTTGAACCACGTATATCGTTATCTTTCAATAATGGTGATTCTAGTGCTGTCTTGATAGCGACAATATCTCTTTCAGGTCCATTAGCTTTAGCCGAGCCCATTAGTGCAACACCGCTATCTTTCATCACTGTTTTAACATCTTCAAAGTCAACATTTATATAGCCATGAACAGTGATAATTTCAGCAATTCCTTTTGTCGCAATGGCAAGGACATCATCAGCCTTGCTGAATGCATTTGACAATTTTAGGTCGGTATAAATGCTCTGAAGTTTATCATTATTAATTATTAGTAATGCGTCAACAAACTCTTTCATTTTGTTGATACCTTCAATAGCTTGGTTTATACGTACTTCGCCTTCAACTTTAAAAGGGATTGAAACAATGCCGATGGTCAGAATGTCTCGTTCTTTAGCAGCTTGTGCTATTACAGGAGCAGCTCCTGTTCCTGTTCCACCACCCATACCGGCAGTAATAAAAACCATTTTGGTATTATTATCGAGTATCTTTTCGATTTCGGGTAAGCTTTCAATAGCTGCCTGCCTACCTTTCTCAGGATTATTGCCGGCACCACGACCTTCGGTAAGACTGGCACCAAGAGCAATTTTTATAGGAACAGGACTTGCTTTCAAGGCTTGAGCATCTGTATTGCAAATGACAAAATCAACACCTTGAACTTTCATTGTGAACATCTGGTTGACAGCGTTGCTACCACCGCCACCTACTCCAATAACTTTAATTATTGAGGAATCTTCTTTTTCAATTATAAAATCGAGCTCAGTCATATTTGTTATTTTATTTTGTTTTAATTTTCATCTTCATCAAACAGTCTTGCCATCTTTGACTTAAAACTATCAAACAGCTTGCCTTTTGGTTCGGAGTTTTTATTATTTGTCTTTTCTTCGGGTACTATTTCTTCTGTTTTAGTTTGATTAAGCTTTTCGAATGAATTTTTATCTTCCTCAAGATCATTAAACGAAGCCCCTTTCATTATCAAGCCTATTGCTGTCGAATATTGAGGATTATTTAAGATGTCTGAAAATTTTCCTTCGATATAGGTTGTTGGATAAGCAATACGGATGTCATTATTTGTAATGAAAGAAGCCAGTTGCTTTAGATTTTTTATCAATGAACCACCTCCGGTAATTACAATCCCGCCCGATAGTTTTTCACGTATCCCTGCACTTTCGATTTGAAACATCACAGCATGTAGAATTTCTTCCATTCGTGCCTGAATTACTGTTGATAACTGACGTAATGAAAATTCTTTTTCTTCTCTGCCTTTTAACCCTTCTATTGAAATGATAGTATCATCCTGACTTCTGTCTTGTAATGCAGACCCATATCTTATTTTCAGTTCTTCTGCTTGTTTTTCGAGTATGCAGAGATTTTGTTTGATATCATTGGTAATTGTGCTTCCCCCAATCGGAATTACTGATGTATGAATGACTTTATTGTTTTTGTAAACAGCCAAGTCAGTTGTCCCTCCACCGATATCAATCAGAGCAACTCCTGATTGTTTCTCATGTGGTGTCAACACAGCTTCAGCAGATGCCAAAGGTTCAAGTATTAAAGATTTTACTTTTAATCCAGATATTGTAGCACATTTTTTTATGTTGTTAACCATTGACATTTGACCTAAAATAATATGATAGTTGCCTTGTAATACAGATCCTGTCATGTCACAAGGGTTGTCAATTCCGGTTTCTTTATCAACAATATATGATTGGGGGATAATACCAAGTATTTCTTCGCCGGGATCAGATATCATTTCCCGCATGAGATTTTCAAGTTCTTCGATATGTTGTTTTTTTATAATTCCCTCTTCGTCAGTAATTCTTATACTGCATCGATTTTTCTGACTTAATACGTGTTGTCCTGCTATTCCTACAAAGACATCATTAAGTCTAATTCCGGAACTTTCGAATGCTTTTTTTGTTGCAATCCGTATCGAGTTTACTGTTTCGTCAATATTCAGAACTACACCTCTGCGAATACCTTTAGACGGGGTTGTACCAAATCCGGTAATCTCGAATTTATTATCTTTTGTCTTTTTGCCGGTTAAAGCTACAATTTTTGTTGTTCCAATGTCAATTGCTGCAATTGTTTCCATATTATTATCCATGTAATTATCTTTTTTTACATATTACTTGATTAGAATATTTTAAATCTATCTTTGAATAGATATTCCAGTTTGTCAGGGCAAAGCCTTTTTTATATATTGCTTCAAGTTTGCCGAGTTTATATTTAAAATTATCCAGATTTCCAAGGACTATTATGTGATTACCAATACGTGGTACAAGTTCGATCTCCATATTATCAGTAACATAAATTTGTTCGATCTGTGCTTTCCAGAGCTCATGCGAATTGATATAATTTACAAAATTATATAGTTTATGTAAATCAACGTCACCTGTAATGGAATCATTAAAGGATTTTGGTTTAAATCCGGGATTAAAAAAGTCTTCAGTAATTTCTCCGCTCACAACAATTACATTTGCTGAATAATTGGTGCAAACAGGCATTAACTTGCACTCGTCGTCAATGTAATAGTGAGTATTATTTTTTGTAATCACCCTCATAACGGGATTCCTTTGTTTTAGTCTTATAAAAACCTGTCCAGAGAAGTTACTGTAAACATCTGCTTGTTTAATATATGGGTTAGATTCTATAATTTTTTCTATTTCACCAAAATTAAGATTATCTATAATACAAGAGTCTATATTTACGCTGTTTGTAATCAACATTTTTTCAACAGTTTCTTTGTCAATGAATTTATGAGTATTATCAACATCTATTATGATTTCAGTACAGACAAGCTTTTGTTTTTCTTTTGCCGCAAAACCAAGCATAGCAATGATGTATGCTGTTACAAGTGTCCATTTCAATATTGTAAATATTCTTTTTTTCACTTGCTGAAAAGTTTTATTATTGGTTTGACAAATTGATCAATATCACCGGCTCCCATAGTTACTAACAATTCAGGATTCAGTTTTTTGAGTTTTGACAAGAGTTCTTCTTTTTTGCAAAGATGTTTTCTTTCTTTTTTTATCAGTTTTAAGATCATCTCGGAATTTACACCCTTTATAGGTTTTTCACGTGCAGGATATATCGGCAAAAGAATTATTTCATCACAAATGGACAGACTCTCGGCAAATTCATAATAAAAATCTGCAGTCCGGCTATATAAATGGGGCTGAAATACGCCAGTGATTTCTTTATTTTTATAAATTGATCTTACTGATGTGAGAAAAGCACTTATTTCATTTGGATGATGAGCGTAATCGTCAATATAGATAATCTCGCTTGATTTAATTCTTATATCAAAACGTCTGACAATTCCCTGAAAACTTTCAAGCCCCAATCTGACATCCTTTCCTTTGGCTCCGTTTATTAATGCAATTGAAGATGCAGCAAGCGCATTTTCGAGATTATGATTGCCTCCTATGCTATATTTTATTGATTTTATTATACCTTGAGGATGATGAATGTCAAAGTAACAATATTCGTTATGATATTTGATGTTGTCAATATAAAAATCACAACCCGACTCATCTATTCCGTATTTAAAAACATTTAAATCTTTACGTAACTGTGGTTTTATCTCATCATAGATCTTTGTATTCAGTATGATATTGCCCCCATTTTTTACCTGATTGCAAAATACTATAAAAGCATCCTTTAGTGAGTCATGGTTTTTATAAATATCCAGATGGTCAGAGTCAATATATGTTACAAGGGCTGTAGAAGGATTTAATTTATGAAAAGATCGATCAAATTCATCTGCTTCAACAACAACATAATCGCTATTTGTATTAATTATTATGTTAGAATTTATATTCTTTGAGATTCCACCTAAAAAAGCCGAGCAGGAATTTTCGGATAAGCTCATAATATTTGCACAAATTCCTGATACTGAAGTTTTTCCATGTGTGCCTGCAATTGCGAGTCCTTTTTTTGGATTACTAATCATCCCCAGTATTTCGGCACGCTTCGAAATGCAAAAATTCTTCTTTCTGAAAAATGTGAGTTCTGAATTCTCTTCGTGTATGGCTGGAGTTAGTATAACCTGAGTATTATCACTATTTGTAAAGTCAAGTGGGATTTTTTTTATATCATCGTCATAATGTATATTTATGCCCAGTCCTTCGAGCATAATGCAAATGTCGCTACGAAATCGGTCATAACCGGCAATCTTATACCCTTCAGCATGAAAATATTGAGCGAGGGCACTCATTCCGATTCCTCCGATTCCAAGAAAATATATATGTGTATATTTATTCTCCATAAGCTAATTTGTAAACTTCTTCTGCTATGATATTCGCAGCATCGGGGAGTTCTAGTTTTTTAATGTTTGTAGCCAAAACTTTTTGTTTACTTCCATCAGAAAGTAAACCAATGGCTTCATTAATGAGTTTTTCGCGTGATTCAATATCTTTGATCATTAAAGCAGCATTAATATTTGTCAAGGCCTGAGCATTTTTAGTTTGATGATCTTCGGCAACATTCGGTGATGGTACAAAAATTACAGGTTTCCCTACAATACAAAGTTCTGAAATGGTGCTTGCACCTGCTCGTGAAATAATAATGTCGGCTGCAGAATAAGCAAGATCCATTTTATAAATAAACTCATTCATATAAATCAAAGGACTATTCGATTCAGCAATAATTTGTTTTGCTTGTGGGAAAAATAATTTTCCTGTTTGCCAGATTATTTGAATGTCTTTTTTAATTAGTTCTTTAAGCCCATTAGCAATGCTTTCGTTAATTGTTCTGGCTCCAAGACTTCCACCTACAGCAAAAATAATGGGTTTATTAGGATTCAAACCGAAAAACTTAAATGCTTCTTCAGACTTATTGGAAATATTTTTAATATCATCCCTCACAGGATTTCCGGTTTTTATAATCTTGTCTTTTGGGAAGAATCTTTCCATATTATCGTATGCAACACAAATTTTTGATACTTTCTTTGAAAGGATTTTATTTGTAACACCGGCGTAGGAGTTTTGTTCCTGAATAAGGCAAGGAATTTTTTGTGAAGAAGCTGCCCTTAAAGCTGGACCACTAGCGTATCCGCCAACACCAACAACAACATCCGGTTTGAAGTCTTTAATTATTTTTTTTGCTTTTCTAAGGCTTTTCAATACTTTAAAAACGAATGAAAACATTGATAATGACAGCTTTCTTTGCATACCAACTACAGGCAATCCAACAATTTTATACCCGGCCGCAGGAACCTTTTCCATCTCCATTTTTCCTTCAGCACCTATAAATAGAATATCTGTATCAGGATATTTTTTGATAATAGAGTTGGCAATAGATACTGCCGGAAAAATATGACCTCCCGTTCCACCTCCGCTGATTATTATCTTAGTTGTCTTTGTCATCGTTTTTTGATATTTCTGTCAGATCTATACTTGTACTTAAATTGTTTTCTTCAATTGGTATATTCTCTTCACTTGAAGCGTTATCCTCAGCATTTTGGTTTTCGGCATCTGTGATTTCTCTGCTTACACTTAAAATAATTCCAAATGCCAAACCGATAAAAAAGATGGAGGTTCCACCATAACTTACAAAAGGAAGTGGTTGACCGGTTACAGGGATTATATTTGTTGCTACCGCCATGTTTGAAAATGCCTGTAAAATTATTAGTGTTGCCAATCCGCTTACGGCATAGGCTCCAAATTTGCGTTTAACTTTTTTTACTATCATTTTTGTTCTTAGAAATAGAAACATATAAAGCAATATTAATGGAATTGCACCTATCAATAATCCGAATTCCTCTATTATTATTGCAAAAATATAATCAGAATAGGGATGAGGAAGAATATTTCTTTGATTTGAATTGCCCGGACCTTTACCGAATAATCCACCTGTGGCAACAGCAATTTTTGAGTGTTTTTCCTGTATGTTCTCTTCTTTATCAGGACTTGTAAAGTTTTCTATTCTGTTATTCCATGTTTCGAATCGTCCTATATCTTTGAATGTTTTGACAACACCAAAGAATAAAACTCCGGCAAGCAATGAAACTCCTAACATAGCTGCCAGATATTTGAATTTTAGATTGCTAAAAAATACTAAAATCATAGATACTCCGAAAAGTAGTAATGCTGTGGATAAATTTGCAGGTAAAATAAGACCTGCTGTAATAATAATAGGTATATAGATTAATTTGAATGATCCTTTATAAGAGTTAATTTCACTTTCCTTAAAAGCTAGAACACGAGAAAGGTACATTAATAATGCAATTTTGGCAAAATCTGAAGTCTGAAATGTTATTCCACCTGGTAGAAGAATCCATCTTCTTGCATCATTGACATTGAGTCCGAAGAACAAAGTAAAAACGAGCAATCCTATAGACAAATACCAGAGATAAACAGATATTTTACTGTAGTAACGATAAGGGATATTGTGAACAATAATAATAAATGAAATACTTAAAATGAGCATAAATGCTTGTTTTAAAAGATAATGAGTTGCATTTCCTCCTGCATCTCTGTAGGCGAGTTGTCCTGCCGCGCTGTAAACCGAGAGCATTGAATAAATAAACAGGAAGAAGATTATTATCCAAATCCCTTTATCACCTCTGAATATCTTATTTATTAACTGCATGTTACTACAACGATCTTACTGCAAGTTTAAACTGAGTTCCGCGATCTTCGTAATTGTCAAATAAATCAAAGCTGGCACAAGCTGGTGATAATAATACGGTATCACCGTTTTTCCCTAGATAGTAAGAAGTCTTGACCGCTTCAATCATACTCTTTGTGTCAACGATTTTAGGAACAATATCTCCAAAAGCTTTGTGAATAGCCGTATTGTCTATTCCAAGACAAACAATAGCTTTTACTTTTTTGACAACGAGGTCTTTTAAAATACTATAGTCATTGCCCTTATCAATACCACCGACTATCCATACAATTTGAGAGTCAACAGATTCGAGAGCATACCATGCTGAGTTTACATTAGTTGCTTTCGAGTCATTAATAAACTTTATCCCGTGTACGCTGATAACAGGTTCGAGTCTGTGCTCAACGTTCTTAAAATCCATCAGACTTTCTCGGATAATGTCTTTTCTGATGTTTAAAACCTGAGCAACAATACCTGCTGCCATTGAGTTGTAAACATTGTGTTTTCCTTTAATTGCCAATTCATCAATTTGCATAGTCATTTGTTGTTTATTGTTATACATATAATTTATTTCATTGTCTGTTTGATCTAAGAATGCTCCGTTTGGTACATCTTTTTTTGTTTGTGTAAATTCAAATTGTGCTGCACTGATTTCTCTTTTAGAAATTTCTTTAAGAATGGTTTCATCGTCAGAGCAATATATGAAAGTGTCTTTGTAAGTAGTGTTTTGCAGTATTCTGAACTTGGAGTCGACATAATTCTGAAATTTGTAATCATATCTGTCCAGATGGTCGGGAGTAATATTTAAAAGAACAGATAAATCACTTTTAAAGTTATACATGTCATCTAACTGGAAACTGCTAAGTTCAATAACATAATAGTCGCGTTTTGAAGTTGCAACCTGAAAAGCAAAACTGTTACCTACATTTCCCGCTAAGCCTACATTTAACCCTGCTTTTTGTAGAATATGATAGATCAGCATAGTTGTGGTTGTTTTTCCGTTGCTACCTGTAATACATATCTTTATTGCATCAGTGTAACGAGAGGCAAATTCAATTTCGGAGATAATTGGTATTCCCAAATTTTTTATTGTTTGAATTATTGGAGCTGTATTGGGAATGCCGGGACTTTTGATTACTTCGTCTGCATCAAGTATTAGCTCCTCGGTGTGTTTGTTTTCCTCATATTCTACATTATAATCTTTGAGGATATCTTTGTATTTATCGTCAATGCTTGATTTGTCAGAAACAAATACATCAAAGTCGTTAACTGCTGCAAGTACAGCAGCACCTGTTCCACTCTCTCCCGAACCCAATATTACAATTTTTTTATTCACGGTTATCTTAGTTTTAAGGTTATTATTGAAATTACTGCCAGCATTAAAGAAATAATCCATATTCTTGCAACTATCTTTGACTCAGGATATCCTTTCTTTTGGTAATGATGATGTAAAGGGGCCATAAGAAATATTCTTTTCCCCTCGCCAAACTTTCGTTTAGTATATTTGAAATAGCTTACTTGTAACAATACTGAAATGCTTTCGGCAAAATAAATTCCGCATAGTATCGGTATCAGTAACTCTTTTTTAATGATTATTGCCAGAACAGCAATCACACCGCCAATGGTAAGACTACCAGTGTCGCCCATAAATATTTGAGCAGGATATGAGTTGTACCATAAAAATCCAATAGCTGCACCAATGAAAGCACTGGCAAAGATCACAAGTTCACCGGTATTTGGAATATACAGAATATGGAGGTATTCAGCAGCAATTCTGTTACCCGATACATAAGCCAATATTCCAAGAGTAACTCCTATTATTGCAGATGTCCCTGTCGCAAGTCCAT
>ENA-UOWO01002339-UOWO01002339.1-activated-sludge-metagenome-genome-assembly--contig:-NODE-2339-length-23573-cov-4.569691_pt1 | contig 23573 bp, 20 predicted proteins | sample MGYA00238148_ERZ761564 | MGnify/ENA primary metagenome ERZ761564 (study PRJEB28885, sample SAMN05720194) | activated sludge metagenome | isolation source: Anaerobic digester | place: USA... | reverse complement strand
TAAGTTTTATGCGAGATCCTTAGTTTGTAGAAGCCGAAGGGTTGAATGTGCATAACCCCAGATGCAACTCGGGGAAATAGAACATCAAATCCATCAACTCCGAATTGGGGTTGAATTGGCCAGAATGCAGATTGAATTCGTGGCAATCAGTGTTCAGTTATCAGTGTTTTTTTTCGCTGAAAACTGAAAGCTGAAAACTGAGCGCTGAAAACTCAAAGCAAATAGCTCAAATCTAAACACTTAACTTGCAAATGATTATCTTTGGTGATGCCCACAAATAATTACAACATATCAGGTCTCAATGATGAGCAGGTCACCGCTGCAAGAGCAAAATTTGGAAGAAACAAATTAGACTATAAAAAGGAAAACGGATTTTTGGATACCGTTTTGCGGATAGCCCAAGAGCCAATGATGATTTTGTTACTTGTTGCCTCCTCTATTTACTTCATCAGCGGCAAATGGGGTGATGGAATTTTCATGACAGTTGCCATTATCTTCCAAGCATCCATCTCTTTATTTCAAGATTCAAGGAGCAAAAATGCATTAGAGAAATTAAAAGACTATTCCCAACCAAATTGTAAAGTCATTCGCAATGGCGCTGAAGTAGCAATAAAAAGCGAAGACCTTGTGGTAGGAGACTTTTTGATCGTGGAAGAAGGCACATCCATAACTGCTGACGGTTTGATTGTACAATCCAACGATTTTTCAGTCAATGAATCCATTCTCACAGGAGAGTCACTTTCCGTATTTAAAGATAAAAGTAAAGAAGACAATTTTATTTATAGTGGTACAACAGTAGCGAGTGGTTTGGCAATCGCAGAAATAAATGCCATTGGTAATGAAACCAAATTGGGCAAAATTGGCACTAGTTTAGAAAGCATCAAGGAAGAAAAAACACCCCTAGAAATTCAAATTGCCAATTTCGTAAAGAAGATGGCTATTGCAGGTGCGGTAGTATTTGTAATTGTCTGGGCTATCAATTACAGTCTTTCTCATAATATCTTATCCAGTTTATTGCAGTCGCTTACTTTGGCTATGAGCATCTTACCGGAAGAAATACCAGTTGCTTTTACTACTTTTATGGCCTTAGGAGCATGGCGTCTGATGAAAATGGGCATTGTCGTCAAACAAATGAAAACAGTTGAAACATTGGGCAGCGCCACAGTAATTTGTACGGATAAAACCGGGACCATTACTGAAAATAAAATGAGTTTGGCAAAGTTATATTTATTGTCATCCAATAAGATTTCCCAACCCGAAGAAGAATTGACAGACGATGAAAAACAATTGGTTGAAATATCGATGTGGGCAAGCGAACCCATACCATTTGACCCAATGGAAATAGCATTACACCAAACATATCAAGATATTTTCCCCACAGACTTACGACCAAATTATAAACTTGTCTTTGAATATCCATTAGGCGGTAAGCCACCTATGATGACCCACGTATTTGAAGAGAAATCTGGCAATCGGGTCATTGCAGCAAAGGGCGCACCCGAAGCATTGATGAACGTTTCTAACCTTTCAGACGAAGAAAAGCAGCAAATAAAAGAAGCCATAAGACTTTTGGCTAATGAGGGCTATCGTGTATTGGGCGTAGGCATATCCACCTTTGAGGGTAGTGACTATCCAAAATTACAACAAGATTTACCATTTAAATTCATTGGAATTGTAGCCTTTTATGATCCACCAAAGCAGAACATTCAAAAGGTATTGGAGGATTTTTATACGGCCGGCATTTCTGTAAAAATAATAACTGGAGACAATGCTGAAACTACTGGTTCTATTGCAAAGCAAATTGGATTTCGCGGCTATGAAAACAGCATTACAGGAGATGAATTGATGAAGTTGGATGAAGCGGCTTTAAAATCATGCGTTACGAATACCTCTATCTTCACACGGATGTTTCCGGAGGCTAAACTAAAAATAATCAATGCCCTCAAATCCAATAACGAGATTGTAGCCATGACAGGCGATGGGGTCAACGATGGACCAGCATTAAAGGCAGCACATATTGGAATTGCAATGGGGAAAAAGGGAACAGAAATAGCCAAACAAGCAGCTTCATTGATTTTATTGAAGGATGATTTATCCAAAATGGTTGATGCCATCGCAATGGGTAGAAAGATTTATACCAATCTGAAAAAAGCCATTCAGTACATCATTTCCATTCACATTCCAATTATACTTACAGTATTCATTCCCTTGGCTTTGGGTTGGATTTATCCTAATATTTTTTCACCTATACACGTCATATTTTTAGAGATAATCATGGGACCCACATGTTCTATTATTTATGAAAATGAACCTATGGAAAAAAATACGATGTCGCAAAAGCCCAAACCAATGAGCACCACATTTTTCAATTGGAAGGAATTATCTACGAGTATTATTCAAGGCTTGGTGATTACAATAGGGACATTGTTTGTGTACCAATATTCGATTCGAAATGGTTATGGAGAGGAATTGACCAGGACTATGGTTTTTACGGTTTTGATCACCGCAAATATTTTTCTAACCTTGATAAACCGTTCATTTTATTATTCCATAATCACCACATTAAAATACAAAAACAACATGGTTTTGTACATCGTTTTTATCACCGTGGCTATGGTAGCATTGATCCTTTACATAAAACCACTCACAAATTTCTTTGAATTTGAATCTTTGAATCCTGTGCAATTATCGATAAGCTTTGCGATAGGTTTTGTTACCGTGATTTGGTTTGAGTTTGCTAAACTGTTTAAGCGCATAAATTCCAGTAAAGTAGATTAAGTGTTTTTGCTATACTTTCCATTTTTTAGACAGCTGAGATTCAAGCGATGTTTGTCTTTAAATTATTTTTAGTTTATTTATTTCTATTTAGACTTATTCTAAACATTTGCATATATTTGCCACTGTTTTTAATTAGTCTAAATAAGCGAGTGATGAAAAGCTATCTATTTTTACCATTATTACTTCTTGGTTTTGTTGCTAATTCGCAAGAATCAACATTGGACTCTATCCAGCACTTGCCAGAAATTGGGATAGTAGGAAATAAAGCTAAAACCATTCCGGGATCAGGTCAATACATCAGCGCGCGTCAATTATCGCTGCTCAATCAACCAAATGTCAATCACGTATTGAGGTCAATACCAGGTGTAAACATCAGAGATGAGGAAGGTTTTGGATTGAGACCAAACATAGGATTGAGAGGAACTTCCATAAATCGAAGTGCGAAAATCACCTTGATGGAAGATGGCATACTCATTGCTCCAGCTCCTTATGCTGACCCGTCTGCCTATTATTTTCCTACATTCGCAAGGATGCAAGCAGTAGAGGTTTTGAAAGGAAGCAGCCAGATCAAATATGGTCCTTATACTGTTGGCGGTGCGGTAAATCTTATTTCAACCGCCATACCAAAAACCTTTAAAGGATTTGCTCAGCTCTCATACGGTAGTTTTGGAACCAACCAACAAAGAGTTTGGGTAGGCGACAGCAGATCAAATTTTGATTATGTTTTTGAAGTAAATAGGTTGGCCAGTAATGGTTTTAAAGAACTTGACAATGGTGGAAAAACTGGATTTGATAGGAGAGACGTGATGGGTAAGTTGAGGTGGCATACCTCAGAAACCGCAAATATTCCACAATCTTTGACATTTAAGTTCCTAAATACCACCGAAGAAGGTAATGAAAGTTATTTGGGGTTAACATATGATGACTATTTAGAAAATCCATTGAGGAGATATGCGGCAACTCAAAACGATCTTTTGGATTTGAAACACAGTCATATCTCTTTAAACCATACCATTGCTCCGGCCAAAGGTTTTACCATCAGTACAGTTGGTTATTATTCTACTACTTTCAGAGATTGGGCAAGAGTCAATACCATCGGAGGTCAAGGTCTCAATAACATTCTTGGCAACCCGATTGCTAACCAAATGGCTTATCAAATAATGATTGGGCAGGCAGATGGAAACATTGATTATCAAAGTGCAGCAAGAACTTATTTTTCGAAAGGCATACAATCCAATGCGCAATATGCATTTAATACAAAGGATGTTTTTCATAAGATTCAGGTTGGAATCAGATATCACGCAGATCAGGCAGATAGATATTCTACCAAATCGGTCTATGCCATGTCAAATGGCACCATGATTTTGACAAATGCAGGCATAAAAGGAAATCAAGAAAATCAAATCAGAAATGCAACTGCCTTTGCTACGTATATTCATTACGACATTATGTTTAAAGGGTTGAAGTTAAGTCCAGGAGTGCGGTATGAAAATATCAATTTTGAATTTGAAAACTATGGCAACGCTGACAATGGCAGACTTGGAAGCGCGCTTAAAACTGCATCAAATGACTTGGGTATTTTACTGCCTGGAATAGGTTTGAAATATGATTTCAATGGTTATGCAAGTGCTTTCGCAGGAGTACACAAAGGATTTTCTCCTCCAGGAATGCCATCTGTAACTTCCACAACAGGACAGGCAAAAGAAGAGACGGCCACCAACTATGAATTGGGTTATCGTTATGAAAAACGAGGATTGAATTTTCAAGTTGTTGGTTTTATCAATAATTATAAAAACATTTTGGGCTCCGATAATGTCTCTGGCGGTGGTGCAGGAAGTGGAGATATGTTTAATGCCGGAAATGCATTAACCAAAGGTTTAGAACTAAGTTTTGAGTATGACTTGCTATATAAAGAAGACAATAATTCATTAATTAAGCTTCCTTTGAATATTACCTACACTTATACAGATGCAAGATTCCAAGATGTATTTGTAAATGCAGGTGGAGATTGGGGCAGTGGACAAATCAATCGTGCAGATTTAATTCCATTTGTTACCCCACACTTACTTTCTGCAAGTTTGGGAATCACTTGCAATAAATTGAATGCCACAATTGTAAGTCGATACGTAGGTGAGACCAGAACCAAACCAGGTCAAGAGGAAACTATAATTCCTGCTAGTGGTGTAAATTACAATGATGTAAATGCAATAGCGGGATTTTTACTTTTGGATTTCACAGCCAACTACCAGTTTAGTAAGTACTTGACAGCTTTTACAACACTCAATAATATAACAAATAGCAATAGCATCTCTTCAAACCTACCAAATGGCTACAGGCCAAATATGCCTTTAAATGCAAACATAGGGGTGAAATTAGATTTTTAATAAGCCTTCAAAATATAGTTTGTTTTTAATTGTTTTTCTTCTGCATCATTCAGGAAGTTTCTGAATGATGCTTTTAATTTATGGCTTCTACATCACACAAAAGGCCTTGAAGCATTTTAAGAAAATATGACTTCAATTAAATGCTTTATGTTTCAAAAAAATGATGGATGCAAAATTCAGCAAAAAGCATTTAATCATCAGCAATTTGCATACAATGGAAGAAAGGAAGGCACATACTTTTGTACCATTATAAATTGCAAACAAATAAATTCATAAAAATGAGCAAAGTTATTTTGATTACGGGCGCATCCTCAGGAATGGGTAAAGATGCGGCCATTAGATTGATCAAAGAAGGACACAAAGTATACGCGGCAGCAAGAAGGATTGAAAAAATGCAAGACTTGGAGCAATTGGGTGGTTTTCCCATTCAAATGGATGTGTCCAATGACGAAGATGTTCAAAATGTTGTCAACCAAATCATAGCCAAAGAAGGCAAAATTGACATATTGTGGAACAATGCCGGTTATGGCCTTTATGGCTCCGTGGAAGACATTTCCATGGAAGAAGCGAAAAGACAATTTGATGTCAATTTATTTGGCATGGCCAATCTCACTCAAAAGGTCATACCTCATATGAGATCAGCTAAGTCAGGTAAAATCATCAATACTTCTTCGATGGGAGGCAAAATGTATACATTGTTGGGTGCATGGTATCATGCGACTAAACACGCCATGGAAGGTTGGAGCGATTGCCTGAGATTGGAACTAAAACCTCATACTTGAACCAGGAGCCATTAGAACGGAATTTGGAGATGTGATGAATATTCCGATGCTTGAGCGATCCAAAGGTAGTGTATACGAAAATATGGCAATTACGGTTGCAAGATCTACAACTGCATTTTATGGAAATGAAAAAAACTCTTCGCCAACTTCAGTAATTACAGAAACCATTGTTAAAATTGTGAATGCACAGCGGCCAAAAACAAGATATAGGGTTGGTAAGTGGGCAAAGCCAATGGTTTGGATGCGTGTTTATCTTGGTGATCGATTATTTGATAAAATCTTAGCAACTCAAATTAAATAATTGCCATTCAAAAGTAATGATCAAATAAAAGGAAATGAAAGAAATCATTCGGTTAGAAACTATTTCTGAAGTGCATCACTTTTTGGGCCTTGATAAACCTAAACATCCAATGATTTCTCTATTGCGAATTGGAAAAGTTTTGAGGGACTTGGCAATGGATGACATCAAATATGTCTTGGGTTTGTATCAGATCAGTTTGAAAGATAATTGCCCTTACACCATCATAAATTATGGGAGAAATTCTTATGATTTTCAGGAAGGCACAATGGTATTTACAGCACCTGAACAAATCTTATCTTTTAAGAAGGCAGAAACTGTGGAAGAGGATAATGGTTGGTCATTGGTTTTTCACCCAAATTTGATCAGAAAGGCTGAACTTGGTAATAAGATTAGTCGTTTTACATTCTTTGACTATGCCTCCAATGAAGCCTTGCATCTATCAGATGATGAGCGGCAGACGGTTACAGAACTTGCAGAAAAAATAGAAAGGGAATACAGCACTAACCTGGATGCTCACAGTCAGACTTTGATTATTTCCAATTTGGAGTTATTGCTCAATTATTGTGTCCGATTTTATGATCGACAATTTTATTTTTTGGAAAGATGATCAATTTTGTATTTGTAGGTGCTACCAATTGGAATTTCTGACTTATCCAACCAAAGCCTATTTCCTTCAATTGTCGAAATAGATGCCAAACTGATGATGTAGGATTTGTGAATTCTGATGAATTTTGATTCAGGTAGTGCATCTTCAAATTCTTGTATTTTTTGTAATACCATGACCATTCCTTGGGTCTTGGTAAATACTTTCACATAATTTCCATAACCCTGAAAATAAATGATGTCACTGTGATTGACCTTGTGAATTTTTTTATCGGCTTTGAGAAAAATGTAATCGATCAAAGGTTCTGTTTCTTCTTTGACGATGGCAGTTTGTTCAGCAGGGGGGTCGAGTTTTAACTTTTCAAAGATGCGATTGGCAGTCTTTAAAAAACGTTCAAATGTGATAGGTTTTAAAAGATAATCAACCACATTTTCAAATTCATAACTGTCGACTGCATATTCAGAATAGGCAGTAGCCAAAACAACAAGTGGAGGATTTTTGATGGTTTTTAAAAAATCAAGACCAGTTAATTCTGGCATTTGAATGTCTAGAAAGAGTAAATCCACAGGTTGTTTTTGTAATATGTTGATGGCTTCTATGGCATTACTGCATTCTTTGACCACTTCAAATGCATGTAATTTTGATAAATGCATTTTGATGATGCCACGTGCCATAGGTTCGTCATCGACAATGATTGTTTTTATTTTCATAATTGAATGGATAATTTTACTGAATATCGATTTTCAGAGGTGTTAATCTGCAATTGGTGTCTTTTTGGATAAATCAATTGTAATCTTTTTTTCACATTGTTGAGACCAGTACCGAGTTTTTCACGTTCCAAATTCGAACCAGATACATTATTTTCACAAGAAAAACTCAAGACACCGTTATTGACTTCGAGCAGTATATCAACATAAGGATCTTTGGAGTTGCGATTAGCGCCGTGTTTGAAACAATTCTCTACAAATGTAATTAAAATAAGGGGAGCGATTTTGAGGTTTGCAAATTCTCCATGTCTTTCCAAAGTAATTTTACCATTATCAGGAAGCCGACTTTTTTCCAAGTTGATGTAATTGTCAATGAATTGGAATTCTTTCTCCAAGGGTACAAATTCTTTATCTGTTTGCTCAAGAGAATATCTCAGCAGCGAAGAAAGCTTCTCAACAACATCAGCTGCCTTTTCAGATCTTTCTAAACACAAGTAATAAATGTTATTGAGATTATTAAATAGGAAATGAGGATTGATCTGACTTTTCAAAGATTTGAGTTCTGACTGTCTGATGAGTAATTGTTGTTCATAATTACGATTTGTTTGAGCTGCTAATCTTTGCAAACCGATGAAACCAAATACCGCTGAAGTGGTAATAAAATATCTCCCAAAATCTAAAATCAATATGCCAATTTGATAATTGAAATAATGGGCATAAGTAAAATATCCAGTGATGGCTTGAGTCAAAAGTATGAGTATCAAAATACTGAATGCGTACAAGCCATATTTTTGCCGGTCAAATAAATAAGGTATCATCACTAAGTTGTGAAATACGACTAGCACAATGGTTGGTATGATGTAAAAAAATGCCTGTAACCAGGTATGTTCAAATATATTTTCACTTGATAAATACTGGATGATCATAAATATCAACACTAAAAATATAGCGATGAAGTTGGCCCATGATTCTTTAGATACAATTGATTTTACTTCCATGATGCAAAAATACAGGACCCTTTCGCATTCCTCAAATAAATTACATTTATCAATTACACCCTTCTTTTTGCCCAGTTTGTCATTAAATTGATCAGATTCAACCATAATTTTTTGAAATGAGCGGTTGATTGAAGCATCTTGCTCCAGATTTGATCAAGCAAACTATTTTTGTCGACACTTATGATCGAATATTTGGAATCAGGGAGATTGAAAAATATCCAGCCCTTGGCGTGGGTCTGTTTGGTATGGCTATTGGTCATACCCAGTAATGTGCATGCCCAAGTGTATAATTATGATATTTATATTGATGATGTTAAGGCAGGCAAAATGGAAGTTTCAAAAAGTACATATGTCAATGGAGGAGCGGTCATTGACCTTTCATCAAAAATGAAAGTAGGAGGCATTGGTACCAATGAAATTGAAATTTATTCGACCACGTATTTTAAAAAAGGGACACTTACAGATTCAGAAAGTGTGGTTGAGCGCAATCGGAGAATTAAAGAACAAGTGATTGTAAAATATGACAATAGTCGGTATTTAGTCAGCCGCAGGAACGAGAATCCTTTGGTTATGCAGGAAGGCATTTCTATGACAATGGCTGAATTATTTTATAAAGAGCCTGTTGGTATTTTATCTGTTTTTTCAGAAAGGTATGGCGAAAAATGTAAGATAAAGGTCTTAAAAACAAGCACTTATGAAATAGTTTTACCTACTGGCGGAAGTACGGTTTACCATTATGACCGCGGAAAATGTGTATTAATTGAAAGTGTTGGAAATATTCAATCAATGACCATGAAATTAAAATCAAAATGATGAAAAGGAATGTACTCATCATATTTTTAGCCTTATTGTTTTTGAGTGACATGAATGCTCAATCTCAAGAACCAGAATATCAAACTATTTTCAGCAAAAGAGCTAATAGAAATGGTAGTGGCGTGAGAGGTTATGCGACAATTATGCATGCCTATCATCCTGTTTTTGCCACTAATAAAACTCATCATTTCAACGGAGGCGGTATAGAAGGTGGCCTCAACATCAAAAAGAAACTTTCCATTGGACTTTCTGTAAGGTCAGTAGCAGAGTTTGGAGACGATTTTGGATCAAATGTTGTCATTGATCCTGATAATTCCAGGTCAGCGATGATGTTTGGCTTAAACAGTACGTATCGGCATAGACCTGAGAAAGCGATTCATATGGCTTATTCAGTTTTTACTGGGGGTTTACTTTTACAGGAATTGGAATTGGTAGGAAGTAATCAATACAAATCATCCTTCTCTTGTGGTTTTACCATAAACCCAATGGTAAAAGTTGAGGCTAATTTGATGTCATGGATTTCTGTATATGGTGGGATCGGTTACAGGTTTAGTCAAAACAAGGAAGCTTTTGGTGTGAATATGGCAAAAGACTTAAACGGGGCCATTTTTCAAATAGGTATTAATTTTGGAAGAATCAGATAAAATGAAAAAAACACTCATCTTTTTAGGCTTGTTAATAGGCACAATGCTCAATGGGCAATCAGATTCAACACAGACATTGTTGAAAGATTTTAAATTGAAAGTGAGGGGGCAATTCGCACTACACTATGAGACGTCAGAGGTCAATCAGTCAGCATTGTCTTCACTTGGAGCGGGTGCTGGTTTAATCTTTAACAAGAGAGTTTCTATTGAATTTTACGCCATGGGCAGTCTCACAACTCCCGAAAGAATCGCGTGGGATGGTGGTGTAAATCCCAATTTGGAATCCTTAACTTTTTTTGAAGGTGGCGGAAAATTGAGTTATATATTCAAACCATACAGGGCCATCCACGTAGTTGTAAGTTCTAAATTTGGAGGCGTCCACGTCGAAGATAATAGCACTCCAGCAACCATCATCAGTGATGATGCATTTGTGTGGACGCCGCAAGTAGAAGCAGAGCTCAATCTCACAAGAGCCATAAAACTAAGCTTGGGCATAGGCTATCGATTTACCAATAGATCAAACACGTTCTACAAAAACAATGAAACCAATAGTCCTATCTTTTCTGCAGCATTGCGGTTTGGGAGATTTGCCAAGTAATATGAGGGTTCTCAGTTAAAGAACGTATGACATTCGTGTTGAGAAGAAAGGCATAAATGCCTTCTTTACGAGGGGTCCTATTCCATATTGGTGCATTGTGGGAAGGCATGTGGGCCTTCCCATGCCTGTGGTTCCATATTGCATTTCACATCTGACATTCGTGTTGAGAAGAAAGGCATAAATGCCTTCTTTACGACAAGTCCTATTTTATATTGGTGCATTGCGGGAAGGCATGAGCGCCTTCCCCTGCCTGTGGTTCCATCCTACATTTCACATTTCACATTTCACATTTCACATTTCACATCTCACACCATTCACCATTCACCATTTACTATTCACTATTCACTATCACACATTTTACATTTTACATTTCACATCTCACATTAATTACCAACTCAGTTCATCCATCCTTTAGGCACCTTTATCACCACCTCATCCACATTGGTCACACAAATGCAAACACCATTGGCAATAGATAGAATTTTGAATCATGATTTGAATTGCAGATGGATTCAATCACATCATTCAAAAACGAAAAACAAAAATTATGAATAGAATTTTATTGACCCTTTTTTGGACAGTCCTCTTTACAAGTGCAGGATATGCTCAGAAAGATTTCACACTAAGCGGATACATTAGAGATGCCAGTTCTGGAGAAGAACTTTTGTATGCGACTGTCCAAGTAATAGAAAATCAAACAGGTACAACGACCAATCTTTATGGTTTTTATTCACTTACGCTACCAGAAGGAAAGTATCATTTGGTTTATTCTTATTTGGGTTACCAAACGATAGAAAGGCCACTTAATTTGGAAAGCGATCACGAATTGACCATACTACTTTCACCCAATGCTCAAGTCATGGAGGAAATCGTTGTCACAGCCGAAGCAAAAGATAAAAATGTATCCACCAACCAAATGAGCGTTGTCGAACTCAATATGGTCGAAGCAAAAAAAATACCTGTGATTTTTGGAGAGCAAGACATTTTGAAAACCATTCAATTATTGCCAGGTGTAAAGGGTGGCGGTGAAGGTGGATCTGGTTTTTATGTGAGAGGCGGAAATGCGGATCAGAATCTTGTATTGTTAGATGAAGCGCCAGTTTATAGCGCATCTCATTTACTCGGCTTCTTTTCTGTGTTTAATTCAGACGCACTCAAGGACGTAAAATTGTATAAAGGTGGCATGCCAGCGCAGTATGGTGGGAGAGCATCTTCAGTACTTGATATCCGCATGAAAAATGGCAATGCCAAAAAGTGGACCGCTTCTGGTGGCCTTGGACTCATTTCTTCTAGATTGACAGTTGAAGGGCCTATTGTCAAAGATAAAAGTTCCATCATCGTTTCTGGAAGGCGTACTTATGCTGACTTATTGTTTAAAACGGTGTCCAATAGAATTGATGACAGTCAATTATATTTTTATGATTTCAACATCAAAGCCAATTATACCTTCTCTGATAAAGATAGAATTTATTATTCAGGTTATCTGGGAAGAGATGTCGTTGGTACCAAAGAATTTGGCTTTGATTGGGGAAATAATACCAATTCATTGAGATGGAATCACAATTTCAATCAAAAAATGTTTCTCAACACCACCCTCATTTCCAGCCAATATGATTACGGAATCAATGCCAATTTCAGTAAGCAGAATTTCGATGTCAATTCTGGGATATATGATTATAATTTGAAACAAGATTATAATTATTATGTCAATCCCAACAACACCATCACTTTTGGATGGAATGTGATCAATCACTACATCAAACCTGGAAATCTCAAAATTACAGGAGAATTGGAAGTGCCAGTCAATGTAAAATTGCAAAAACAAAACTCCTTAGAGAGTGGCCTTTACCTTGCAAATGACCAAAAAATAAACAAAAGACTTTCTGTTTATTATGGCTTACGTATGAGCATGTTTAACAATGTAGGACCTCAGGAAGTGAAGACTTACGACGACAACGGAAACGTAATAAGCACAATAAAACATGAGAAAAACAAATTTTTCAACACCTATTCAGGTCTGGAACCAAGGGCCAGTGCTACATATGTGCTTTCAGAAAAATCATCTATCAAAAGTGCCTACAATAGAAATTATCAATACTTGCACCAACTCACCAATTATACTTCTGGCTCACCAACTGATTCGTGGATTACCTCATCTCCTAATATAAAACCTATCACTGCCGATCAAGTATCCATTGGTTATTTCAGAAATTTCAATGATAATATGTTTGAATTTAGTGTTGAGACTTATTACAAATGGTTGAAAAATCAGCTAGACTATAAAGAAGGCGCCAACACGGTACTCAATCCAGATGTGGAAGCTGATTTATTAAATGGTACAGGCAGAGCTTATGGTGCTGAATTATTGATAAGGAAAAATTTGGGCTCTTTTACAGGATGGATCGGATATACACTTTCAAAAACAGAAAGAAAAATTCCTGGCATAAACAACGGAAATTGGTATTCAGCTCGCCAAGATAGGACGCATGATTTCTCCATTGTTGGTACCTACCAACTGAGCAAAAAAATCACCCTATCTGGAACTTGGGTGTACAGTACCGGAGATGCAGTAAGTTTTCCGACGGGTAAATACAACATCGACGGAGTCAATCTCAATCTTTATTCCAGTAGAAATGGATATAGAATGCCGGCCTATCACAGAGCCGACCTTGGGCTTACTTGGGTGCGCAAAGACACAAAAGACAGATATTCGGATTTGAGCTTTTCTATTTACAATGTTTATCATCGCAAAAATGCCTACAGCATCACTTTCGAAGAAGTAGAAAATAGCCCGGGGGAAACACAAGCTGTGAAGACATCCTTATTTGGCATCATCCCTTCGATTACTTGGAATTTCAGGTATTAATCTTTTCAATCATTCAATAAAATAAACACAATGAAATTTATTTATCCATTATATGCAATACTATTATTATTCGTGACCTCTTGTACGGAAGTCATCACTCTGGAATTAGATACCGCCTCGCAAAAACCTGTCATTGATGCTACACTCAATGCTTCAACAGGTATCTGTAAAGTGGTTTTGACCAAAACTGGCGGATTTTATCAAAAGACAGACTTTGATAAAATTTCCAATGCTATAGTTTCTCTTGTGGATGGCAATGGATTGAGGTACAATTTATCAGAGATTTCGACAGGCATTTATGAAGTTGGAAATATAAAAGTACAACCGGGTAATAATTTTACTTTGACGATTGAAAACGTAGAAGGCAAAACCTATAAAGCCGAAGCGCTAACTCCGTATCCAGGAAAAGCTGTCGAAATATCCAAACAATTATTTGCTAATCCAGGAACGGATACTTTGCCATCCTATTTCACCAGTTTGTTGATTGAAGATTTTCCTGAGGTAAAAAATTATTACCAAGTCAAATCGTACATCAATGGAAAATTTCAAGCTTCTATTTTTGACTTCACAGGCGACGAATGGTTTGATGGATACACGGTTGAATTTCCATCATCAGCTGTGGTTTATGAAGGCGATACGATGGTGTTGGAATTGATATCTATGGATAAAGTTATGTATCAATACGTGTTAGAAATGTCGGAAAATCTAGAATTGGCATATAATCCAAAGACCAATTTTGATGGTGATGTATTTGGGCGATTTGGTATTTTTTATAGTGATTCTAAAGAAATAAAATTATAAAAGTTGACTAGTCCAGTGCATTGAAATAATTCAGAATTAGAATAATAAATAGGGTGGGTTGATTTGTAGAAACTTGAAGTTTTTCGATCAATCCATTTTATTTTGAAAACATCTGGGAATTGACGCTCAAAAACTGTTTAACCTTTTGGAATGTTTGATTGTCGTATGAATGTTTATATCTCCTTCCAATTATGTAGGACTAAATAAAAGCAACCTTGACAGATCAAACGGCTAGTGAAATTCCAACATTACAAGACATTGTCATCGTGTGGTTTAAAAGAGATTTACGCTTTACTGACCATGAGCCGCTTTATGTTGCCCAGCAGCAAAATTTGCCTATTTTGTTGATTTATTGCTTCGAACCCACTGTCATGGATTATCCAGATAGTGATGTGCGACACTGGAGGTTTGTATACCAATCTTTGCAGGATATGCAATCCAAACTAGATGGTCTGAATGCTAAAATCTATATATTTCACAATCACATAACTACGGTTTTTCAGAGCCTTTCTGAAAAATACAACATCAAAAACATTTATTCGCATCAGGAAATTGGGAATAAAATAACCTATGATAGAGACTTGGACATTCAAAAGTTTTGCTTGGAAAAGCAGATAGAATGGATTGAATATCAACACAATGGGGTAATCAGGAGGCTCAAATCTAGAAAAAATTGGGAGCAGAGGTGGACACAAAAAATGGAAGAATACCCCAAAATAGTCAATGAAACTCAATGGAATTTAATGAATTTGGATGATGCATTTTTTCAAGATTTGAAAGGACCAGAGCTAAGTATTCAAATTACTTCAAATGAGCCTGCTTTCCAACCAGGAGGAGAAACCAATGCATGGAAATACCTGCAAAGTTTTTTGATAGAACGAAACGTAAATTATTCCAAACACATTTCCAAACCTCAACTAAGTCGCAAAGGCTGTAGTCGACTATCGCCCTATTTGGCTTATGGCAACATCAGTATGCGTATGGTCTACCAATACACCATGCAACATTACAAAACCGCAAGTAATAAAAGGGCACTCTCAAATTTCGTTTCTCGCCTTTATTGGCATTGTCATTTCATGCAAAAATTTGAAGATGAGTGCCGTATGGAGTTCGAAAATGTAAATAGAGCTTATGACTCCATGGTAAAAACCAAAAATGAGGCGTACATAACTGCGTGGCAAACTGGAACCACGGGAGTGCCAATTGTAGATGCTTGTATACGTTGTTTACATACAACTGGTTATATCAATTTCAGAATGCGTGCCTTGGTAGTTTCTTTTGTTGTTTTCAATTTGTGGCAGGATTGGCGGGAGATCAAGTATTTTTTAGCCAAACTATTTCTGGACTATGAACCAGGCATTCACTATCCACAATTGCAAATGCAGTCTGGTGTTACAGGCGTGAATACCATACGTATATATAATCCAATCAAAAACGCCCAGGAACACGATGTAGAGGGTATTTTCATTAAAACATGGATTCCTGAATTAAAAAATGTTCCCACACCCCTTCTGTACGAACCATGGAAAATGACCAGCATTGAACAAGAAATGTACAAGGTCATCATCGGTAAAGATTATCCTGCTCCGATTGTAGATATTGATGAAAGCCGAAAGGCAGCTAGTGACATTGTTTGGGCTTTCCAAAAAACAAAAGCAGTTAAGGTTGAGGGAGATCGAATTTTACAAAAACACGTCAATAATCCTTCGAGGCCGAGAAATAGTTGATTGAGTCGGTTAAACAATCCTATAGCTTTTTACATTAACCTATTGTCTTTTTTGAAGTGGCAGAAAGCTTCAAAATTATAAATTGTATGATTGTGAATATTGGTGGTCTAAAAGTTAGAAAATAAAGAATTATGAAAAAGGTGGGCATTTTATTTCCACATCAATTATTTGAAGAAAACATGCTTATTTCCAGGTGTGAGGTCATTTATTTGGTGGAAGAATGGCTTTATTTCAGCCAATACCATTTTCACAAGCGTAAAATTGCCTTTCACAGAGCCACTATGAAGATGTATGAAGGCTATCTATTGTCAAAAGATATCCAAGTCATATACATTGATGCTCAAAACGAATTGTCAGATATTAGAAAGTTGATCCCACATTTAAAAGCAGAGGGAATTGACACTTTTGAATACATAGATACCACGGATTTTTGGTTGGAACAGAGGATTAAAAACACATGCAAAACGCATCAAATAAATGCAATTAAGCGGTCTACCCCCATGTTTTTAAACACCTCTGAAGAAATAGCCAATTACTTTGCAGATAAAAAGCGGATGTTTCAAACCGACTTTTATAAACATCAACGACAGAGTAGGAATATTTTGATGGATGCCGATCAAAAACCACTTGGTGGTAAATTGACTTTTGATGATGAAAATCGACTCAAATATCCCAAGGATAAAACGCCTCCCCAAACGCAATTTTTAAAGGCCAATACATTTCACGAGGAGGCTATTAGCTACACACAAAAGCATTTCGCGCATCACTATGGCAGCCTCAATTCAGAATTTCTTTATCCGGTCACTTTTGCAGAAAGCAAACAATGGTTGCAGGATTTCTTTAAGACTAGGTTTGCTGAATTTGGAGCTTACGAAGACGCGATTTTAGCAAAGGAAAATATTTTGAATCACAGCGTTTTGACACCCATGCTCAATGTTGGATTATTGACCCCGCAATTGATCATCGATGAAGCCTTGGAATATGCCAGCAACCACCATGTGCCGCTAAATTCCTTGGAAGGATTTATCCGTCAAATCATAGGCTGGCGAGAATTCATCCGAGGAGTTTACGAACTGAAAGGGGTGGAAGAGCGGACCAAAAACCACTGGGGTTTTACCAGAAAGATACCTGCATCCTTTTGGACTGCCACCACCGGAATTGATCCCTTGGACATGACCATTCAAAAAGTTTTAGATACAGGATATTGTCACCACATAGAGCGATTGATGGTTTTGGGAAATTTTATGTTGTTGTGCGAATTTGATCCTGATGATGTTTACCGTTGGTTTATGGAATTATTTATTGATGCTTATGATTGGGTCATGGTCCCCAATGTTTATGGCATGAGCCAATTTGCGGACGGCGGATTGATGGCCACCAAACCTTACATCAGTGGCAGTAATTATCTGATGAAAATGAGTGATTATAAAAAAGGTAATTGGCAGGAGATTTGGGACGGCTTATTCTGGAGATTTATGGATAAACACAGGGTTTTCTTTTTGCAGAATCCAAGGTTGGGCATGCTGTTAAATATGTTTGATAAGATGGATGAAAGCAAAAGGGTGGCTCATTTGAAAAATGCAAATCAATTTATTGAAAGCCTTGTATAATTAGTTTTATCGATTCCTGGTTAGTTTATTTTTTAATACTTTTTGTATTCAGGATTGGGGTTTAGTTCATAACCACGGGCTAAAGCCAGTGGTTAATGAAATGATTGTTCAGTTTGTTTGGAGCGCCGCACAAAAACAGTCATCCTCCCACATCGAATGATATACGACCCCCACAAAACCCAATGGTTCAGCTTCGAGAGATAACAACACCCAGCAGCGCTCTAACCCAATCCTAAAGCTTCGGAAATAGACCCCCAAATTAAGATACACGAATTCTCAGATAACTTCTACCACTGGCCTCACTCACCCGTTGATTCAGCTTCAGGATAACAATGAATCCTCCCAAATCCAATTGATGCGGAGATTCAATATTAATTATTCAAGTCATCCAATCCATACTTTTTCACCCTATTCCCCAAAATAAATCATATTTTGTCCCTCGAAAAGCCACCGATAGGTCTTCAAATGCACTTTAAAATTTAGACGATCGATCGTTTTTCCTTGTTTTTTAGCGAAAAAATGATCTATACCTTTAAGGAAACAGCATCATACAGGAAGCATGAAATTTGACTTAAAACGGTTTTATAAAATTGCCTTTTGGACCAGTTTATTGGGTTTGTTGGCCATCATAACTGGTTTCGGCTTTTCTCAGACAGAATTTTCACAAAACTTATTAGACGGATTTTACTTTTTTGTTTTGGCCATTGGGTTGATTTCTACTTTCGCCAGATACATTCAAAAATTTAATCTGATCAGGAAGAAGGTTTTCCTATTTGACTTGATTTCTGTTGTCTTCACACTTTGGATATATTATTTGTATTTGTTTGTTGGTGTGCCGTTTAAGACCGACTTAATGCTTGACAACCCCATTTGGGTTGAACTGGCGGTATTATTGACTTTTATTCGGGAGTTTTCAGAAATGAGAATTGAGCTAAAACGTGCATTGCTCAACCCAGCACAAATTTTTATTCTCAGTTTTTTATTCATAATATTTGTAGGATCTCTGCTTCTCTCCTTACCTAATGCAACCAATAATGGCATTTCTTATTTAGATGCTTTATTTACATCGACAAGTGCTGTATGCGTGACAGGTCTTGCAGTAGTTGATACTGGAACCCAATTCACTATTTTTGGAAAGTCCATCATCATGATATTGATTCAAGTTGGTGGTTTGGGCATTTTGACATTCGCGAGTTATTTCAGTTATTTTTTCAAAGGTGGAACGACTTACGAAAATCAGTTGGTGCTTAGTGATATGACCAATTCAAATAAATTGGGGGAAGTTTTTTCAACCTTGAAATACATCATTCTCATCACCTTTGGCATAGAATTTTTTTCTGGTGTTTTGATCTACTCAAGTTTGGAATCAAAAAACTTTGACAGCCATTCCGAACAGTTATTTTTTGCCGCCTTTCACGCCATTTCTGCCTTTTGCAATGCAGGCTTTTCTACTTTGAGCAATGGGTTATATGATTCAGGATTTAGATTCAACTATTATTTGCAATTGGTGCTTATCATAACCTTTGTCTTGGGTGGATTGGGTTTCCCGATAGTGGTTAATCTATTGACTTATTTGAAATATAAAATCTCTAATCTGGTCTTTTCTTCATTCAGAGCAAATGTTTATCGGCCCTGGGTTTTGAATATCAACAGTAGAATTACCCTCATTACGACCTTGTCAATTTCGACTGTTGCTTTCTTTGCATTTTATTTTTTGGAATACAACAATACATTATCAGAACACATCGGTTTTGGTAAAATGGTCACCGCGCTTTTTGGTGCAACGACACCAAGAACTGCAGGGTTCAATACCATTGATACGGCGGCAATGAAGTTTCCAACCCTGATGTTGGTCTTTTTATTGATGTGGATTGGAGCTTCACCGCAATCTACAGGTGGTGGTATCAAAACTAGTACTTTTGCCATTGCTACACTCAATATTCTGAGTTTGGCAAAAGGCAAATCCAGAATAGAAATTTTCAGGAGGGAAATTGCAGATATATCTGTAAGAAGGGCTTTTGCCATCATCTCGTTATCCTTGGTCATTATTGGCTTGGCAATCATGTTTATTTCCATATTTGATCCTGATAAAAAGTTGGTTGATATTGCTTTTGAATGTTTTTCTGCCTACAGTACTGTGGGTCTGAGTTTGGGAATAACCGGAAGTTTGAGCAGCGCCAGTAAATTGGTCATCATTATAGTCATGTTTGTTGGCCGCATTAGTATGCTTTCTTTGGTCATTGCCATGTTCAAGAAAATAAAACACAAAAACTATAGTTACCCTAAAGAGGAAATAAGCATCAATTAAAAAATTGTAAAAATGAAATACATCATCATCGGACTTGGAAATTTTGGCGCTTCACTTGCACAGAAATTGACTGCGCAAGGCAATGAGGTGATCGGTATTGATACCAATATGTCCAAAGTTGAGGCCTATAAAGAAAAGATTTCACACACCATTTGTATGGACGCCACTGATGAATTTACTGTTTCTGGGCTCCCTCTCAAAGAGACAGATATAGTCTTAGTTGCCATTGGTGAAGATCAAGGTGCTAACATCATGACAACTGCTTTGTTAAAAAATCTTGAAGTCAAAAGGTTGATGAGTAGGGCCATCAATCCGCTGCATGAAAAAGTGCTTCAGGCCATTGGTGTTGATGAAATTGTGCATCCAGAAGAAGAAACCGCGGAACGATGGGCCAAAAAATTGTGCTTGAGTAATGTCGTTGATTCATTTGAATTAAATACAGATTTCAGCATCATTGAAGCCATTGCGCCGGATGAATACATCGGAAAAACCATTCGGGAAGTCAGTTTCAGAAGAAACCATAGGCTATTGGCACTCACAGTGATTAAAAAAGAAGAGGAAAAAAGTATTTTGGGTAAAACCAAAACGGTTACTAAAATCCTTGGAGTTATCTCAGGGGATTATAGGATACAACAACATGATATTTTAGTTTTGTATGGATCTAATAAGGATTTACAAACCTTTTTAAAACTAAAATTTAAGTAGTGGTTTAGGAAACCTCGAGGGTGAAAACCCACTAATTATCTTTTTGATTTCGAATTTCAATTTAATTATGAAAACTAATACAAACAGTGCCATTTATCTTTTTTTCTTAGTTCTAGGACTTTTCATGAGTTGCACAGATAAGGCCATAACTCAAGATCCAATTCCAACACACACTACCCTAAATTTGGAATCGAAGGAAGTTGGCGAAACTAGGGTGATCAATATCTGGACTCCACCCAATTACGATGATAGCAAGGATGCTTTTCCTGTATTATACATGCCAGATGGCGGGATTCAAGAGGATTTTTCGCACATTGCAAATACGATTGCAGCACTCATTCAAAGTAAAAAAATCAAACCCATCATTTTGGTTGGTATCGAAAATACGCAGCGAAGAAGAGATTTGACAGGGAAAACAGATGTGAAAGAAGACAAAGAAATTGCCCCAATTGTAGGAGGTTCCGAAGCATTCCGAAGTTTTATTCAAAATGAACTGATCCCTGAAATAAACAGTAAATATCGAACAACCAAAGAAAAGGGCATCATTGGTGAGTCTTTGGCAGGTTTATTTGTGACTGAGACTTTTTTGCTCTACCCGCAAATGTTTGACTTTTATATTGCTTTTGATCCATCACTTTGGTGGAATGATAAACAGCTTCTGAAGGAAGCTTCAAAACATTTATCAGCATTTTCTGGCGATCAGAAAAGATATTGGTTTGCCGGATCAAACGCAGAAGATATCTATGTCTCTACGAGATTACTTGCAAAAGTTTTAGAAACTGCCAAGGTTGAAAACCTGAAATGGCAATATTCAGATGAGCCAAAGGAAGAGCACAGTACCATCTTTAGGGCAACCAAAGAAAAGGCCATTATTTGGGCTATGAATGCACAATAAACTAATTAAAAAGCGAGGTTTAAAATGGAAATAAAAGAACATTGGCCAGAGATAAGGCAACATTTGAGAAATAGCTTTAGTACAAATTTCCATGCTTCTATAGCTTCGGTAGATGAAAATCAGATGCCAACGGTTACACCGATAGGATCACTTTTTCTCAACCGAGATCAATCAGGGTTTTATTTTGAAAAATTTCCAACCAAACTGCCGCAAAATAGCATTGCAAATAAAAATATCTGTGTTTTAATTGTCAATAGTGGGACATTGTTTTGGTTGAAAGCCCTTTTTATAGGGGAATTCAAAAGTTATCCAGCGATAAAACTTTATGGGCAACTTGGTGAGAAAAGGATGGCAACAGAAGTTGAAATAAAAAGATTGAAAGCAAGGATGAGGATTACAAGATGGTTAAAAGGCAATGATTATCTTTGGGGTACAATGGATGTTGTAAGGGATATAACTTTTACAAATGCCGAGTGTATTAATCTAGGAAAAATGACAAAAGGCCTATTATAAAGCTGAGAAATTGATTTTAGTACACTTGCAGTAATCTTACAAATAATTAGTAAGAAGTCCATTCTATTTCCAATCAGCATATGTGCGATCTTCATCATTCAAAATGTCAGTTTTAATTAAATTAGTATAAATGAATTCCACTAACAAAAGTTTATTTTTTGTTCTTTTGACCATTATTGCACTAAATTTTGGTTGTAATAATGATATTGATGAAAAATTAAATGTAATTGTCCCGAATAATCTTCAATTTATTGCAATAGATGGAAAATCAACAGCTTATTACGAAATTTATTTAATTAATAGTGGAATAGATACTTTAACAATAAAGCAATTATCTGTTATAAATACTGAAGAAAAATTAACCTATTTAACACTTGAAAATGGATCCCTAAATAATAGTTTTAGTAATTATTCAAATAATGAAGAAACCAATAATTTACAAATTAATCCAAGAGACACCGCCGTTATTTATATCGAATTCGTTTCGCCAGATAAACAAATTAAATCCATTTATCATCAAATTAATTTTGAAAAAACCAAGATTAAAAAGGCTGAAAATCTAACCCTTCAAAGTGATTCATCTTCATGTAACTTTTTTAACCCAATCGTAGTTGGTCCGCCTCTATGTTCGGGAATTTTTGCATCCATTTATGAACCATCTTGGGTACGAGGCCATCGTCGCGTTATTTATGCAATGGATGGTAAAACAAGAATTCCCGGGAGATACGCTATTGATTTTATGCAAATAGATACAACGGGTAAGTATGCGATTGGAGATGAAAATATGATCAGGGATTATTTGGGATATGGTGCAGCAGTGTTAGCGGTAGCAGATGGTGTGGTCTCTTCAGTCAGGAGCGACTTTTCAGAAAGCAAAACACTTTCAGATCATCCTGACTACGCCGTTGAGGACGCTACTGGAAATTATATTTCATTAAAAATTGGAAATCAACAGTTTGCTTTTTATGAACATCTCCAACCCAACAGCATAAGAGTGAAACCTGGCCAAAAAGTGAAAAAGGGAGAAGTCATTGCGGCATTGGGTTTTACAGGACAGACTACTGGCCCACATTTACACTTTCATATTGCGGACGCAGACAGCCCACTGGGAGCAGAGGGAATACCCTTTGTTTTTGAAAGTTTCTATTGGATGGGATCTTACAGAAATTTTGAAGACTTTGGCAAATCCAAATGGCAAGAAATGGATGATAAACAACCATTACTTTTAATCAATGAAAGACCCGTACCAAATGGAGTTATTCAATTCCGAATGGATTGACCATTTAAAAGCAGTACAGGTAATCTCATTTATTTTTTATCAACCAATGTCACTGCATTGGAAGCTCTGGACGGGTTGTCACTGTTTAGGAAACATTTTTTTTATAATATGAGATAGTCATTTGCTATTCCAAAAGCAATATTATGAAACACGGCAGATACCAAAATAAGTCTAATAGACTTAGAAACTAAAAAGAAAACATGCCAAATCATGAGTCCACTGCCTGTGCCTGGGGTTGTCACTTTTTTGTACCGTCAAAA
>ENA-UOWO01002338-UOWO01002338.1-activated-sludge-metagenome-genome-assembly--contig:-NODE-2338-length-23598-cov-7.592830_pt1 | contig 23598 bp, 24 predicted proteins | sample MGYA00238148_ERZ761564 | MGnify/ENA primary metagenome ERZ761564 (study PRJEB28885, sample SAMN05720194) | activated sludge metagenome | isolation source: Anaerobic digester | place: USA... | reverse complement strand
TGTTGACGAGGATGACGCGGTAGCCCTCCTCGCGCAGCGCCTTGCAGGCCTGGGCTCCGGAGTAATCAAATTCGCAGGCCTGGCCGATGATGATCGGCCCGGCGCCGATGATCAGGATCGATTTGAGGTCGGTGCGCTTAGGCATGTTGACCTCCAGCCACTGCAGCGTTCTTTGCCTGAGATTCCATCAACGCAGTGAAGCGATCGAACAGGTAGCCGATGTCATGCGGCCCGGGCGATGCTTCAGGGTGGCCCTGGAAGCAGAACGCCGGACGGTCGGTACGCGCCAGGCCCTGCAAGGTGCCATCGAACAGGCTGACGTGGGTCGGTCTCAGGTTATTCGGCAAAGTGGTCTCGTCGACGGCAAAGCCGTGGTTCTGGCTGGTGATGCTCACGCGCCCGCTGTCGAGGTCCTTGACAGGGTGGTTGGCACCATGGTGGCCGAATTTCATCTTGAAGGTCTTGGCTCCGGAGGCCAGCGCCAGGATCTGGTGCCCCAGGCAGATTCCGAAGGTCGGGATGCCACTTTCGATCAATGCGCGAGTAGCTTCGATGGCGTAGTCGCAAGGCTGCGGGTCGCCCGGGCCGTTGCTGAGGAAGATGCCATCCGGCTTCAGCGCAAGCACCTCGCTCGCCGGTGTCTGAGCCGGAACCACGGTCACCTTGCAGCCGCGGCTGGCAAGCATGCGCAGGATGTTGCGCTTGACGCCGAAGTCGAGCGCGACGACGTGGAAGCGCGGCTCGGTGAGGCTCGCGTAGCCCAGGCCGAGCGCCCACTCGGTTTCGGTCCAGACGGCGCGAGCACCGCAAGTCACGACCTTCGCCAGATCGAGTCCGGCCATGCTGGGAGCCGCACGCGCGGCAACCAGAGCCTGTTCGAAGTGCGCCTCCACCAGCGTCTCGCCGACGTTCAGGGTCAGGATGCAGCCGTTCTGTGCGCCACTCGTTCGCAGCAGTCGGGTGAGGCGGCGTGTGTCGATGTTCGCGATCGCCACCGTGCCCTCGCGCTGCAGATACTGTGGCAGCGTCTCGGTCATGCGGAAGTTCGACGCCAGGACGGGCAGGTCCTTGATGATCAGACCGGCAGCGTGGACCCGATCCGATTCGACATCCTCGGTATTGACGCCATAGCTGCCGATGTGCGGGTAGGTCAGCGTGACGATCTGGCGGCAGTAGCTGGGATCGGTGAGGATTTCCTGGTAGCCGGTGAGCGCGGTGTTGAAAACCACCTCGCCACAGGTCTGTCCTGGGGAGCCGATCGAATTGCCGATGAACCGGGAGCCGTCTGCGAGAACAAGGATTGCGGGGGGCAGGACGGGCAACAAGGAAATCTCCGTTGGTGCACCCAGCTCTGCCCCGCAGCACGGGCTGCGAGTCGGAATCCGGTGGGAAACTTGGAAGGGTTTCGCTGGGGGCGGGTGTGTTCGGGTAAACCTCCGGATTGTAATGGGTGACCAGCAGTCGAACCCCGAACGCCCCTTCCGAAAGTCAGGTGCCGAGGGCCGCGATGCCCGCCTTGGCAACCTGCGCGTCTTCGCTGCTCTTCACTCCGCTGACCCCCACCGCGCCGATGCAATGCCCCTCCGCGATCACCGGGACACCTCCTTCGAGCAGTCCATCGATCTCGGGTGCGCTGAGGAAAGACACCCGCCCCCCGTTGATCAACTCCTCATAGATGCGGCTCTCGCGGCGTCCCAGCGCGGCGGTCCTTGCCTTGGCGGGCGCGATGTGCGCCGAGACAGGCGCTGCACCATCGAGCCGCTGAAACCACAACAGATGTCCGCCATCGTCGACGATGGCAATCGACACGGCCCACTGGTGAGCGACTGCCTCCTGTTCGCACGCCGAGGCCATGCGTTTCACGTCGGCCAGGGTCAGAGCAGGTCTGGAGATCATGGCGCACCACCTTGAAAAAGCCAAAACCCGACTGTATCCGCCGTGGTTTGCGCGATTCGGAACCACCTTGCCACTGGCTTGGAGGCCGCTCTCCCCATCAGCGCGACGCGCTTGGCGGGGAACTAGAATCCGGCCGGCGAGTCTCACCGCCTGTCTCATTTCCACGGGAGTCCTGTATGAACCAAACACTGCGCGCCGGCTATGTCGGCCCGATCACATCGGTGGAGCAGCGCAACCGCGTCCTTCGCAACACCTACTGGCTTCTGGCCCTGTCTATGGTGCCCACGGTGCTGGGCGCATGGATCGGAGTCTCGACCGAAATCGCCCAACTCATGACCCCGGGCATCAGCCTGATCGTGTTCATGGGCGGCGCATTCGGGTTCATGTATGCCATCGAGAAGACCAAGAACTCGGCGTCCGGTGTTCCCGTGTTGCTGGCTTTCACCTTCTTCATGGGCCTGATGCTGTCGCGCATGATCGGCGCCGTTCTCGGCCTGTCCAACGGTGCAAGCCTGATCATGATGGCGTTTGCAGGCACAGGAGCAATCTTCCTGGGCATGGCAACGCTGTCGACCGTGATCAAGCGCGACCTGTCGTCGATGGGCAAATTCCTTTTCATCGGGATGATCATGCTGCTGGTGGCAGGCATCGCAAACATCTTCATCCAGTCGAGCGCCTTGATGATCACGCTGTCGGTGCTGGCGATCGGGATCTTCTCGGCCTTCATCCTGCACGACCTGAAGCGTGTCAGGGACGGAGAGGAAACCAACTACATCACCGCAACGCTGGGCGTGTACCTGAGCATCTACAACGTGTTCCAGTCTCTGCTTGCGATCCTGGGCATCGCTGGCGGCAACAACGACTGATTACTGTCGGCAGGACACTGAAAGACGGGGCCTTCGGGTCCCGTTTTTCTTGGTTGGTCATCCTTCGCGATCGAACACCGCGATGCTCTCGACATGGGCTGTGTGCGGGAACATGTTGACGGCTCCCGCAGCTGACAACACATATCCGGCCTGGTGCACCAGCAAGCCGGCATCGCGAGCCAGCGTGGCCGGGTTGCAACTGACGTAGACGATGCGCCTGGGCAATCTGTAGCCGGGAGCCGCAGCGGGATTCTCCGCAACGTCGGCGAGGGCCTTGGCCAGGGCGAATGCCCCTTCGCGCGGAGGATCGACCAGCCACTTGTCGGCATGACCAAGCGCTGCCAACGCCGGCGCATCGATCTCGAACAGGTTGCTGGCCGCGAATCGGGTCGTGGCGGACAAGCCGTTGAACGCGGCGTTCTCTCGCGAGCGCTCGACCAACGGCTCGCTGCCTTCGATTCCAAGCACCTCGCGCGCTCGAGTCGCGATCGGCAACGTGAAGTTGCCCAGGCCGCAGAACCAGTCGATCACGCGTTCGTCGGGCTGTGGATCGAGCAGCCGCATGGCGCGTGCCACGAGCACGCGGTTGATCTGGTGATTGACCTGAGTGAAGTCGGTCGGCTTGAATCGCATCGTGATGCCGAACTCGGGCAGGCTGTACGAGAGGCTCGCCACCGAAGCGTCCAGCGTGTGGACCGTCGAGGGACCGTGCGGCTGCAACCACCACTGCACGCGATGGCAAGCCGCGAAATCCCGCAGTCGCTGCTGGTCGGCCGAACTCAGCATCTCGAGGTGCCGCAGAACGAGTGCAGTGGTGTCATCGCCAACCGCCACCTCGATCTGGGGGATCCGTTCGCGCTGGTCCAGCGTGCCGATCAATTCAGCCAGCGGAGTGAGCAGCGCACTCAGATGCGCAGGCAGCACATCGCAACTGCCCATGTCGGCCACGTAGCTTGACTTGCGTTCGTGGAATCCGACCAGCACCTTGCCCTTTTTCGCAACGTAGCGCACCGAAAGCCGGGCGCGGTAGCGGTAGCCCCAGGCGGGCCCTTCGATCGGTCGCAGCACCTGATCGGGCTTGACCTTCGCAAGGTGCCACAGGCCGTCCTCGAGTGCTCGCTGCTTGGTGGCGAGCTGCGCGCCGGCCTGGAAATGCTGCATCTTGCAGCCACCGCAGACCCCGAAATAGCGGCAGCCCGGGGTGACTCGCTGCGAACTCTCCCGACGCAGCGCGGAGATGGAAGCCTGCTCCCAGTTGTTCTTGCGGCGGAAGACGCTGACCTGCACCTGCTCACCTGGAAGCGCGCCCTCGATGAAGACCACCTTGCCTTCGGAGTTGTGGGCCACGCCCTGACCTTCGAGGTCGAGCGATTCGACACTCAGCCATTCGGAGTTCGATGTCATGTCTTGATCTTCTTGGGCCAGCAGCCTCGACCCGACTGCGGGCCCCGGACGGACGGGGCGGCAGGCGGCGATCAGCGTGAAGGCAGCAGCTTCGCGGGATCGATGGGTTTGCCCTGCTTGCGGATCTCGAAATGCAACTGGACCCGCTCGGCATCGGTCGAACCCATCTCGGCGATCTTCTGCCCGCGTCGCACCGCCTGGTCTTCCTTCACCAGCAGCGTCTGGTTGTGCGCGTAGGCGGTGAGGTAGGTGTTGTTGTGCTTGACGATCACCAGATTGCCATAACCCCGGAGCCCCGATCCCGCGTAGACCACGCGGCCGTCGGCCGCGGCCAGTACGGGGTCGCCAGCCTTGCCTGAAATGGCAAGGCCCTTGCTCTTGGATTCGTCGAACGCCGTGGTGACGGGGCCGCTGGCAGGCCACATCCAGGGGAGCGCCTCATCGCCCGAAGGCAGCGCAGCGGGAACGACCGGGGCGACGACGACCGCCGCGGGAGCAGCAGCGCTGGCCGCTGCAGGCGCTGCTGCCACTGCGGCCCCCGAACTGGCCGCAGCGGGCACCGTCGTCGGTGCAGGAGCCGGGGCGCGAGCATCGAGGGGTTTGCTTTCGACCTTTGCCGCCGCCACCGGCCGAGCTGCTGGCGTCGCGGAATCGGCGCCAGGCGGGATGACCCGCAACACCTGTCCGACCTCGATGATGTTGGGGTTGTCGAGGCCGTTCCAGCGCGCCAGATCCTTCCAGTTCTGGCCGTTGTCCAGGGCGATCTTCAGCAGGGTATCCGACGGCTTGACGGTGTAGTAGCCGGGCTTGCCAGCGTTGTCGGTCACAGCAGCGGCGGCAGGCACCTCGGCCTGAGGCTCACTGCTTGCCGGTGCGGCCGGCGCGGGTGCCTTCGTTGAAGCCTGTCGATCCTCGACAGGCGCGCGGTTAGGTCTCGACGCGCACGCCGTCAACAACAATCCCAGGCAGACAGCGGCCAACAGACCCGCCCCGTGTCGTCGAGCCTCGTTCATCGTTCTCATCCGGGCGGATACCTCGTTCAAATGGACCCTGATTTTAGAGGGACGAACTGCACGGCTTCGAACTCGGTTCGCTGGTATCCCCCTTCGTGACGATCCACGACGACCAGCATCTGCCCCTTCGTCGCACCGTCCACCGGAGAGATCAGGCGTCCGCCAACGGCCAGTTGAGTCAGCCAGCTTTCGGGCACCGATGAACCGCATGCGGCGGCGATGATGCTGTCGTAGGGTGCGTTGGGCGGGTGCCCCAGCATGCCATCGCCGTAGACCAGCCGGAGCTGGTTCATCCGCAGCGGTGCGACCAGATCGCGCGCCTTGTCGTGCAGCCCCTTGATGCGCTCGACAGACACCACGTGCCTGCTCAGGCAGCAGAGCACCGCCGCCTGGTAGCCGCAACCGGTACCTATCTCGAGGACCCGACCGAGGTGACCGGCAGCTCGAGCGGTCACGCCGTCCATCAACACATCGAGCATGCGTGCGACCACCGACGGCTTGGAGATGGTCTGCCCATGGCCGATCGGCAGGCTGGTGTCCTCGTAGGCCTGCGTCACCAGCGCGGCATCGATGAATCGATGCCGCGGAACGCTCGCCAGCGCATCCAGGACATGCGCGTGGTACGGGCCGCCGACACGCAACCGCTCGACCATCCGGCGCCGCACGTCTTCCGAATCGAGTCCGAGCCCGGCCGGGCGATGCCGTGCCGAGGAGTTGCCGGCTTGCAGCGCAGCAGACCGGCCACGCGCCTGGGTCGAGGGCCCGGGGGCGGCGGAGCTGCCGGACTTCGCTGCATCGTTCGCCTCGACTGCGGGACCGACCCAGGTCTTGGGCGCGCGCACCATGTGCTCCAGCCGCAGCGGGAACTTGCTGCTGCGACGCGATGACTCGGTCACGATGACTCGGACGAGGTCAACCACGCCCGCCAATCAGGCAATGCCACGTGGTCGGTCAGGTCCACCTGGAGTGGCGTGATCGACACGCGACCGTGCGTGGTCGCATGAAAATCGGTGCCCTCTCCTGCCTCACGTGCATCACCTGCAGCACCGATCCAGTACATCGTCTCGCCTCGCGGGTTCTGCTGGCGGATCACCGGCTCGCTCGCATGACGACGTCCGAGACGGGTGATGCAACGCGGAAGCCGATCCGCGTCGGCGCAATTCGGGATGTTCACGTTCAGCAGGAAGGGGCGACGTGCGGGTGGATCGCGCAGCACCTGCTCGATCACCCCTCGCGCCACACGCGCTGCCGCATCCAGATGCAGCCACCCCTTGTCGACCTGCGAAAACGCGATCGACGGAATCCCGAACAGGTACCCCTCCATCGCGGCTGCAACGGTTCCCGAGTAGATCGTGTCGTCGCCCATGTTGGCGCCTTGATTGATCCCGGAAACCACCAGATCGGGTCGATCCGCGAACAGGCCCGTCAAGGCGACGTGAACGCAATCGGAAGGCGTGCCGTTCAGGTAATGAAACCCGTTGGCCGCGGTGCAGGCCGTCAGGGGACGATTCAGTGTCAGCGAGTTGGACGTGCCACTCGCGTTCTGCTCCGGCGCGATGACATCGATGTGCCCCAGCCCTTCGCAGGCTGCGACCAGTGCCGCGAGCCCCGGGGCCAGATAACCATCGTCGTTTGCGATCAGGATACGCATTGCAACGATTGTAGGAGTCGATCACACGCCCCTTCGTTAAGCTCGCGGCAACGCTCAGCGATGCGCAGGCTTCTCGGTGCGGGCCTGCTGCTAGCATGCGCCGCACTGCGAATCGGACTCACACCCATGGCCGTCAGAGTATTGATCGTCGAAGACAACCCGGTGGCCCGCAGCTTCCTTGCGCGGGTCGTTCGGGAAAGCTTCAGCGATCAACTGCTGATCTCCGAGGCCAGCGATCTCGAGTCGGCGCGCCGGCTGATCGGTGACACCCAGACCACCGCAGCATCGGCAGGCAGCGCCCCCGATGGGCTGTTCAAGCTGATGATGGTCGACCTGGAACTTCCCGACGGAAACGGCCTGGAACTGCTGGCCGAGTTGTCCCGAGATCCCGCCACCAAGATCGTCACCACGCTGTATTCAGACGACGAGCACCTGTTTCCGGCCCTGCAGTGCGGTGCCGACGGCTACCTGTTGAAGGAAGACCGCTTCGAGGTGCTGGTCGAAGAGCTGCAGAAGATCGTGCGCGGCCAGCCACCGTTGTCTCCGGCGATCGCCCGCCGCCTGCTGACGCACTTCAGGCAAGGTGGCAGTGCCGACAACCCGGCCGCATCGAGCGAGGCACCGGCCCTGCAGAGCCGTGGATCCTCGACGCTCGAGCGTTCGCCCCATGTCGACCAGGAGCGCCTGACGCCGCGCGAGAGCGAGGTTCTGACCTACCTCAGCAAGGGCTTCACCATCAAGGAGATCGCGAACCTGGCGGGCATCAAGTGGTTCACGGTGAACGACCACATCAGGTCGATCTACAAGAAGCTGAACGTCACGAGCCGCGCCGAAGCGGCCGTTCTGGCCAGCAAGCAGGCACTGGCGTAGTTCGCCCTTCCGGCGGCCTGCGCTGTCGCCGATCCAGGCCGGATCGGGCGGGGCCCGCAGCAACGCGGGGAGAACCGATGCAGGCACGCCGGCGCTCGGCACGCGAACCGGCCCGGCGAGGTCACCCTTGCCCTAGGATGCTTGCCCATGAACACGAAACCGAGCGCGATCCAGGCCGCTGCAATCGATTACGGGCGCCCTGTCGCGGGCTGGCGGCTGCGTCTGTACACGATCATCTTCGAGGCCGACACGCGCGCCGGGCGGAACTTCGACCTGACACTGATCGGCTGCATCCTGGCCAGCGTCGTGGTGGTGATCCTGGACAGCATGGCTGCGGTGCATGCACGCCACGCGGCAACGTTGGGAGTGCTCGAATGGGGGTTCACCTTGCTGTTCACCGCCGAGTACATCGCCCGCCTGGTCTGCGTGCGCCACCCCGAACGCTATGCGCGCAGCACCTTCGGCATCATCGACCTGCTGGCCGTGCTTCCGACGTACCTCGCCGTGCTGGTGCCGGGGCTCCATGCGCTGATCGACGTGCGCGTGTTGCGGTTGCTGAGGCTTTTCCGCATCTTCAAGCTGGGCGCCTATGTCGCCGAGTTCGGAGCGCTGGGTCAAGCGCTGGCGGCATCACGGCGCAAGATCTTCGTCTTCATGTCCTTCGTGATGCTCGTGGTGGTGGTCATGGGCACGCTGATGTACGTGGTGGAAGGCCCGGACAACGGCTACACCAGCATCCCGGTGGGAATCTACTGGGCCATCACCACGATGACCACGGTCGGCTTCGGCGACATCACGCCGAAAACCGACCTGGGCAGGCTGCTCGCTTCGGTGATGATGCTGCTCGGCTGGGGAACGCTGGCCGTTCCAACCGGCATCGTCAGCGCCGAGTTCACCTCGAGGCGAGTGGCGCAGTCGACGACCACGCGCACGTGCCACGATTGCCTGAGCGAAGGGCACTCTCCGAGCGCGGCCTTCTGTCGTGACTGCGGGGCCCCGCTTCCGCCCTGGCAGCGCGACGGATCCCCGTCGGACTGAGACCCCCGGACGCGCAGCCCAGGATGCCCGCCCCATGGTCGGCGCCCGCCGGCAAACGGGCCGAATGACCGGCCCGTCCGTGACCCGCAACTAGCCTTTCGAGGTGCTCTGTTCCGGGGTGCCCTGCTTCTGCTGCTTGGCCTGTCTCTTCAGTTCCTTGGCCCGCTTCTGCTTTTCTCTGCGAATACCGCGGTCTTTGTCAGCGCTCATGTCGATCTCTGGTTGGTTGATGAGTGGCACAGGTGCCGATCCGCCTGGGTCGACGCACGACCACAAGCCCATCGGGACGATGTGCCTCCGATTGTCGTCCCAGCAGACACACCGAAGGCGCCCGAGGCGATCCACCGTGCCCTGACGGTCATGCACCGCACCTGCAGCGCACACGTGTCCCGCGCCCGGCACCCTTGACTTTATGCCGACGAACCGCATGTACAGAAGGCAGCCAGCCCAACAGGCCCCAGGGAGTCATCCATGTCTTCGCCCAATGTCGAGTCCACCCGCAGTTCGATCCACACCGCGTTTTCACTCGCGCACCTGCTCGAGAGCATCGACCGCAGCTCCGCCCCGGTTGATGCGAACCAGTACCGCATGGTGGTCGGGAGGCTGAAGGCATCCTTGTCGAATCCGCTGCCCGAAGCCGCCTTGACTGCCTTGCTGAACTCCTACCCTTCCGCCGCCGAGGTGTATGAGACCATGCACTATGGCGTGGCCGGACTGTCGCGTTCGCCCCTGGAGCGCTCGGTGGCTTCGGAATCGCTCGCCAGGCAGGTCATCTCCCGGTTTGCGCCGGGCTTCAAAGCCAGCGGGACCTGAAAGTCGCCCTCCTCCCGCATCCGCAGGGATGCCGGGTTCCGAAAGACTGAGACGGGGACCTGACCCGGTCTGCCGGGCACGGCGGCCCGGAAATTTGAAGAAGGCCGCAGGAAGTGCGAACGGACGACGTGGCCCCCATCAACCCACGGATCACACCGCTGCTGCGCAGCGTCACCGCCCTTGAGGTGGCCGTGCTCACGATCGCCGGCCTTGGATTGCTGCTCGACGTGGCCGCGGTCACCGGCGTCTGGCCCTGGCCCCTGAAACCCTTCAATCAGCGATTCCTGGGCGCCCTGTACAGCGCAGCCCTGGTTGCAGCGGTCTGGCAGGTCGCGATCGGACGCTGGGCCCCGGCGCGCTCGATCACGTGGATGATCCTTGTCTTCACGGCGGTGGTCACGGCACTGTCGTTCCTGCACCTGTCGCGTTTCGACTTTGCAAGCCCCCCGGCATGGATCTGGTTCGTGCTCTACGTGGGTGTGTGCGTGAACGCTGGATTGCACCTGTACTGGCCGCGCGGCCAGACGCCCGTCGGGCAACGCCCCACCCGGCGCTGGCAACTTGTCCTGGCGATGCAGGCCGCAGTCTGCTTCGCGCTGGGCCTGGCCCACCTGGTCAAGCCCGAGATGTCGGCCCGGTATTGGCCGTGGCCGCTGGACACCTTCCACACACAGCTCTACAGCGTGGTCTTCCTGACCCCGGCAGTGGCTGCCTGGTGCCTGCGGCGCGCCGCCACGCCAGCAGACTGGCGGGCCCAGGGCAGCACCCAGATCGCATGGGGTCTGCTTCCACTGGTGGGGCTGCTGCTCGCCGATGCGGGCGTGAGGCGCGTCGATTGGTCTGCACCCTCCACGCTGGCCTGGACCGGTGTGTTCGCGCTGCTGGCCGTCATCGGACTGGCGATGTGGCACAACGCAGATGAAGGCCCGGCTGCACCGAGGACAAGCGGTCCGCGCACATGACCCGTCGGTGCGTCGAACGCACCCTGCTGCGCCCGACCGAATCGATCGCCAGCGAAATCAGCCCAGCGATTCGTAAAGCGCCACGAACTGCTGCGTCAGCTTGTGATTCGCATCGAGATGAATCATCGGGCAGCTCATCTCGTGCGACTCCTTGATCTTCACGCTGGCGCTCAGGTAGGGCTCGAGCACGGGCAGGCCTTCGTCGATCAGCTCCTGGACCGTCCGCTGCGGCAGGCTGGCTCGCGGCTGGAACTGGTTGACCACGATGCCCTCGATCACCAGGTCAGGGTTGTGGTCCGCCTGAATCTCCTTGATGCTCTCAAGTAATCCGTAAAGCGCCCGGCGCGAGAAATCGTCACAGTCGAACGGGATCAGGCAGCCCTGGGCAGCGATCAGCGCCGAGCGGGTGTAGAAATTGAGCGCCGGCGGCGTGTCGATCCAGATCGAGTCGTACTCGCCTTCCAGTTCGACCAGCGCATCGCGCAGCTTGTAGATCTTGTGGCGGCTTTCCAGCTTGCCATGCAACTCGTCCAGCAACCCGCTCGCGGGCATCAGGTGGAGGTTCTCCCAGGGCGTCTCGCTGATGAAGCTGACGGTATCCGGCGAGCGCACGCTGAACTTCAGCGTGGCGTCGAAGAATTCCGCGGCCCCCGGCATCGACTCGTCGACGGCATCGCCCATCAGGTACCGGCTCGAGTTCGCCTGACGATCCAGGTCGATCAGCAGCGTGCGCTGCCCCTGGCGGGCCGCGATCGCGGCCAGATTGCAGGTGATGGTGGACTTGCCCACCCCGCCCTTCTGATTGAAAACGACCCGTCGCATCCCGAGACCCCGATTCATCCGAAAAGACGATTGTGCGCCGCAACATGAGCCGGTCGGTGCGACTGGCGGGTACTTCCCCTCGACTTCCGGCGTTCGCCAGCGCGGTCTCGGCATAACGTCGAAGACTGGACCGACGCATGCCATGCGCGCCGCAACCTGTTCCGCCCTGGGTTCCACACCCGCGACCTGATGACCGCCCTGTACTCGCTCCCCCTGCACCTGCTCATCGCGGGCGGCGCGCTGGCTGCGCTGCTGATCTCGTTCCTGGCGTTCTTCCTGCTGCCGGGCCTGCTGCACTGGTGGCGGCTTCGTCGCATCGAGCGCGAGATCGGCCGGCTCGATCCGCGCAGCCCGCCGGCCGAGCTGCGCAGGATCTTCGCCCGCGACAGACGCCTCGCACAGCTCTGGAAGGAGTTCGAGGACTCGCTGCATGTCCAGCGCGAGGAGCGAGGCGGGCAACCGGCCCCGGTGGCCGTGCGTTCGACACTGCCTGCGGAGACCTTCTTCAACGGTCCCTGCGTCGTCGATGCCCGGCTGCGCACCGAGTTCTTCAAGCACCTGCCCGGCATCTACACGGGCATCGGCATCATCGGCACGTTCAGCGGCCTGATCGATGGACTGCGCCAGTTCCAGGTGAGCGAGAACGCGGCAACCGTGCGCAGCAGCCTCGAATCGCTGATGCATGCGGTGGGTCAGGCCTTCCTGATCTCCGCGACCGCGATCGCCGCGGCCATCGTCGTGACGTTCCTCGAGAAGCTGCTGCTGTCGGCGCTCTACGGGCGCACGGAAGACATCGCCCACGCCATCGACGCACGCTTCGACGCCGGCGCGGGCGAGGACTATCTGTCGCGCCTGGTCCAGGCGACCGAAGGAGCGGCCGGCCGCAGCCTGGTGCTCAAGGATGCGCTGGTGGCGGAGCTAGCCGGCGTGCTGCGCGAACAGACCGATCGCCAGATCAGCGGGTTGGCGAGCGCCATCACGAACAGCATCGAGAGGAGCCTGGCTGCACCCTTGCAGAAGATCGCCAGTGCGGTGCAGGCCAGCACCAGCGACCAGAGCGCGCTGACAACGCAGTTGCTGCAGGACGTGATGGGCCGCTTCGGAGATCGCCTCGACAACGTGCTGGGCGGGCAGGTGTCGGGCATCAACGCGCTGAACCAGCAGACCGGCCAGACCATGCAGGAGGCCGTGCAGGCCGTTCGGGCGCTGGTCGAGCAGATTTCGCAGTCCAGCCGCCAGTCGAACGACTCGATGACCGCGAACCTGGTGGATGCCACGAAGGCGATGCTTGCGGCTCTGGGCGAGAGCCAGCGCGTGTCGGTCGAAGGCCAGCAGCGGCGCGAGCTGGCGCTGACCGAACGATCGTCGGCCGCCATGAACGACATGACCGACCTGCTGGCCCGGACCCTGGACGAAGTGCGATTCGCGTCCTCGCAGATGGCCGGCAGCATCGACGCCATGAAATTCATGACGACAGCCGCACTCGACAGGATGAGTTCCGGCGCCGCCCAGCTGAGCACCGCCTCGCAGACCTTCTCGACGGCCGGCGACCGGGTCAGCGGCGTGATGGAACAAGCCGCCCTGGTCTCCTCGCAGATGACCGAGGCTTCGCGCCTGATGCTGGCAAGTGCCGCCGACATGCGCAGCGGGCTCGATGACTACCGTGCCCATCGCGACGCCGTGGGTCATCTGGTGACCGAGCTGCGCACGACGGTCGAACACGCCCGCACCGAGGCGACGCTGACTGCAGACGTGCTGGATCGCATCAAGGTCTCGACAGAGCGCCTGGGACAGGCTCAGGAGCACGCCGACCTTTACCTGGCCAGTGTCAGCAAGGTGCTCGGCGACGCGCATCAGGCGTTTGCCATCGCCGTGAAGAAGACGCTCGATCTGGCCAACACCGAGTTCCACAGCAAGCTGTCGACAGCGGTCGGCCTGCTGTCGTCGACGGTCGTCGAACTCGAAGCCACGCTGGGCAACGTCACACCGCAGAGGCACTGAGCGTGCTGTTCGCACAGCGTCAGGCCAGACGCGCGCCCCGTGACGAGGCCGAGAAGCCCTTCTGGATCTCGTTCGCCGACCTGATGACGGCGCTGATGGTGCTCTTCCTCGTCGTGATGGGCGTGGCGCTGCTCGCCATCACCAAGAACGTCACCGACCGCGAGCAGCAGCAGGAGCAGCGCCGCAAGGACATCGAAGCGGTATTCGACCAGCTCGGCAAGACTGCCGCCCGCCACGAAGGCGTCCGGATCGATCGGGACCGTCACGTCATCGATTTCGGCGACCGCGCGCGGTTCGCCTTCAACAAGTCCACGCTGGCCGCAGAGCAGGAGATCGTGCTGCGCCGATTCGTGCCCGAGCTCATCGGCCTGGCCGACTCCCCCCTCGGCCGCAAGGTGATGAAGCGCATCGTCGTCGAAGGCTATGCCGACCGCACGGGCTCGTATCTCAGCAACCTCAACCTCAGCCTGCAGCGCAGCCAGCGCGTGCTCTGCGCGATGTTCGCGACACGCGGCGACAGCCTGCTGGACGATCGGCAGAAAGCCAGCGTGCGAGACCTGTTCCTGGTGGGTGGCTACTCGTTCAATGCGTCGAAGGCCAGCGACGAGGAAAGCCGGCGCGTGGAAATGCGCCTGGAGTTCCTGGGCATGGGCGAACAGCGCGCTGCGCCGGAAGCGGCACCGGGGAGCTTCGGCGAATGCGCGCTGCCTTGAACCCGGTCGACCATCTGGCTTCGCTGCTCGCGCCCGCGGTTCGCCTGGCTGGCCGGGCGATGCCGCAGTCGGGAGAGATCGACACCGTGATCGCGGCGCTGCAACGCCAGATCAAGTCCGGAAGCAGGCGCCCGCTGAACGCGGATCTGCAGCACGACGCGGCACAGCGCTTCTGGCGCAGCCCGCGTCTGCAGACCCTGAAGGATGCTCGCCTGGTGGCATTCGGACTGGGCCTGCCGGTGGGACCCGGCGGCGCCCGCCTCATCGATGACAGGGCGCGGTTCGATGCCGTGCTGCGAGGAGTCGACCAGTGGCTGAACGACGCCCGCTGGTTCCGTCGCTGCTACCAGGGTCTGGTCTGGAGCTACTTCAACTGCGACATCGACACATCGCTCCACCATTCGGATGCACGGCACAACTGGCTGCGCCTTCGCGACTACCTGAGCCAGCGCGCGCCCAGAACGGTGTCCCCCGAAAGCAATCCGGACTGGGTCAAGACGGCAATCTGCCAGAGGCACCTCTTCGGCGACGCAGCCTGCGAGCGTCACGCTGGCGACCTGCTGCGCGGCCATCACCAGGAAGTCCAATCGATCTGCGAGCAGCTCGGCATCAACGGGTCCTCGTGGTTCCTGCGCGGGCTCGTGCTGGCGCAGGTGAGCGCAGCCACGAAGCTCGACCACGACGAGTTCAGGGCGGCGCTCCCCAGGCTGATCGAGCTGCTTTCCGACACGCGTGCACTGAGGGACGAGGGTCTCGCCCTTCTGCTAAATCGCTACCAGCAGTTGCCGCAGGCGCCATTGCATGAAGGACTTCGCGACGCTGCCGCCAGCTGGTGGGGCAGCCCCTGGCTGGCGACGAACGAGTTTCGCTGGAGTGGCATGAGCGATGGTGTGCGACGCATGGTGTCGGAGTGGATCCAGTGCGACCTCATCGACCGGTTCTTTGCCGCGGCAGGTGACGGCCCGAGCGGAAGGCGCGCCGCGTTCTGGAAGCGCTACGTGAAGTCGAATCGCCTGATCGGATTCGCGCTGGGCGGCAGCACCGAACAGGCTGAGCAGTCACGTGCCCGGCTTGGAGTACAGCGAGTGACCGGGCCGTGCGCCAGCCTGGTCGATGGTTCGCTCACGCATAGCGCCCTCGTCCTGACGATGGGCCGCGCCGTCATCGTTGAATTCGGCGACCTGTCGGTGCCGCTGCATGGCTACGACCTGCGCCATTCGCAGCCGTTCGACCTGTCCTGCCCCATGTCGCTCGAAGAGGATGCCGGAAACTCGTTACGCCAGCGTCACCGCAGCCTGCTCCTGCCGCACCAGGATGGTCTGGAAGGCTGGCGCCGGTGGGAGCAGATGTTCGAGGCGGCCATCAGCGATCAGTTCGGCGTGCGTCCAGGCACCGCGCCTTCGACGGATGAGACTTCGTGCGTGGATCTGTCCGACCCGGCGGACCGCATCGACCGCGGCGACCCCGAACCGCTGGGGCAGATCGATGAGCCACGCTGGCAGACCTCGTCGTCCGGCGAGGACGCGCACTGGTTGACCGCCGAGGCCGCCAGCGTGCCCTACAGCCGCGCCGACCTCGAGGTGCTGGCCCGGGTCCACGCATTGCGCATCGAGGACGATTCCTCGCGCAGCGGCAGACTCTGGGTGCGCACCGACCAGGGCGACCACCGCATCGCACGGGTGCTCACCGGTTGGGGCTTCGTCCACCGGCCGGGCGAAGGATGGCTCAGGTAGGACCCTGAGCCGTCGGATCGACTCCCGCGAGCTCAGGCTTCGCTGGTGCGGCGGATGCCTTCCTCGAGCACGAAGAACTGCGGGTTGAGGCCCGCCATCGGCGCACGCAGCTTCTCGATCTCGGCAGCGGGTGCGTGCACTTCAAGACGCACGAGCTTGGCGAGCTTCAGCGCTTCGCCGAGCAGTTCGCCCACGTTCTGCAGGTGCGCAAGCACGGCGTCGGCATTGTCGTAACCCTCGCGGCAATGGGCCGTGCCGCCACTGAACGAAAAGGCGTAGTGGCGACAGCCTGATTCGGTACGCGTCTTCGCAACGAACTGGGGGCCGAGGGCCTTGAACGCGGCGAGTTGACCGTCCGGCACCTCGAAGTAGGGAACCAGGGTGCAGCAGGTATCGAGTGTGAACATCGGTGTCTCCAGATTGTCAGGTTCGGATCGAGCTTCTTGCGCCGATCGACCGCCGTGGCGGCAGCGCAAGTACATGGAAGACCTCGGTTGCGACCGGGATCCTCTGGCTGGGAGTGTCAGCGCTGCATGTCACTGCGCAGGCTGGGTCGATCCCTGACGACCGCGGGCCTTGATCGACTGGGTGATGCGCTCGTCCATCGCCGCGAACTCCGACAGCAGCTTGCTGCATTCCGCCTGGGGCGCCTCGCACAGGCTGGCCGTTTCGACCGACACCGAGCCAGCGGACGAGCGCCGGATGATCCGGCGCACGACAGACGGGTAGGCGTGATGTCCGTCGGGAGCGAAGGACCATTGAGCGGAAGCGAGCGGCTCGTTGATGATGGTCCAGCCGTCGGCATGGACGACCACCGTGCCATTGCCGTCCCGCGCCTGGAGCTCCTTGAGCGCCACGGCAACCGACGGAAATTCGATCCGCGAGGGCTCTGGTGGCTGGGTCTGTGCCAGAGCGGGCAACGAGGAAGCTATCGAAAGGACAAACAGGGCAAGGCGCATCCCTGCAGTGTATTTGGCAAGGGATGCAGCGGCCGCGCTACTGAGTTTCAGCCGCTGGAGTGCAAGCCGCCGAGCCGCAACCCGAGATCGCGGTCTGCGGCAACGCCTGGGGCTGCGCCACGCTGCCGCTCGATACGTCGTAGCCCACCGACTTCAGGTGGTCGGCCAGTGCCGCATCCATGTTTCGCGCATGCTCGGGAAACCACATCGCCAGCTCGCGCGCCATGGTCCGGATGATGTCCATCCGCTTGAGCTGCGCGCCTTCATTCATGACCTTCATCACCATGGCGTGCTGCGCACTGTGGCAGTTGGGCATCGAGAAGCCCGTGTCCTGCATCCAGCGGTCTTCGCGCGCGAAATGGATGTCGGTGTGCTCGATCAGTTCGTCCCAAGCCCCGAACAGCTGATCGTCGGGCGCCTGCTCCACCGCCGCGAGCAGTTCCACGAATTCGCGGTGGGTGCGGTCCATGACCGGCATATCCAGCGACAGCTCAGGTGCCCATTCCAGAGTACTCAACACGCCCTCCATGCCGCGCCGATGCGGCAGACGGGCAGAGGCTAGCTCGGCGAGGCCGTGTGCCTCTTGATGCGCGTCAAGCAGCACCGGTCACGGCGCCCGCTCGCGACCCTTCAGCTGCGCACCGCGCCCACCAGCTGTCTCGTGATCGCTGCCTTGATCAGGCCGCTGAAAGGCGGCACCTTCTCGGCCAGTGTGAGCACGGCCCGGCGGGCCAGCTTCGGCAGCGCACGCTCGTCGCAGAACAGCGAGACGATGGCGTTGGTGCCCAGATAGACCGGCAGCGTGGTGCGCCGGTGTTCGCGCTCGTAAGCCTGCAAGGCCGGCAGCGCGCCGATGTCCCTGCCCGCGGCCAGCGAGGCCGCCAGTTCGCGCGCCAGCACTTCCACGCCGTAGAGACCGAAGTTCCAGCCATGCGCCGTGACCGGATGCATGCCGACCGCGGCATCGCCCATCAAGGCCAAGCGCGCTGCGACGAAGCGGTGCGCATAGACCCCCACCAGCGGGTAGAGATGGCGGGGCCCGGCGGTCGCGGTCACGCCGAGGCGCCGATCCGACTGCGCGTCGACGCGCGCTGCGAACTCGGCGTCCGCAAGTGCCATCCAGTGCGGCGCCTGATCGCTCGCCACGGTCACCACAGCGGACGATTGGCCCTTGTTCAGCGGCAGCAGGGCCAGCGTGTTGCCGTAGCGGAAGCATTCCCAGGCGACTCCGCCGTTGTCCTGTTCGTGCGCGACCCGACCCACGACCACGCTGCGGCCGAAATCGTGCATCGATGCGCCGATGCCGGCCAGACGCCGCATCTGCGAGAACCGGCTGTCCGCAGCGACGACCAGCAACGCGTTCAATCGCCGGCCGTCCGACAGCGTGACCCCGGTCTGATCGGCGGTGGGATGCAATGCCGTGACCCGGGCGTCGCACACGCAGCGCACACCCTGTCGCTCGGCTGCCGCGGCCCACGCCGCACGCCGGATCAGGTGATTGGGCACCAGCCAGCCCAGCGCCGAACCATCCACCCCCGAGGACTCGAAGCGCAGCACGGTGGGGGCATCGCCATCGACGACGCGCGCCTCGCGCAGCGGAGCGATCTCGTCGGCGGGCAGATGCCGCCACAGCCCGAGTTGCTCCATCACGCGGCGGGCGCGGTGAGTCAGCGCAATCTCCCGGCCATCCTCGGGAGGGTCCACGAGCGCACCTTCGGGCTGCTGCTCCAGCAGCAGCACCGAGAGCCCGATGTCGCCGAGCGCGCAGGCCAGCGTCAGGCCGGCGGGGCCGGCTCCGACGATCAGTACATCCGCATCGCGGGCAGGCAGGGAATGGGAAGGCGTCATCGCCGCGAGCATGCCCTGCGACAAGGCCGCGGCACTTGACGGGAATCAGACCTGCCGCACCTCGGGTGGTCGAACGGCCTCGGCGCAGGCCCCGATCCGATGCCGTCAGACGTGGAGGGCGTTCCCCAGGTCCTGCTCCAGCAGCCTCTGGTGGAGCGCATCGAGCCGTTCGCCGGGGCGCTGCTCCCGGGACAGGCGCAGCCCCAGGCTCTGACCCTGGAACTTCATCCAGCCTCGGGCGCGCTCCGTGAGGCCGGTGACCCTGGCGATCTTCCTGCCGCTGTCTGCCGGGTCGCTGACGAACTCGACCCGGAACTCGCCACAGGTCCCGGGCGTGAGATCGGCAACGGGGGCCGGCATGGTCCCGGCGAAGCCGGCATCCTCTTCCAACAGGTCCTGCAGTATTTCCTCGAGCGGCTGCCCTTCCCTGGCGCAGGCATCGGCCCGTGCAAGTACCGCGGGCATGCCGTGCTGCTCGAGCCAGGCCTTGGCACGCTCGCTCGTGGGCAGCAGCCGGGCTGTCTGCGTGGTCTCATCCTCTTCGACCCACTCGAGCGAGAACTCGGGCTTTCGGCTGATCGCACTCATCTCATTTCTTTCCTGGTGCCCTGAGGTCCGCCGTCCCGCACATTCAAGCGGACAGCTTCCTGACCGCATCGATCGCGGCCAGGCAGGCGTCGTGGCAGTCCTTGCATTCGGCATGGTGCTCGACGTGCGGCATGCAGGCCTTCACGCAGGCTTCCATGGCCTTGATCGAGGTCTTCGCCAGTGAAGGCGTGTAGCTCGAGTTGATCAAGGCCGCGCGCAGGGTGGCGTTGCAGACGACGTCGCAATCGAGCGCAGTCCGCAGGCAGCGCCCCAATGAGCGGTCACCGGCGGCGAGCAAGGCCTGGCAATGCGAGATGCAGATCGCAACCGCCTTGCTGCAGGCCTGGAAAGGCTCGACGAGATCGTCGTAGCGTCGAGGCGCGGCAGCTCCTCGCGCGGCCATCATGGCCTTGTGATCGTGCTGATGTGGTTCCTGGGCCTGTGCCCGGCCCGCCGTAACGGCGCCCAGACCGGCAGCGGCGAGACTGGTGATGGAACCGATGAAACTGCGTCGTTGCATGACGTGCCTTTCCGGAAAATGGCCTGTGCGTTGCGGATGTTTCAGCCGCGCCCCGGAGTTTAGGCCGGGCATGCGCGACCACCTGCCTCCGATGCGCAGGACGGCTGCTCAGAAGAAGCCGCGGGGTATGAGCCGGTGTTCGTGAGCGCTGCGCTCGAGTTCCTCGCGAAAGTCGGGATGCGCGATCGAGATGAGCGCCCTCGCCCGCTCCGCCACCGACTTGCCCTTCAGGTTCGTCATGCCGTACTCGGTGGCCACGTACATCATGTCCGAGCGCGGCGTCGTGACGATGTTGCCGCTGGTCAGCGACAACACGATGCGGCTGCGCCTGGCACCGCGCTTCTCGTATGTAGAGGCGAGGCAGACGAACGATTTGCCGCCGTTCGATGCGTAGGCACCGCGCACGAACTGCAACTGCCCTCCGGTGCCGCTGATGTGTCGGTGGCCGTCGGACTCGGACGCGGCCTGCCCCTGCAGATCGATCTGCGTGGTGTTGTTGATCGCGATCACGCGGTCGTTGCGCATGATGTTGTGCGGCAGATTGGTGTAGTCGACGGGGTAGAAATGAATGTCGGGATTGCGGTCGATCCCGTCGTAGAGGCGACGCGAACCGAGCGCGAAGGTGCAGACGATCTTGCCGGGATTGAGTTGCTTGCGCGCGCCGGTGATGCGGCCGGCCTGGTACAGATCCATGATGCCGTCGGTGAGCATCTCGGTGTGGATGCCGAGGTCATGAACGCCGCTTCCGCTCAGCAGGCTGCACACCGCGTTGGGCATGCCACCGATGCCGATCTGCAGGCAGTCACCGTCTTCGATCTCGCCCGCGATCAGCCGCGCCACGGCCTCGTCCACCTCCGTGGGCGGCGGGTTCGGCAACTCAGTGGCGGGCGCGGAATCGCCCTCGATGATGTAGTCGACCTCGCTCACATGAACGCCGGTCTGCTCGCCCAGCACGTAAGGAAGACCGCTCGATACCTCGACGATGACCATCCGTGCCCGCTCGATCACGGCGCGATGCCAGACCGTGGCGGCACTGAAATTGAAGTAGCCGTCGGCGTCCATCGGGCACGTCTTGATGATGACGATGTCCACCGGGTCGATGAAGCGCCGGTAGTAGTCCGGGATCTCGCCCAGATTGACCGGCAGGTAGTTCGCGATACCCGCATCGTGCTTGCGGCGGTCGTAGCCGGAGAAATGCAGGTTGATCCAGAAGAAGTGTTCACCCTGCGGATCGGCCTCGAGCACGGCACGGGGGCGCAGCGTCAGGCACGCCCGAATCTTGACGCCATGCAATTCGTCGGTGCGCCGGGCAAGCGCCGCGTCGAAGACATCGGGCTGACACAGCGACGCGCCGTAATCGATCCACATGCCCGACGCGACGAAGCCGGCGGCCTCCTGCGGCGAGATGTTGCGTGCCTTCGAGGCGGCGATTCTTGTTTTCATGGGCTCATCTGACGGGGCTGGTTGATCCGGCGGCTCGGCAGGATCGAACCGCGCGGCAAACCAGAACTGCCCGGTCGAACCCCTTGCCCGGCATCGACACCACGGACAGTGACCGTCACCACTGTGCGGCCATCGCGAAGGCCGAGCCAGCCGCATTCTCGGACCAGTTTCCACCCCGATCGGCACTTGAAAGCCCCGGGTGGACGCCGAGCGGACGGCCCCGTATGCTGTGCCGCCCCCACGACACCCCCTCTTCCATGACCGCAGCCGTACCCCGCCGTGTCGGCCTCTATGTGGCGGTGGTGCAGTTCTTCTTCGCGCTGACCTGGTCGGTCTACGTGATCTACCTGCCGCAACTCGCCGCGCAGGCGGGCATCCCCAAGACGGCGGTGATCTGGCTGCTGATGCTCGACCAGCTGGTCTTCCTGGTGGCCGACTACGCCTGCGGGGTCGCCTCCGATCGCATGGCACGGCTGAACAGCCGCATCGGCCCGGCGGTACTCGCGGTCACGGTGCTGTCGTGTGCGGCCTTCCTGCTGCTGCCCTTCATTGCTCCCCGGGGATCGGCCCTGCTGTTCATTGCGGTGACCGTGCTGTGGACTGTGGGCTCGTCGGCCCTGCGTGCACCGCCGCTGAACATCATCGGGCGTCATGCCGCCCGGCCGAGCCAACCCGCGCTGGTCGCGCTGTCGATGCTGGGCCTCGGACTGGCCGCCGCGGCGGCGCCCTACCTGGCAACGGCGCTGCGCGAGGTGGACCCGCGCTGGCCGTTCGCGCTCGCGAGCATCTCGCTGGCTGCCACCACCCTGGGCATCATCGCGGCCGAACGGGCGCTGCAGGGCCGGCCGGCGGCCAGCGTCACGTCCGCACCCGACGCGCTGGTGAAGTCCGACCCGCGGCGCCTGCCGTGGGCGCCCTGCCTCGTCGCGGCGGTGCTGGCGGCGATCGCCTTCCAGGTGCATGTCTTCCTGAACAGTACGCCGCTGTACCTGCGGCATGCGAATTCGGGCGACATTCCGCAGCTGGCCCCGGTGTTCTGGATCGGTTTCAACCTCGGACTCTGGCCGGCCTCGCTGGCGATCAAGCGCCACGGAGGCATCGCGGTGACGGCCGCAGCCGGCCTCACCGCCGCCGTCGCGTCGGCGTGGGCCGCGGGCGCCGGCTCGATCGAAACGCTGGTGGCCGCGCAGGCGCTCGCCGGAGCGGCCTGGGCGGCGGTGCTGACGAGCGCGTTCTCCGCCGCTCTGGCGCTCGGCCACACCGGCGCCGAAGGCCGCTTCAGCGGCGCGCTGTCATCGACGCTGGCACTCGCGGCGCTGCTGCGCATGGGCCTGCTCGCGTCGGGTCTGACCAGTCTGCCGCACGACAGCACGATGCGCCTCGCGCTCGACTGGCTTCCTGCTGCCCTGTGGCTGCTCGCGGGCGCCCTGCTGCTGGCGATCTGGCAGCGAGAGGCCGCCAGGACCCGATTCAGGCCATGACGCCCAGGCCGGGCCGTTGGTGCCGAGCAGCGAGAATCGACGCCCTGGCCTGACCGGTGTGAATGAGGCGAAACACAGGATGCGGTTCACGAGAGTCTCCGACGTGCATGGGCCGGGCCACGGTGAGTGGCAGTCCTGTCCGCACGCCATACACCCGGTGCGAGTAGCCCACCTGCCCCGCATCGGCGGCGAGGTCGGGACAGCGACGCCCCAGACCAGCGGGCGAACCAGCGCATGAGCGCTGACCGTCGGCGGCTGACGTTCGCGCTGCTGTTCTCCCTGCTGATTCATGCGCTGCTGCTGAGCCTCACCTTTGGTGGGCAGGGCCTCGGCCTGCCGGGCTTCGGCTTTCCCTGGGAGGAGCGACGGGTCGAGGTACCCGATCTGCGCATCGTGATCCTGCCGACGCCGGTCACGGCCGCCGAGCCGGCGATCAGTTCGGTTGACGAGTCGCGGCTGCAGGCATCGATCGAGCAGGTGGTTGCCGGTGAGCCCACCCAGACAGCCTCCCCGCCTCCAGCGCCGGCATCGGAAAAGACGGCGGATGCGGTCCCGCCCAAGACGCGGCGCGCGGCAGCAGCCAAGCCGAAGGCAGAGACCAGTCCGGAACCAGATCCCACGACCGGAGCGGCCGCCGATGAAGCCCCAGTGCCCGCCGAGGAGCCCGGGGAAGTCGCACCGGCCGCGATCCCCGATGCGCCGGTGATCGCCGTGGATAGACCTGACGAGGCCACGTTTGTCGTGTCTGCCGCTGCCTCCGAGCCCACACCCGTGATCGCCGCAGCGCCAGCCGCATCGAGCCCGGAGACCGCCTTGCCCAAGCCTCGGGCTGCCGGCGATGCCGTGCGGGAACGGGTCGACCCGAATGCACTGGAGCGCGCCGTGGAACTCGCCAGGGTCGAGCGTTCCGAGCAGGAGGCGGCCCGGCAGGAAGCTCAACGGATCGAGATCGCACGGCTGGAGGCTGAGCGACAGGA
>ENA-UOWO01002332-UOWO01002332.1-activated-sludge-metagenome-genome-assembly--contig:-NODE-2332-length-23655-cov-6.522246_pt1 | contig 23655 bp, 21 predicted proteins | sample MGYA00238148_ERZ761564 | MGnify/ENA primary metagenome ERZ761564 (study PRJEB28885, sample SAMN05720194) | activated sludge metagenome | isolation source: Anaerobic digester | place: USA... | reverse complement strand
TTGCCTGCCATATTTTCAGCATAAATGTTTATGCTGTTCTATGCAAGCTCCTAAAGTTTTAAAAAAGCCGTGAAGAAATTGAGCCTGGAAAGTGGAGACTTCCAGGCTTTTTATTTTGGGTAAAGTTTTTAAGGAGTGTCGCACGTAGCGGAGCGAAATGCGGCGAGTAGAGCCAAACTTCGTTTCACTGCGTTTGACATTCCCCAATGAACAGCTTAAAGGTTGGTTTCCTCAGAGCCGAGGTTTGGTTGTTTTGATAAAAGGTTTGACAGAAAAGGAGGATGGGAGTATGGTGGAGAAATAAAAAATGAAAAACTAAAAAGAAAAGGAGGACACTGTGAAAAAGATATTTTTTTTGATGCAATTGATATGGTTAGCTTTTTTGTTTCTGTTAACCATAATCGGTTGTTTCCTTCTTGAGCTTATCATGTTGTTTTTTATGATGGGCGACAAGAGTGATTGAGCCCGACCGTGAGTAAAACCGGTCGGGTTTTATATGCTGTGATGGGGGCAGATTAGATGGAGTATAGATTCTCAAAAGGCATACTAGACAGTTTTAAAAATCATAATATGAATTATTTTGAGACTGTATGATTGATTTGACTTGTGAAGAGAATGGGGATAGGATGGAAAGATAAAAATTAAAATCAATTTTTAAAAATAAACTGTGGATTTTAAACGGGAGGGTATATGACTGTACGCAAAATGTTGTCGTGGTTGGCCAAATTTTTATTATTCATAATTTGGCTTCCTTTTGGCGCGGCTGGGTTGGTCGGTCTAATAGTTGCGGGGATATTTATTATCATTCCGATCGTAATTTTCATAAAATATGAGCCGCAGGGAAAGGCGTTGGGATTTTTTTTGGCTGTGTTTGGGTGGCCTTTTATTGTTGTGGGGATGTTAGGATTTATAATCGGGATGATTTTTATTTTTATTCCCTTTGTTTTGGTCTCTGAGAAGGAGGACTATTGGTACTGGTAGGGTTTTAAGCCCGGTTGGAAGTTAAATCCAAACCGGGCCTTGTTTTTTTGACACTAGTGGCGCAATCTTGTAAAATATAAGTAATTATAACCTAATCTAAGTTGAACCTATTTTAGGGGTTGTTTATTTATGATTTCCAAATACGATTATCACAAAAGAGAGTTGGGTGGTAGTTATTATGGAGCCAAGCCAAAGAAAAAAAATAGATTGGCTAGGAGTTTTGCTTTTTTGATTTTTTTCCTTTTGGTCGTGGCTCTTTTTATTTATGTTTTTCCAGAAGTGGAGGTGACGATCGTGCCAAAGACCGAGAAGATCAGCAACGACTTTGAGGTGACGGTTGATGGAGGATTGAGCGAGGCAGATTTGGAGCGTTATAGATTGCCGGGGATAATCGTCACGGCGGAAGATGCTTTGGAAAAAATTTTTCCAGCAACCGGAGAGAAGAATGTCGGGGAAAAGGCCAAGGGCAGAGTTGTTTTTTATAACCAAACAGGATTAGAACAAACGCTTGGCCCGAGCAATAGTTTGTCCAGCGAAGGTGGTCAGATTTTTTATTTGCAAAGCAATGTGACAATTCCCAAAGCAGAGGTCTCCGAGGAGGGAACAATAGTTTATGGGACAGCGACGGCGGAAATTATTGCCAAAGAAGGCGGGGAGGCTGGTAACATCGCGCCCGGGCGGCTGGCATTGATTGATTTGCCTTTTAGCAAACAGAGCAAGATTTACGGAGAAGTGAAAGAAAAGTTGACCGGTGGCAGTAATAAAACCATTAAGGTTGTTTCTGAAGAGGATTTAAAAAAGGCTGAGCAAAAATTGAACGATGAGCTCAATCCAAAATTAAAAGAACAGTTGGCCAGTAAATTGAATGCCGGCGAAAAGATGGATGACCGGTTGATAAAGTATCAGGCGGTTGGTCTGGAAAAAACCGTGGAGTTGCAAGAGGAAGTGAATGAATTCACGGTCAAATTAAAAGGTCAAGCCGAGGCTTTGGCGTGGGATGAAAGCAAGATCAGGGAGATATTAGAGAAAAAGCTTGAAGATAATCAGCAGGGCGGTAAGCAGTTGGTGACGAGTTCCCAGGATGTTTTTCAGGTAGAAACCAAGGAGGTCAGTCTGGAAAAGAGAACCGCCAAGTTGTCTATTCATGCCGAGAATCAAATATCTATGCCGATTGAGGAAGAAAAATTGAAAGACGAATTAAAGGGGATGAGTGAAACAGAAGCGCGGCGTTTTCTTTTGGATAAGGGTAATATCAAAGATGTGAGATTCAAATTTAATTATAGTATCACTAATAAGATACCGGATAACGGGAATCGGATCGTGATAGAAGTGGGATTGTAAAAAATTAAAAAGGCAAAAGGAAAAAGGTAAAATTATGGTATACCCCTACGGGCGGTGATTGATTATAAATTTTAGAAAACCACTTTGATGCATATCGGAGTGGTTTTTGCTTGGGTGATATTATTTTAATTCCATCTCCATGGTCAGATAACCAATGCCAAAAGGATGTTCGTAGGAGAGGACTTTGGGTGTGTAGGGAATGCGATATAGGATGCCCAAAAGAAGAGCAATCGGGCCAAGGGCGCATTCTTCGGCGGCCAGCGAGAGGGCTGGATCAAGGGAGGTAATCTCGGAAATTTTTTTGTGTTTTAACATTTGAATCAAGGTATGATCAAATTCTTTGGCGCGGGGCGAGGTGCCGATAGGAGAATTTTCAGATAGCTTGTGAGAGAGGTCGCCGGAGGCTACAAGGGCGATTTTTTTCTCGCTGGTTTTAAGAATTTTTTGAAGTATTTTCCCGAGTTCAAATTTTTGAGAAGTCGGAGCATCAGTCGGCGGATAGATGATCAGCAATTTGGTACCGATAAGATTTTTAGTGAGATGATAAAGTGGTACGGTTACTCCGTAGTCCACCGATTGTTCTGATTCAAAGACGAACCTCAGTTGATTTGCGGGTTGCTCGTTCGCCTTTTTGAGAACTGATAAGAGTTCGGAGTCGCTGGTAAAATTTATTTTAGTGGCCAGGTCGCCAAAGTTTTCCAGGGAGCCTAGATAGTGAGGAGAATCATTAATGATCAAGCGGTCATTTTTTTGCAGGTGGTGAGGAGAAATTAAAATCAAGGTATCAGGCTTATGCGCTAACAATTTATTATTCAATTTTTGGAAAGAATTAAGGGTGGTAGAGAGACTGGCCAAATTGGCTTGGCCAATGGCGGGAATAGACAGAGGGGGATGAGGACAAAGAGTGGCAAGGTTGAGCATAAGTTTTTTATTTTTTTAATGTTAGCGGTTCGCCCAAGGGGTGCAAATCGAGAGTTTTTTGATCAAGTGAGATAATATTTTCTGTTTTGAAGCCCATACTCTCAAATGTTTCGTAAGAGTCAAACGGTCGGCGGATGCCATTGGAGATGAAATAGACAGTCGGTTGGCCTTGGATAGAAACCAATTCGCCGTCATTTAGTTTGAGGGCTGCCCCGGTTTCGTAATGGTTTAATTCTTTGGGATCAAGGGGTGTTATTTTTTTATTTTTATAATAAATTTTCAGGAAATCGCGAGTGGGCACAGGATATTTGATGCCGGATTTGACAAAGTAAACGCCGCCCGTTTTGTTATCTTGAAAGAGGGCTCCGGTCGGGTAGAGATCGTTTTTGGTTACCGGTTCGCCAATTTTATAAGAAGTAATGTCGTCTAAAGCGACTTTAATAATTTCTTCTTTATTAAAACCGATTAGTTTGAAAGTGTCTCGAGAATCGATCGGACGGAGTGTGTCATCGTCTAAAAGATAAATGCCACCGGTGGGAATTTGCAGGAGCGAATAATTTGGATAAGCGATGGGGGAGCCAAGGAGATATTTGTTTAGCTCAGACGGATTGACGGCAATGACTCGGTTAAAGGAGGAATAACGGCTTAGGAAGACCGATTTGGATTTAAAAAGGTGTTTTTCACCATCGCGGATCAGCCAGATACTGCCGTTTTCACTATCTTGCAATAGGGCGCCGTCGAGATAATTGACGGAAAACCATTTTTCCCAGATGGCGGCCAACATTTCATTGCCGTGGAGATGGGGGGTGTAGGTGTAAAGGGCGCGAGTAGCATCATTTTTAATGGTAACTTCGGTGTTATCTATGGTGTAGGTTTTACCAGTTTGAAAACGAAATTTATCCGGGTTGTCAAAATAGAAGCGCGTACCTCCAGCCCCGCGGTCAACCTGCAGGGCAAAGCCTTTAAATTTTTGAACTCCCGGGTCGCTTTTGCTACAACTATCACAGACACCATAGCCAGTGGCCCAGTTGTATTGATCCGGGCTAGGTTGGGGATCGGTAATCAGACTCTGTTCTTTTTGGAGCAGAACCAGAATATAGCGAGGATTGATCCGGTTGAGTCGGGCATTGTCATAGATGATTTGAGCGGCGGTCATGCGAACAGTTGGATCGACGTATTTGGCTAGGGTACTATTTTGTTCTTCTAAAAAATTTTGAATTTGGTCCAGACTCATACTATCAGAATTTGTAAGTTCCGAATCAGAGATAATAAAATGGGGATTAAATTGGGCGCGAGCCGGAAAAAATGGCCAGAGCGAGCTAAAAAATAGGCAAACAAGGTTGAAAATAGCAAGTATTTTTTGGGTATGGGTCATAAAAATAGATTAAATTTGTGGATAAAAACATTATAACAAAAAAATAAGAAAGTAAGAAATGATTAAAATTTTTTGGCAGGGGATAGTTGGCCTATGGTTTAAGAATAAAAGGTATTGAATTAAGAGACCAAGAGAGTGGGCGGTGGGAGGGGTGATTTAATTATCGCGGTATTGTGATATAATTAAATCAATAAGACAGAATAATTATGTTGATGAAAAATATTAAAAATAAGCACAGCGGGATGAGCTTGATGGAAATTTTGGTTACGCTGGGGATTTTTTTATTGGTAACAACCATGATTTGGATGTTTGTGAAACAAAGTTATTTTTTCCAGAGTTTTGCTTTGGAGCAGACGACGTCCATCAATGAGGCCCAACGAGGGGTGGAAATTTTGGTCAAGGAAGTGCGCGAGGCGATGCCGGCCGACACTGGAGCATATCCGATCGAGAGCGCTGATGCATTTGAGTTGGTGTTTTTCAGCGATTACGATCGCGATGTATCAGTAGAAAGAGTAAGATATTTTTTGGATGGTTCTGATTTTATCAAGGCGGTAACCGAGCCGAGCGGTTCGCCTTTGGCTTATTTGCCGGAAAATGAGGTACAAACAGTAATTTCCAGATATGTGCGCAACAGCCAAGATGAGCCTGTTTTCAGTTATTATAATGGTGATTATCCCGGCGATACGACGCATAATCCGTTGGCAACACCGGCGGATCCTCTGACTTTGCGCTTGGTGAATGTCAGATTAAAGATAAACGCGATTCCGGAGAAAGCACCCAAAGAGTTTATTTTGGAATCTGATGTGCAGATTAGAAATTTGAAGGATAATTTGTAGACGGTCAGTAAGACAAATAAAACAAATTGACAATGTAAAAAATTAAGATTATTTTGATTTGAGGCTCAAAGTGGGTTAAAAAAGAAAAGCCGAAGAGCGCCGGCGAGAAGAGAAGCAATGAGGCGATCAGGCAGGACAAAATGCCGATGGTAAAAAACCATCTGGCATTTTTATTTTTTGTGGTATAATAAAGATAGTGTAAAATACTTTCCGCCGAGATTATTTTTTGTGAGGAGAGGGCGGGGTGTTGGAAGGGGCTGATAATTATTCAACTATATGCTAAAGAATAAAAAAGAGAACAGTGAAGAAAATAAGGATAAAAAAGCGTGCCTAGTGGCGGTAGACATGGGATATGGCCATCAGCGGGCGGCTTTTCCTCTTCGGTTTTTGGATCGCAAAAAAGAAATGATTTTGGCCAATAATTATCCGAACATGCCGGAGAGCGATTTGAAGATTTGGAATCAGGGGCGCAAGCCGTATGAATTTATTTCTCGAGCCAAGCACATTCCAGTGGTGGGCGATGCTCTATTCTGGGGGATGGATCAACTACAAAAGATTGGGGATTTTTATCCCAAGCGTTCAATCAGCCGACCGAGTTGGCAATTATTGACCAGCATGACTATTATCAAGAAAAAACAGTGGGGCAAGGATTTGATTGACAGACTAGATAAGGAGAACTTGCCGCTTTTGACAACTTTCTTTAGTGTGGCTTATATGGCTGAGGAGTTTAATTATCGCAATGATATATATTTGGTAGTGTGTGATGCTGACGTATCGCGCGCTTGGGCGGCGGCCAACCCAACGACCAGTAAAATAAAATATTTCGCTCCGACGAGACGGGTATATGAGAGATTGCAATTATATGGGGTGAAGTCAAAAAATATTTATTATACCGGTTTTCCATTGCCGCAAGAAAATACTGGTGGAGAAAATCTTGATATATTGCGTTGTAATTTGGCGTCGCGACTGCGCAATTTGGATCCCAAGAATTTTTATTTAAGCAAATATAAAAAAACCGTTCAGGAACAGTTGTTTGACTATCCGGTACCGGATGAGCCGGACCACCCGCTGACAATCACTTTCGCGGTTGGCGGTGCGGGGGCGCAAAGAGAAATGGGCATAGCCCTTATCAAGAGCATGCAACATAATTTGTGCCGGAAGGAGTTCAGGATAAACTTGGTGGCTGGCGTACATAGCGATATTCGTGATTATTTTTTGAGGGAGATAGACAATTTAAATTTAACAGAGTGTTTGAATAAGAGTATTTATATTTTGCATGAAGATAAAAAGGAGGAATATTTTAGAAAATTTAACGCTTTATTGAGGACAACGGATATCTTGTGGACCAAACCATCGGAATTGTCTTTTTATGTAGCCTTGGGATTGCCGATTATCATTACTGAACCATTGGGCAGTCAGGAAGTCTTTAATCGTAAATGGCTGATTGGGATCGGGGCGGCTTTGGACCAAGAAAATATTCGTTATGCTAATGAGTGGTTGCTAGATTGGTTGAATTCTGGTTGGTTGGCTGAAGCGGCAATGCAGGGATTTTTTGAGGGTCCAAAGTATGGAACATTCAATATCCACAAGGTCATCAATGGCGAGTTGAAGGAGTTGAAAAAACCTGATACAATATTTCAGTATTAAATACGCAGAGTCAAGGCGGAATCTGGGGCGATGGGGAACTAATGCGGAAATTTATTTATAATTTAAAATTGTTGATTTATGTCCGATTGTATTTTTTGTAAAATAATAAATGGAGAAATACCGGCAGACAAGGTTTACGAAGACGAAAAAATAATAGCCTTTTTGGATATTAGTCCGATAAACAAGGGACATGTCTTGGTAGTGCCCAAAGAGCATTTTGAGAATTTGCTGGAAACGCCGGATGAATTGATAAGCAAAATAATGATCATAGCGAAGAGGCTGGGCTTGGCAATAAAAAAAGCAACGGACGCGGAGGGGATTAATATTGGCATCAATAACGGCGCTGGGGCAGGGCAGGTAGTTTTCCATACGCATATTCATGTTATCCCCAGATTCATAAATGATGGATATAAATTGTGGGGTAGTAATAAAAAATATGAGCTTGGAGAGGGGGATGGGTTGGCCCAAAAAATTAGAGAGCAATTAAGCAATTAATTTAAATAGAATATGTCGAGAGAAAAAGCGGATATAAATGATTTGAGTTTAGCCAAAGAAGGCAGGGAAAGAATTGAATGGGCAGATAAAGATATGCCTGTTTTAAAATTAATCAGAGAAAGGTTTAATAAAGAAAAACCGTTAAAAGGCGTGCAACTGGCAGCTTGTCTCCACGTGACAGCAGAAACAGCCAATCTGATGCGCACGCTAAAAGCTGGTGGGGCCGAGATAGCCTTGGCGGCCTCTAATCCTTTGTCCACGCAAGATGATGTGGCGGCGTCATTGGTGAAAGATTTTGGAATTAATGTTTATGCAATTAAGGGTGAGAACCGGGAGACTTATTATAAACACTTAAATCAAGCTTTAGATTTTCAGCCAGTGATGACCATGGACGACGGGGCTGATTTGGTGTCTTTGTTACATTCTGCCAGAAGGAAAGATGCTGGCAAGGTATTGGGTGGGACAGAAGAGACAACGACTGGTGTGGTTCGATTGAAGGCCTTGGCTGAGCAAAGAAAATTGCTTTATCCAATAATCGCCGTTAACGACGCGGAGACCAAACATTTTTTTGACAATCGTTATGGGACGGGCCAAAGCACGATTGATGGCATTATTCGGGCAACAGATATTTTATTGGCTGGTAAGACTGTAGTGGTGGCTGGTTATGGTTGGTGCGGACGGGGATTCGCGGCCAAGGTACAGGGTATGGGAGCGAAAGTGATCGTGACAGAGGTAGACGAAGTAAAAGCCTTAGAAGCGGTAATGGATGGTTTTTTGGTGATGCCAATGGAGAAGGCGGCTCGATATGGAGACTTGTTTGTGACATTGACTGGTGATATTAATGTTATTGATACAGAACATTTTAAAATTATGAAAGATGGTGCCATTGTCTGTAACTCGGGGCATTTTAATGCGGAAATAAATATTAAGGCGTTGGATAATTTGAGTCGCTCAAAGAGAAGAGTAAAATATCTCGTGGACGAATATCTACTGGCTGGGAAAAAGAAGATTTATCTTTTGGCCGAAGGTCGATTGATAAATTTGGCGGCGGCCGAGGGACATCCGGCCAGTGTGATGGACATGAGTTTTGCCAATCAGGCGCTGTCGGCTGAATATATAATAAAAAATTATAAAAAGTTAGAAAAAAAGGTTTATAATGTGCCAAGAGAGATTGATAAAAAGATTGCTTTTTTAAAACTCAAAGCTATGGACATCACAATTGATAAATTGACAGTAGAACAGAAAAAATATCTGAGTTCCTGGGAGATGGGGACGTAGTAAAAATTATGTAAATGAATTATTAATTAACCTTACACATGTGGAGAAAATAGAAAACATTTTCGCCAGGAAACCGGATGAGGTTAATCAGCCGGATGAGGCGAAAGAATTTATTTTTACAAAGAAAAAATTAGTTACTTTGGTAGCATTAATTTTGGTTGTAAATTTGATTTTATCAGGGGCTGTATTGGGTATTGGCATTGGCACTTATGCCCAGTGGGGAAAATGGTTTGAAAAAAATATTTTGGGCAAAGAAGCGGCAGTAATAGACCAAAGTATAAATAATGACGGCACCGAGATTACAATGGGTAAAGAATTAGGGGGGGTCTTAAAAGAAGGAAATAAAGAGATACAAATAATCGACGAACAGTCGCAGGTTGAAGCCGTGGTGGAGAGAGTAAGCCCGGCCGTGGTTAGTATTATTGTTACCAAGGATATTCCAAAGATGGAACAGTATTATGAGGACTATGACCCATTTGGTGGTGATAGTTTTTTTGAACAGTTTTTTGGTAATGATTATAATTTTCAAGTGCCGCAATATCGTCAAAATGGAACAGAAAAGAGAGAGATTGGTGGTGGGACGGGCTTTATAGTTGGCAGTGATGGATTAATTGTGACCAATAAGCACGTGGTAGAGGATCAAGCGGCCGAATATACAGTACTAATGAATGATGGTCAAAAATATGAAGCCCAGGTTTTGGCTCGAGACTCGGTTAATGATATTGCGATTCTGAAGATTAATAAGGATAATCTGACGACCATTCAATTGGGTGATTCTGATAAATTAAAAGCCGGTCAGACAGTGATTGCTATTGGTAACGCTCTAGGGGAATATAGAAATACGGTGAGTAAGGGCGTGATCTCTGGATTAAAAAGAGAAATCGTGGCTGGGGGAGTTATGGGACAGGCTGAGCAATTGAGTGGCGTTATACAAACCGATACAGCTATTAATCCCGGCAATTCCGGCGGGCCATTATTAAATCTAAAGGGTGAAGCGATTGGTGTGAACGTAGCGATTGTTCAAGGTTCACAGAATATTGCTTTTTCTTTGCCGATTAATGAAGTAAAAAGGGTTATTGATTCAGTAAAACAATATGGGCGTATTATCAGGCCCTGGATAGGGGTAAGGTACGTGATTATTAGTCAAGAATTAAAAGAAAAAAATAATTTGCCGGTGGATTATGGCGCTTTGGTGGTGAGAGGCGAAACGGCGACTGATTTGGCAGTAGTTCCGGGCGGTCCAGCCGATAAAGCGGGCATAGTAGAAAATGATATAATATTAGAGATTGAAGGCGAGAGAATAACTAGCGAAAACACCTTGACTAAAATGATTCTAAATAAAAAGATTGGTGACAGATTACAGCTCAAAATTTATCACAAGGGTGAGGAAAAAATATTGACAGTAGTTTTGGAAGAGAGGAAATAAAATAATGATAGGTGATAGGGATAAATTATTTTAAGGTCCAAACATGAGGGCAGGGAATAACCCTGCCTTTTTGCTCGTTTGGGGCTGGTGTGATATAATAAAATAGCGAAAAAGGGGGAGAAATGAGGCGATTATGAAATTGTCGGCTTTGCAGAAATATATTATATTGGAGTGTTTTAATGCCAAAAATGGTAGGATTTTTAGAAGTAATTTGGTTGGTTTTTATGGTCGTAGTAAAAAATCACCCCAAGAAAAATTGATGGTCAAGATTATTACTAAAAGTATAGAACGTTTGATCGCGAGGGATTTAATCGTGGGTTTCGGGGAAATTACTAGCGAGCGGCAATTTATTAGAGAAATTAGAATTACATCCGGAGGTAAAAAATTGGCCAGAAAATTATTGGGTGAGCAGATGAGGATACCCTTAAAGTCTGGTAGTAGGGTAGGGAAGTAGGCGAGTAGGGAAATTCCAAACTCCAAATCCAAAATCCAAAATAAATTCCAAGTTCCAAATTAAAAAATTAGACAAAATATATGAACAAAAAACTGATAAAATATTTAGACGACGGTAAAGTCAAATATGAAGTGCTGGAGCATCGGACGGTGTATACCGCCTACGACGCGGCGGCGACAATGCATGTCAAGTTGGGTGAGATTGCCAAGAGTCTTTTGGTAAAATTTAATAAACCATTTGAAGATGGCAAGAAGCCCTATGCTTTAGTTTTGCTTAGCGCGGATAAAAATATTGATTTGAAGAAATTGGCCAAGGTGATAAGCGGTTGGGCGATAAAGTTGAATAAGGAACTAAGAATGGAAAAACCAGAAAAAGGCAAGAAGTTGGCCGTGGATGTTTATAATAAAACAACGAAGATTTTTTTATCCAAAGAGAAAGATATGAAAGATAAATTTAAGCTGGGGGCTGGCCCGATGTCAGCTTTTGGCTCTCTGTATAAATTACCAGTTTTTATTGACAAGGGTCTAATCAAAAAAGAAAAGGCGATTTTTGCTTCAGGCAGTTTCGTAGAGAGTTTGAGGTTGACGGTAGCAAGTTTTATAAAGCTAGAGGGAGCGATGAGCGGATCTTTTGCCACCCCAAAGACCAAGAAGCGGAGTAAGAAAAATAAATAGTAGTTATGCAGATAAAAGTGGATAATTTTGAAGGCCCGCTTGATTTGTTGCTCAAGCTGATTGAGCAGGAAGAATTGGATATTACCAAGGTTTCTTTGGCGGCAGTGACTGAGCAATATATTAGCTATATTGATTCATTGCCTGACAAGAAGCCTGATATCTTGGCTGATTTTTTGTTAATAGCGGCCAAACTTTTAGTTATAAAGTCTAGGACTCTTTTGCCGGAACTGAACTTGGATGAAGAGGAGTGGGCGGGAGATTTGGAACAACAATTGAAAATGTATAAAAAATATCTGGAAGCAAGCGTGTTAATCGGAGAGCTGGCAACAGGAGAATATTATGCCTTTAGCCGACCAGAATATCTGGTGAATATGAGGGGGTTGGAATTCAGACCGCCCAGAACATTAAATATTAGCAAACTTAAATCGGTAATGGAGGCGATCGTTTCAGAGCTAGACGCCCTGTCTAGACTACCTCAGAAAACTTTAGCCCAAGCGGTTTCCATCAAAGAAAAAATAGAAGAAATTAGAAGTTTCTTGGCAGAGAGGGAATTTTTTCATTGGCACGAGTTGGCGGCCAGGGCAAAAAGCAAAACGGAAATAATTGTTAGTTTTTTAGGAATTTTGGAACTTAATAAGCAGAGACATTTGTCCATTGAGCAGGAAGAGATTTTCGGCGAAATAAAGATTAGTAATTTAAGTCATCAATAATTTATGTTGCAAGCGCAAGTGGAGTCAATATTGTTTGTTTCAAACAAACCTATTGAGTTAAAAAAAATAGCCAAGCTTTGCCAGCGTTCAGAAGCGGAGATAGAGGTGGTATTAGAGAATTTAAAAGCTCGATACAACAATGACGAAAGCGGGATAAATATTCTGGCATTGGATCAGCAAGTCCAGATGGTCAGTTGCCCAAAAAATAGAGCCCTAATTGAGGGTTTGGTCAAAGAAGAAGTGGAAGGTGAATTGACCCGGCCGCAGTTGGAGGCACTAACGGTGGTCGCCTATCGCGGGCCAATTACCAAGATGGAGCTAGAGCAAATTCGAGGCGTGAATTGCAGTTTGATTTTGAGAAATTTAATTATAAAAGGTTTGGTACAGGCAACGGAGGACAAAATAATTGAGCAGAAAAAATATCAAATTACACCGAGTTTTATGAAACATTTAGGCGTGATGTCCGTAAAAGAATTGCCAAACTATCAACAGTTATCTGGCGCGGAATCTTTGAATGAAATTTTAGCCGATAAAGAAATAAGTGATGTTTAATTTCTTAATTAGTTTATTGATTGCCAGCCAATTGGCTTTGCCGTTTTCTGAAATTATCGGAATGACCAACAATCAGGAAAATTTTCCCAGGCGCAAGATAACCGGCAGTTTCGGGCCAGTGATCGAGGCGGAGAGCGCTTTGGTTTTGGACGTGAAGACGGATAAAATTCTTTATCAAAAGAATGGATTCAAAGCCAGACCAATAGCCAGTATAACCAAATTGATGACCGCTTTGGTTTTTTTGGAAAATAACAAGAATTGGGATAGAAAGATAAAGATCGGTCAAGATGATAAAAGCAACGGCGGCAAAGTTGTTTGGCAATTGGGCGAAGAAGTAGAGTTGCGCGACTTATTTAAAGTGGCTTTGATCGGTTCGGTTAACAGCGCGGCTTATGAGTTGGCTAGGGCGACGGAATTGAGCTATGATGATTTTGTCGCTAGGATGAATAGTAAGGCCAAAGAACTGGGATTGAAAAATAGTTTTTTTACGGAGCCGACGGGATTAGACCAGGGCAATAGGGCGACGGCGACGGATGTGGCGAAGTTGATAAAATTCGCCTTGCAAGCCGAAGAGATAAAGGAAGCTTTGACCATGACCGATTACATTTTTAAAAATACAAGCGGGAAAAGTCATAAGATTGTCAATACAAATAAGCTTTTGAAAAGCTATTTGACGATTGTCGGAGGTAAGACTGGCTATACGGAAGAGGCTGGTTTTTGTCTGGCGAACATGGTTCGAGGGCAGGGAAACGGCGGTGATATTGTGGTGGTGATTTTGGGGGCCAGATCGGAAGAAGAAAGATTTCAACAGAATAAATTTTTGTCACAATGGGTTTTTGATAATTGGCAGTGGTAAAAAAGATAGAAAAAGAGAGGCTAGCGTAGCAGTGCAAGAAGCGGATTTTTAAATTTTATTATTTTAATTATAATCATATGACTGTACAAAGCCAAAGATACGTGATTGCCAACTGGAAGATGAAACTCGGTCAGGCCGAGAGTCTGTCTTTGGCTAGAGAATTAAAACGTAAATACAAAGATGGAGATCGGATAGAGTTGGTGATTTGTCCCTCGGCTACGGCACTATCAGAAGTGGGTAAGATTTTGGTTGGCAGTAAGATAAAACTAGGAACGCAGAATATTTTCTATCATGATAGCGGGGCTTATACCGGCCAGATTTCTCCGAGAATAGCACGGGAGGTGGGGTGTGAATATGCGATTATCGGGCATTCCGAAGGGCGCAAATTGGGGGAGACTGATGAAGACGTGAACCGCAAGGTGGAGGCGGCACTAAAGAATAATTTGACACCTGTCGTGTGCGTCGGTGAGACCTTCCAGGAATATGAGAGCAAAAAAACAGAATTGGTAATCATCAGTCAGGTGACTAAGGCTTTGGAAGATATAAAATTGAGGGAAGGGCAAAAAATAATTATTGCTTATGAGCCGGTGTGGGTGATTGGTAGCGGCCAGGCAGTCGATCACGGAATATTCCAACATATTGTGCAGATAATTGTACATACGGCGGTAGAAATGGGGGCTGAATTAGCTGACAAGTTTGAAGTAATTTATGGCGGAAGCGTGGATGAAGAAAATGTCAGAGATTTTATTGTCGGCAATATTTCCACCGGCGTGATAGTCGGGAATAATAGTTTGGAGGCGGATAAATTAATTGAGATCGTTGAAAACATCAAAAATTTATGATTTATGTTATTTTAACAATTATAATTATTTTTTGTGGCGGGGTAATTATTTATTTGATTAGCAAAAAAGCTAGCAAGCTAAAATTAATCGCCGTGAGCGAGATACCGGAAGAAAAGCAAAACGAAGTAAAGAAACAATTGCTGGAGTCGCGGTTGCGCAAACAGTTGATTGGTGGATGGAAGAAATTTGGGGATACATTGAGGGTTTTTTGGAAGGGAGTATTGACCCTGACTGGCAGAATAATTAAGGTGGTGAAAGGTAGAAAAGCGGCGCAATTAAATAAGAGGGCAAAGAGAGAGATTCCAAAGGTTGAGGAAAATAAAATGCCGGATAGTGCTTGGCAGGAAAAATTTAGATTAGCTGAAGAGCTCCTAAAAAAGAAAAAGATGGAAGAGGCGGAGGAAAAATATATTGAAATTTTGAAAGATGATCCCAAGAATATTCAAGTTTATTTGGCATTAGGAGGGATTTATGCCAGCCGTAAAGATTATCAAACAGCGGAAGAGACTTACCGGCATATTATGAGAATTGATCCGAATTTTTTGCCAGCCCAAAGGGCTTTGGTTGAACTTTTGGCGGCAAATAAAGAATGGGAAGAATTAAAAAAATTGACTCAATATATTATTAAAAATGGTTGCGAGGAGGCCTGGGTTTATATTGAATTGGGTTTGGGGTATCGCAAGACTGGCTATACTGACATGGCTGAAGAATATTTTGAGCGGGCGGTGGAGATGGAGCCGAAGAATGTTTCGGCGCTTGACTATTTGATTGAGGCGGCTATAATAAATAAAAATAAGCTACTGGCATTAAAAGCTTTTAATACTCTAACGGGTATAGAGGCCAACGCAATAAAGATCCAAGGCTATAAAGACAAAATTGACATACTTTAGTCGTTGGTATTTTTTTGCTATTTTAAGCTTTTGTAGCTCACTGCTCAAAGTCCGAAGGCATAATTGGTTTAAGAGATTATTGGCACGGAAGCGCCTGGTGGCTCCGGTCTTAGTAAGATGGAATAGCAGATAAGGAGTAGGGTAATCGCAAAAAGGGAATATAATTTAAGCTGTAAGCCGTTGTAGCTCAGTTGGTAGAGCAACTCCATGGTAAGGAGTAGGTCCTCGGTTCAAATCCGAGCAACGGCTCCAGAAATATTTTAAGGAAAAAATAATCTGATGAGGGTTATTTTTTTGTTATTTAATTTATTTTTATTTTGGCTAATAATAGATATAAAATAAAGTTATCCACAGTTGATGGTTTTCATCGTTTTAAATTTATGATATAGTTAAATCATCCAATCCCCCTCTAATCTCCCCCCAACCCCGCCTAACAGCACAACTCTCAAATCACACAACACCGCCCCACAAAAAACAAAACAAAAAAAATCAACAAAAATCTCCATCTCCAAAAAATATCCATCTCCAAAACTCCCTATTACTTGAGAGGATCTCTAAAGAGATCAATTCAAAAAATCGGGAGTTTTTGGTTTGTGTTATTTTTATAATTTTTGTATGATTAAGAGGTAATGATTATTAGATTAAATAAAAAATATGAAGATTATTATTAATTGGCTCATTAATACCGTGGCCGTGACGATCGCGGCCTATATTATGCCAGGGGTCAGGTTGGACGGTTTTTGGGCGGCGTTTTTTACGGCGGTAGTTTTAGGTTTGGTCAACGCGGTGATTAAGCCGATTTTTATTATTTTGACTTTGCCGATTAATATTTTGACGCTCGGCCTTTTCACTTTGGTGATTAACGCCCTGATGGTTTTATTGGTCGGGAAATTCGTGCCGGGTTTTGAGATTGATGGTTTTTGGCGGGCGATGTTATTCAGTATTATTTTGACAATAGTGAGCGCGATTTTAAATTCTCTGACTAAAGAATAGTTATTTTATTTTCCTTAATTTTTTCTGATACGAAATGGCAAAACGATGGGCTTCGTCTCGAGCATTGATCAGCAAATTTTCGTTGGCTTGAATAAAGCCAGCGATTTTTTGATTGTGTTTATCAAAAATAAATTCATTTTTTTTGCGGGTAGGGCCTTTGGCAATACCAATAACGCCAAGATTTAAGAATATAGATTTATGATTTAAGATTTTCAAAACGGCGTTTCTTTGCGGAATCCCACCATCAACGAGAATTAAATTAGGTAAGGGCCAGTTATTTTCAAAACGGCGTGTGATTATTTCTTTAAGACAATCAACATCGCTTTGACCAGCCACGGTTTTGATTTTAAATTTACGATATTCTGATTTGATTGGACCGGATTGATTAAAAACGATCATGGAACCTACTTTGCCAGTATCGCCGAGATTGGAAATATCATAGGCTTCAAGGCGGGTAGGTTGGTAGGTTGGTAGGTTGGTAGGTTGGTAGGAACTATTAAATAAGTCTTTGTTTAACAATGTGACATCTTGAATATGGGTTAGAGATTTTATTTGATTGCGCAGACGCGCGGCTTCTTCAAAATTTTGTTGCTTTGAAGCCAAGAGCATTTGTTTTTTTAGATTGTAGAGGAGTCTTTTCTTGTGGCCTTGCAGAAAGTCAATCAAAGGTTTAATAACTTTGTTTCTATAATCTTTGGCAGTGATTTCGCCGGTACAGACTCCAAGACAAAATCCAAGTTGATAATCAAAGCAGGGTTTTTTTTGATTGGGCTCACAACGAGAAATATAAAAAAGTTTGTGCAAAATTTTGAGGGTTTCACGAGTGTTCAAGGATGGATAGGGACCGAAGATAAATTTTGAATTTTTAATTTTATAATTTTTAAATAAATCTAAATTTTTAATTTTTAAACTACCAAATTCATGCTGGCGGACAGTTTTCAATTTTGGGAAAGGTTCATTGGTTAAATATAAATAATTCCAACTCTTGTCGTCTTTCCAATCAACATTATACTCTGGGCGATATTTTTTGATGTATTGACCTTCCAAAATTATGGCTTCCAGAACTGAATCGGTTTTAATGGTTTTGATATTTTTTACTTCGTCAATCATGGCTTCAATAGGGCGGGAAGGCCAGTTTTTTATTGACACGATACCCCTCTGGCTCGCCCTGGCGGGACTCGCCACCTCCCCTAAATAGGGGACGATTCCAGTAAAATAACTCCTGACTCGGCTTTTAAGAGAAGTGGCTTTGCCAACATAAATCAGCTCATGGAGTGAGTTATAGAATAAATAAATTCCAGAAGAGGAGGGGAGTGATTTAAGTTGTTTGGCGATGTTTGACATAATATAATTTTTAAAATTTCCAAGCTCCAAATCCAAAATTCAAAATAAATCCCAAATTACAATATCCAAATCTAAGCCCGGCATTTTTTGAAATTTGATGTTTGTAATTTATTTGAAAATTGGAAATTGGGATTTGGAAATTCAAATTTTGTTATGACAAAATTTTTCTTAAATATTGTCCGGTATAGGAAAACTTGTATTGCGCGATTTGCTCAGGAGTGCCCGCAAAAACTAGTTCACCGCCTTGATCGCCACCTTCGGGGCCAAGATCAATAATCCAATCGGCGCATTTAATCACATCCAGATTGTGCTCAATCACCAAAACAGTATTGCCCTGATCAACGAGTTTTTGCAAGACTAAAATTAATTTTTTTACATCATCATAATGCAAGCCAGTGGTGGGTTCGTCCAGTAAATATAAAGTTTTGGTGGTATTTCTTTTAGCCAATTCTTTGGATAATTTGATTCTTTGCGCTTCACCGCCAGACAGTGTGGTGGCTGATTGACCAAGCGTTAAATAATCCAAGCCGACTTCATTTAATATTTTTAGTTTATCATAAATAAAAGGAATGTCTTTAAAAAATTTTTCCGCTTCACTGATTGTCATATTGAGGATATCGGAAATATTTTTATTATTGTAATGAATATTCAGGGTTTCTTTATTAAATCTTTGACCACGGCAAGCATCGCAGACAATTTCCACGCTAGGCAAAAAGTGCATTTCAATTTGGAGAGTGCCATGACCTTCGCATTTTTCACAGCGGCCTCCGGGTACATTGAAGCTGAAACGACTGGGGCTGAAGCCCTTCATTTTGGCTTCGGGCGTCATAGCAAAAAGATTTCTAATTTCGTCAAAAGCTTTGGTGTAAGTGGCAGGATTAGAGCGCGAAGTGCGACCAATCGGCGATTGATTAATTTCAATTATTTTATCAATATATTCGGTGTTGATAAGGGATTTGTGTTTGCCAACTTTATATTTGGTGTGGTTAAGTTTATTGTTAATGGCGCGATAAATAATCGATTCCATTAAAGTAGATTTACCAGAACCAGAAACGCCAGTCAGACAAACAAAACGACGCAGAGGAATTTCTACATTAATATTTTTTAAATTATTTTCACTGGCACCAGTGATTTTTATTTTTGGTGTAGAAGAATCAATTTTTCTTCTTTTTGTTGGTAGAGGAATGGTAATTTCACGGCGAAGGTATTGGCCAGTCAGAGAGGTTTGGGGATTGCCGATTGTTTTAATATCTGGTAATGAGTAATGAGTAACGGGTAATGTGTAATCATTAATAATATTTTGGTTTTGTGTTTTTGAATTTGTAATTTGTTTCTGATTTCTGATTTCTGATTTCTGATTTTTTAATATATCAACTGTTGGGCCGGAAAAAATAATTTCACCGCCGTTGACGCCAGCGCCTGGGCCAATATCCACAATCCAATCGCTCATCAAAATTGTGTCTTCGTCATGTTCAACCACAATAATGGTATTGCCGACATCGGCTAAATTCCGAAGAGTATTAACTAATTTTTCATTATCTCTTTGATGCAAGCCGATGGTTGGTTCATCCAACACATAAAGCGCGCCGACGAGCCTGGTGCCTACTTGCGAAGCCAGACGGATTCTTTGAGCTTCGCCACCAGAAAGCGTGCCAGCTTTTCTGTTTAAACTAATATAGTGCAAACCAACATCTAACATAAATTGCAAACGATTGCGGATTTCATTCAAAACTACGCCAGCAATTTCTTTCTCGCGGTCAGATATTTTTTCTTCAATTTTGTTTAGCAGATTTTTGGCTTCGCCAATGGTTTCGTTGGTAAAATCCCAAATATTTTTATTATTGATTTTTACTGACAGAGCGTTATTATTTAATCTTTTGCCAGCGCATTTGGGGCAAGGATTTTCGGAAAAGAGCCCATCAGTGCCAAGGCCAGTACAATGGTCGCAATAACCATAAGGAGAATTGAAAGAAAAAAGGCGTGGTTCAATTTCGGGAAAAGAATAACCATCATGAGGACAGGAAAACTCGGTGGAAAAGATTTGTTCCTCGGCGTTTGGATAAATTATCGCACAAAGACCATTGGATAGATCCACAGCGGTTTCGATGGCTTCATTAAGGCGACGATGGAATTCTTCTTTTGGTAATGGGTAATGTGTAACGGGTAATGTGTAATTGGAATTATTATTTAATTTTGAATTTATTTCTGATTTCGGATTTCTGATTTCTGATTTTTCCATTAGCAATGGAATGCGATCAATTATGACCTCGATGGTATGTTTGAAATTTTTTTGTAAAATTATGCGATTGCGCAGAGATTTTATTTTGCCGTCAACGCGAACTTCCAAAAAACCAGAGTTATAGAAATCATAAAGCATTTGATAATATTCACCTTTGCGACCGCGAATAACAGGGGAGAGGATGACTAATTCGCTGTCATTTTGTTTGGTTGATTTTTTGTTTTCTTGATTTAATATTTTTATGTTTTTGTGAACCTGCACGGCCATTTCATCAGTGGTCATTTTGGAAAGTTTGGTGCCACAAATCGGGCAATGCGGTTCGCCAATGCGGGCATAGAGCACGCGCAGATAATCATAAATTTCTGTGATAGTTGCCACAGTGGAACGAGGATTGGAGCTGTGGGCTTTTTGATCGATAGAAATGGCGGGCGAGAGGCCATCGATTTCATCAACATCAGGTTTTTGCATGCCACCCAAAAATTGTCTGGCATAAGCAGACAGAGATTCAATGTATCGTCTTTGTCCTTCGGCAAAAATGGTATCAAAAGCCAGACTGGATTTGCCCGAACCAGACAGTCCTGTGAAAACAATCATTTTATTGCGTGGGAGCTCCAGAGAAATATTTTTGAGATTATGCTCGCGCGCACCTTTGATGATAATTTTGTCTTGCATAGAAATTCATTAAAGTATAAAAATGTAAAAGTAGTTGTCATCCTCGGGCGAGGAGGCATTGCGACGAGACCCGGGGATCCAATTCTTTTCTTTTTGTTTTTTTGTTTGGATTCCCGCTTCCGCGGGAATGACAAAAAGAAAATAATACGTAAACACCGCCCTAAGTGTGAGATATAGGGGGTAGGTGAAATGATTTAACTGCGCTTAATCATATTCTATTTATGACGCCGTGTCAATTCTTGACGCAATTCTCTAATCTCATCTCGGAGAATCGTGGCTAGTTCAAACTCCAAACTTTTAGCAGCCATTTTCATTTGCCCTTCTTTGTCTTTGATAATTTCAGCAATAGGACGATTGTCACCTTTGATATCTAAGGAAAGAATAGCTTCAGTTTTGGATTTGCTTTTTATTTTTTTGGCAGTGCGCGATTCACCCTTGGCGGTAATGCCAAATTCCTCTAAAATATTTTTGATATTTTTTTCAATAGTTTTGGGAGTAATACCATGTTTTTTGTTATATTCAATTTGAATCTGGCGGCGACGATCTGTTTCTTTGATAGCTTGCTTGATGGAATTGGTGATATTATCAGCATAGAGGATGACTTGGCCATTAACATTTCTAGCGGCGCGACCAATGGTTTGAATGAGAGAAGTTTCGTTGCGCAAAAATCCTTCTTTATCCGCGTCTAAAATGGCCACGAGGGAAACTTCGGGAATATCAAGACCTTCACGAAGTAAATTGACGCCGACAATAACATCAATTTTTCCCAATCTTAAATCGGTAATGGTTTGGATACGATCTAAGGTTTCTACATCGCTATGCAAATATTTAACTTTAATTTTTTTCTTTTCCAAATATTCAGTCAGATCTTCGGCCATACGTTTGGTCAGGGTGGTGACCAGCACACGCTCGTGTTTTTTTATACGGTCATCGATGCGGATAAGGAGATCTTCGATTTGGCTTTGGTTTTTAGCTGAAGAAACTATCGGTTTCATTATAACTTCCGGATCAACCAGACCAGTCGGGCGGACTATTTGTTCGACAATTTGTTCGCTTTCACGGATTTCATCTTCGGCTGGCGTGGCTGACATATAGATTATTTGATTGATTTTTTGGGCAAATTCGTAGGCCTTGAGCGGGCGATTATCCCGAGACGATGGCAAACGAAAACCATGTTCAATCAAAGTGTCTTTTCTGGCTTTGTCACCGTTGTACATGCCGCGGATTTGGGGCAGAGTGACATGGGATTCGTCGATAATGGTAAGAAATTTTGCGTGATTATTATCCGCGGGATTCTTCGTTGTCTCACTATTGTTCGACTCCTCATAATGACTACCTCTTAAAAAATAATCCAACAAAGTAAATGGCGGTTCGCCAGCTTGGCGGTTTTCAAAATGTCTGGAATAATTTTCAATGCCATTACAATAACCAATATTTTTAATCATTTCTAAATCATAGCGCGTGCGGCGTTTTAGGCGCTCATACTCCAAAATTTTATTTTTCTTTTTAAAATAATTTAATTGTTCTTTGAGTTCGACATTGATGGATTTAAAAGCGCGTTGCCTGGCTTCGGGATTGGCGACATAATGTTTGGCTGGAAAGAGCCAAATATCAAACAGTTCATTTTTTATTTTTCTGGTAATGGGATCAAGTGATTCAATTAATTCTATTTTTTCTCCAATAATAAAACGATAGATAATTTCTTCATTGACCGGCACAACTTCCAAGGTTTGGCCGCGCAAGCGAAATTGGCCACGGCGTAAATCTGAATTAGTGCGTTCAAATTGCATGGAGATAAGCTGTTTAGTTAATTCTTCACGATTTAAATTTTGATTTTTTTTAAGATGCAAAACAATGCTCTCATATTCTTCAGGCGATCCCAAGCCATAAATAGCCGAGACCGAAGCAACAATAATTACATCTTTACGCGTCATTAAAGCTTGAGTGCAAGCGTGGCGCAAGCGATCGATTTCTTCATTGATTTGCGCTTCTTTTTCAATATAAGTATCAGTGTGGGGTAAGTAGGCCTCTGGTTGATAATAGTCATAATAGGAGACAAAATATTCCACAGCATTATGCGGAAAAAATTCACGAAATTCTTGGCAGAGTTGCGCGGCCAAAGTTTTGTTGTGAGAAATAACTAAAGTGGGGAGTTGCGCTTTCTCAATCACATTGGCAATAGTAAAAGTTTTGCCAGAGCCAGTGACGCCAAGGAGAGTTTGTTTTTTTAGTCCACGTTCAAGACCAGCGGTTAATTGTTTAATCGCTTTAGGTTGGTCGCCACTAGGTTTATAGCGGGAAATTAATTTGAAGGGCATAGGATTTATTATAGGAGAATTTATTTATTTTATCAATAATGTGTTATAATATTAATATGTAAAGGTCGTTGAAAATTGATAAAGTTATTTATAAATTTAATTAATTAGATATGAACAAATTGAAAACATTGGACTGGGTAACCTTAGTTTTGGTGATTGTCGGCGGATTGAACTGGCTGTTGGTGGGGTTGTTTAGTTTTGATTTGGTGGCGGCAATTTTTGGAGACATGTCCGTGCTTGCGAGGGTGGTTTATACCTTGGTCGGTTTGTCGGCAGTGTATATACTGTTGTTTTCCGGAAAACTGGCTAGGAAATAGGGAACAGCGAGTCGGAGATGCCCCAGGCGACTGGCGGCATCTTTTTTTTGACTAAAAACCCTAGAAAAGATATAATAATCGTATTATAAAGAGGAAAAATTAATTAAAATTCGACCATTTTATGGGTCGGATTAAAGAGGAAAAATATGGAAATTTTGAATAGCGAGCATCAGCCCCGGGTGTTGTGGTATAAAATATTGGCCCTATTGTGCGTAACCGCGATCGTGATCGTGTCCGTGGTGATGGCTTTGCGCAAGGATGATTTTAACAATCAGTTTTCGGTGTCAGCCACGGGTCGGGTTTTTGCCAAGCCGGATATTGCCAATTTGACCGTGGGATTGAAGATCGAAGCCAAGCCGACCGCGGCTGCGGCAGTGAAAGAGAATACCGACAAGATGAACGAGGTGATCAAGGTGCTGAAGGATTTGGGCATTGAGGAGAAGGATATCAAGACCACCAATTATAATTTGAATCCGGTTTACGATTGGACTGAC
>ENA-UOWO01002331-UOWO01002331.1-activated-sludge-metagenome-genome-assembly--contig:-NODE-2331-length-23664-cov-7.503833_pt1 | contig 23664 bp, 22 predicted proteins | sample MGYA00238148_ERZ761564 | MGnify/ENA primary metagenome ERZ761564 (study PRJEB28885, sample SAMN05720194) | activated sludge metagenome | isolation source: Anaerobic digester | place: USA... | reverse complement strand
TGCAGCATCGTCGCGTCGTCGGGCTGGATCGGGCGCACGGTGTACTCGCCACCGCCCGGCAGCGGCCACAGCTGCGCGTGGTTCGACGGGTAGGGCAGGATGGCGAGGTGGTGGTACTGGTGGTGGTTCGACGCGGCGGTCGATTCGGGTCTCTGGGCGATGACGATGCGCGCATCGACGGCCAGGGCGCCGGACTCGTCGACGATGATCGGATTGATGTCCATCTCGCGCAGCTGCGGCAGTTCGCAGACCATCTCCGACACGCGCAGCAGCACCTGCTCCAGCGATTCCATGTCGGCGGGCGCCGCGCCGCGCCAGGCGCCGAGCGTTTCGGCGACCCGAGAACGCTCGATGAGCCGTCGCGCCAGGAACTGGTTCAGCGGCGGCAGTTCCATCGCATGGTCGTCGATCAGCTCCACCATGGTGCCGCCCGCGCCGAACGTGATCACGGGGCCGAACGGCTCGTCGGTGACCAGGCCGATGCAGACCTCGCGACCGCGCTGCTGGCCCGACATCTTCTGGATGGTCACGCCGTTGATGCGCGCCTCGGGCAGCTGGCGGGTCACCGAACGCAGCATCTCGTTGTAGGTGTCGCGCACGCCGATCGCGTTGACCACGTTCAGCACCACTCCCTGGACGTCCGACTTGTGGCTGATGTCCGGCGAGTCGATCTTCAGCGCGACCGGGTAGCCCAGCTGCGTCGCGATCAGCACCGCCTCGTGCACGCTGCGCGCGAGCAGCGTCTTGGTCACCGGGATGTGGAAGGCCGCGAGCAGGGCCTTCGACTCCATTTCGGTCAGCACCTGCCGCCGCTCGGTGAGCACGCTCTCGATCAGCATCCGCGCGCCCTCGACGTCCGGCTTGGCCAGATCGGACAGCGGCGGCGGCGTCTGCTGCAGCAGCTGCTGGTTGCGGTGGTAGGCCGCGATGTTGCCGAAGGCGCCGACGGCCGATTCGGGCGTGCGAAAGGTCGGGATTCCGGCATCGCTGAGCAGGCGCCGTCCCTCCACGACCGAGGCGTCACCCATCCAGCAGCTCAGCAGGGGCTTTTCCGAGCGCTTCTTGACCGTGACCAGAGCGCGTGCGATGGCCGCCGAATCGGTGCCGGTCTTCGGCGAATAGATCGCCAGGACGCCATCGATCTGCGTGGACTGCGTCGCGGCAGCGATCGCCGCCTCGAACTGCTCCGCCGTGGCGTCCTCGGCCAGGTCGATCAGGTCGCTCATCGTGGCGCCGGGCGCGAGTCTGGGGCGCAGGGTGTCTGCCTCGGCCGGGCTCAGGCGACCGAGTTGCAGCCCGATCTCGCTGACCCAGTCGGCTGCCATCACGCCGGGACCACCGCCGTTGGTGACGATGGCCAGGCGCGGCCCCACCGCACGATAGCGAGAGGCCAGGCACTTGGCAGCGGAGAACAGCTGCACGAAAGAGCGCACCCGCACCGCGCCAGCGCGGCGCAAAGCGGCATCGAAGGCATCGTCGTTGCCGACGATCGCGCCGGAATGCGTCAGCGCCGCGGCGTTCCCGGCGGGCTGGCGCCCGGCCTTCAGCACCACCACCGGCTTGGCGTTGGCGGCGGCGCGCAGCGCGCTCATGAATCGGCGGGCGTGGGTGATGCCCTCCAGGTAGACCACGATGCTGTGCGTCTGGGCGTCCGAGGCCAGGAAATCGAGCACCTGAGCCAGGTCGACTGAAGGATGGGGTCCGAGCGAGACCACGGTCGAGAAGCCGACCCCGTTCGAATTTCCCCAGTCGAGGATCGCCGACGTCAGGGCGCCGGATTGCGACACGAGCGCCAGCGAGCCGCTGGCCGGCAGCGGGCCGGCGATGCTGGCGTTGAGTTGCAGGCCGGGTCGCTGGAAGCCGAGCCCGTTCGGCCCGAGCATCAGCATGCCGTCGAGCCGGGCCTGGTGGTGCATCTCGGCCACCGTCGCGGCATCGACGTTGCTCGAGATGACCAGCGCCGCACGGCAATGGATGCGTCCGGCGGCGGCGAGCGCCGTCAGCACCTCGTCGGGTGGCATCGCGATCACGGCAAGATCGGCTCGGGCGTGCGCCAGATCCGACAACGTGCCCGTGGCATTCACGTCCAGGAACGTCAGCGTGCCGGCAAAGGCCTGCGCTTTCAGCGCAGCGTGCAATGCGCGTGCTGCGGCAGTCTGGGGCGCCGCGCCGCCGGTCAGCACGACGATGGAGCTGGGCGCGAACAGCGGTGTCAGGTAGTGCTTGTCCAAGCGGAGGCCTCCGGGACAGGTGGGAGCGGGTGCCTGACGCAGCGACGCTGCAGCGGTACCCCGCGTCCGATGGTAGTCCTCGCGGGCTGACACGTAGGTGACAACCCTAGGAAAATGCCGTGGCGGGCCGGGCTTCGATAATCGATGCTCACCCTGCCCGGCGCCCCGCATGTCCACCCCCACAGACCGTTCTGCTTCCTCAACCCACGCCGACTGGCAGCGTCGCAGCGTGGCGAGCGTCTGGCATCCGTGCACGCAGATGCAGCGGATGGACGCCGTGCCGCCGATTGCGATCGCGCGCGCTCAGGGCCCGTGGCTCGAGGATGTCGACGGCAAGCGGTATTTCGATGCGACGAGCTCGTGGTGGGTCAACCTGTTCGGCCATGCCGACGAGCGCATCAACGCGGCCCTGAAGCATCAGCTCGACACGCTGGAGCATGTGATGCTGGCTGGCTGCACCCACGCGCCGGCGGTCGAGTTGGCCGAGCGGCTGTCGGCGCGCACCGGCCAGGCGCTAGGGCACACCTTCTTCGCGAGCGACGGCGCCTCGGCGGTCGAGATCGCCTTGAAGATGAGCTTCCACAGCTGGAAGAACCGCGGGCAGGGCGACCGGCGCGAATTCGTCTGCCTGCGCCATGGTTACCACGGCGAGACCATCGGCGCGCTCGCGGTGACCGATGTGGCGGTGTTTCGCGACGCGTACGACCCACTGCTGATGCGGTCCCACGTGGTGATGGCACCCGATGCACGGCAGGCCGAGCCCGGCGAGTCGGCTGCCGATGTGGCACACCGTGCCGCCGCCGAGCTCGCAACGCTGTTCGAGGCGCGCGCCGGCCACATCGCGGCGGTGATCCTGGAGCCGCTGGTGCAGTGTGCCGCCGGCATGGCGATGCACGATCCAGCCTACCTGCGCGAGGTCCGGGCGCTGTGCGACCGATATCAGGTGCACCTGATCGCCGACGAGATCGCGGTGGGTTGCGGACGCACCGGAACCTTCTTCGCGTTCGAACAGGCCGCCGCGGTAGGCGAACCCGCCATCTGGCCCGACCTGCTGTGCCTGTCCAAGGGCATCAGCGGGGGCTACCTGCCGCTGTCTCTGGTGCTGTCCACCGATGCGATCTACACGTCCTTCCTGGACGACGACACCGCCCGGGGTTTCCTGCACTCCCATTCGTACACCGGCAACCCGTTGGCCTGCCGAGCTGCGCTGGCCGTGCTCGACCGGTTCGACGAGGAGCCGGTGCTCCAGCGCAACCGCGACACAGGCGCGCTGCTCACCGCCGCACTGGCCGCGCGGCTGGCCGGCGATGCGCGCATCGAGCATGTGCGCCAGCGCGGCATGATCTGGGCGTTCGATGTGCGCGAGGCGCACGCCGGCGTGCGTTTCGCCGAGCGCTTCCACCTGATCGCACGCACGCAGGGCCTGCTGATCCGACCGATCGGGCGCACGGTCTATCTGTTGCCACCCTACGTGCTGAACGAGGAGCACGTGGCTTATCTTGCCGATCGCACTGTTGCGACCTTGAATGCCACCCTGAGCGCGGGACACTGACGGCCGCACCACCCACCGATACCCGCCGCGATGTTGAAGCACCTCGAACAACAGCTGGCAGAGCGTGAAGCTCAATCGCTGCGTCGGCAGCGCCGCATCGCCGAGAGCGCCTGTGCGCCCCACCAGTTGGTCAGCTCGAACGACTGCGCGCCGCGCGAACTGCTCACCTTCTGCAGCAACGATTACCTGGGTCTTGCCAACCACCCGGCACTGGTCGATGCGCTGGCCGAAGGCGCGCGGCTCTACGGGGCAGGCAGCGGCGCTTCGCACCTGATCAGCGGGCATTCGCGTGCCCACGCGCTGCTCGAAGACGATCTGGCCGAGATGATGTCGCCACACCTCCCCGAGGTGCGAGCCCTGTACTTCTGCACGGGCTACATGGCTAACATGGCCGTGCTCACCGCGCTGGGCGATGCGCAGGCGACGATCTACACGGACCTGCTGAACCACGCGTCGCTGATCGACGGCGCGCGGCTTGCCAAGGCGGCAGTGCACACCTATCCGCACAACGATCTGGGTGGTCTCGAGAGGCGGCTCGCGGCATGCAGTACCCCGCGCAAGCTGATCGTTACCGACGGGGTGTTCAGCATGGACGGCGATCTGGCACGGCTGCCGGAACTGCTCGCGCTGGCAGAGCGGCACGATGCCTACATCGTCGTCGACGATGCGCATGGCTTCGGAGTGCTTGGCGAGGAGGGCCGCGGCGTGCTGTCGCACTTCGGGCTGCGCAGCCAGCGACTGATCTGCATGGGCACGCTCGGCAAGGCGGCCGGCGCGGCGGGAGCCTTCGTCGCGGCGCACCGCGTCGTCATCGAGTGGCTCGTGCAGAGCGCGCGCGCCTACATCTACACCACCGCGTCCCCGCCGGCCGTGGCCCACGCAGTGCGTGCGAGCTTGAGATTGATCCGCGGACCCGAAGGCGAGCAGCGGCGGCTGCACCTGCGCGAACTCATCGCGGCGCTGCGCCAGGGCGTGCCCGAGGTGCTTGGCGATGTGCTTCTCGAGCGGGGCTGGCACCTGGCCGAATCGCAGACCCCGATCCAGCCCTTGATCGTCGGCGGCAGTGCCGAGGCGCTGGCGGTCGCTGCCGGGCTCGAATCGCGCGGCCTCTGGGTGCCGGCGATCCGTCCGCCGACGGTTCCCTCGGGCAGCGCACGGCTGCGCATCACGCTCAGCGCCGCGCATCGGCATGACGATGTCAAGCGACTGTTGTCCGGCCTGGCGGCGGCAGCCCGGGCGGCGGGCGAACCGGGAGGGGCGACATGATGACGGCTGGCGGCGATCCATCGAATGGTTGGCAGGCGACCGAGGCCGGTGTCCTGTGGGAACCCGAAGCACGTGCGGCCGACCTGGCCGAGCCCGACACCGACCGTCCATTGCGCGGCTGCTTCGTCACCGGCACCGACACCGAGGTCGGCAAGACGACGGTCAGTGCGGGCCTGCTGCATGCGCTGGGCAGACAAGGTCTGCGCGTCGCGGGCTACAAGCCCGTGTCTGCGGGTGCCGTGTGGTGCAGCGCGGCCAGTGGCCCCGGTGGGCACTGGCACAACGAGGATGTGGAGGCCTTGCTCGCTGCGAGCAACATCGAGCTGACGCGCAGCGAGGTCTGCCCCTGCCTGCTCGAGGAAGCCTGCGCGCCGCACCTCGCGGCGCGGCTCGAAGGCGGGCACATCGAGCCGCGGGTGCTGACCGCCGGCGCACGGCGCCTGATGCCGCGCTGCGATGTCCTGGTGGTCGAGGGCGTCGGGGGATTCTGCGTGCCGCTGGTCGAGGCTGAAGAGGTCGAGGACGGCGCCGATGCCGGAGGCTGGGGTGCCGACGACCTTGCGAGTGCGCTGGCTTTGCCGGTGATTCTGGTGGTCGGGCTTCGCCTGGGTTGCATCAACCACAGCCTGCTGACTGCCGCGGCCATCAACGCGCGCGGACTGCGCCTGGCCGGCTGGATCGCCAACCGTGTCGAGCCGGACATGGCCCATGCGCAGGACAACATCGACACGCTCAGACGCGCGCTGCAACGCCGCTACGGCGCCCCGTTGCTCGGCGTGATCGATTACATGGTGACAGCCACGCCCGACAGGGTGGCGAACCAGCTGGATGTGGGCGCCGTGATCGAGGTGCTGGGGCTTCCCGACTGAGCACCTGCAAGCAGGCGCCACGCAGAACAACCAGCTCGGCGCGATGAAGTGACCACCGAACGCAGCGATCCGGGCGCGAACAAGGGCGGCGAGCGGGCCGACGAGCGTCCCGCTCGCCTGCGCCCCTAGCGTGCGCCGGGCTGGGACATCAGCATGCGTCGCGGCGGGTTGTCATTCGGCGTCAACTCGCCGATCAAGCTGTCAAGTTGCTTCATCGCGTCCTCGTACGTCACGGAGTCGTGGCCTTCGAGGTACTTCAGGAACTTCGTGTGCTGGGGCTTGAACTTGTCGGCGACGCCGATCTCGCTCCAGAAGAGTTCTTTGGCGTCGGCAGAAGTAATGAAAGTCATTTGTCATCCTTAGGCATTGAGGTGATGGAGTCCGGCAGGGGGGTGTGCCGGACAGATCGGTTTGAAGGCGCCGGGCAGGCGGAACGGTGCAACCTACTCGACGTTGAAGGTCTGTTCCGAGGTGATCCCGCGTACGACGTGGGTGACGATTTTTTTGAAATGAACGATCGGGATGCGATCGCGGTATCTGAGGGTCATGAAGCGGTCTCCTGAGGGTTTGAAGGGGGGGCCGGTCGTTCGTCGGCCCTGCAGGACGGGAAATTCCAGTTCAATGAAACAAGAATCCCGTACCAACGATTTAGACGTTCGCGGTTCCCGAAATGCATAGGGAAACACGCTCTATGCGGGTAAATCCTGATCAACAAATGGCGATCTTGGGTGCAATAAATTTGAAATAGAAAAGCCCGCCGAAGCGGGCTTTCTGCAGAGCGATGATTCGATCAGCTGTTGCGCAACATGCAGGCCGCGCTGCTGCCGTCGTGATCGAGCACGCTCTTCTCGACTTCGAGCCGGGTGACGACGCCGTCCTCGACGATCATCGAGTAGCGTTCCGAGCGGCCGGCCAGACCGAAAGCCGGCAGGTCGATGACCAGGCCGATGGCCCTGGTGAACGAGCCGTCGGCGTCAGCCAGCATCAGCACCTTGTCGTCGGCACCGGTGGATTTGCCCCAGGCGTCCATCACGAAGGGATCGTTCACCGAAACGCAGGCGATGGTGTCGAACCCGGCCTTGCGGAGTTTCTCCGCGTTGTCGACATAGCCCGGCAGGTGGCTCGCGGAGCACACCGGGGTGTAGGCGCCAGGCAGTCCGAACAGGGCCACCTTCTTGCCCTTGAGCAGGGAGTCGGTCGAGATGTCCACCACGCCGGTCGTGGTGAGTTGCTTGAAGCTGCCGCCTGGAACGCGATCGCCTTGCTTGATGGTCATGTTGTGGGTCTCCGTTGAATTGTTGGTGCGAGGGGCTCCGGGATCCGGGTCGCTCTCGAGGGTTGTTGGTTGCGCCCATAAAACTTATCAGGCCAACGATTGTTGCGCTAATTCATGGTGATGGCTTCGCGTTGCTCGATTGCCCAGGGATGGACAGATCTACGTGCATGGCTGATTTCCAAATAGCTTCATGCCACATCGACAAACGAGCTTCGCTGCTCGGGGGACAATCGAGGCGCCTGTTCCGGTGCGGAGTGCTCGTCTGGAACGCAGCTCCCGCATCTGTTCTGCTCGCCCTGATCAGCCCAGGCGCTTGCGTCCAACGCCTTTCTTGATGAACGATCGATACCAGGAACATCGCACGCCAACGCCGGCCTCGGCCGCCGAAGAGCAAGCCGCCACGCGGATCGACCGGGCGCAGACCGAACTCAGACACGGCCGCGCGATCCGCCTGATCGATCGCGACAAGCCGGGCGAAGCCTCCGCTGACAGCTGCGTGGTCGCTGCTGTCGAGGCTTTGACCGAGCCGCGGCTGCGCTGGATGTCGTCGCTCGGAGCTTCGGTGCACCTGCTGCTGACGATCGAACGCGCGCTCGCGCTGGGGATCGAGGCGGATTCGACAGGGTCGCTTGCGGCCACCTCGCTGCGGCTGCGGCTGCCGGACGACATCTCGCTCGACGCCTTGCTGGGGCTGGCAGCGGTGACGTCCAGCGGACTGTCCGCGGTTGCTGCATTGCCGGAATGGGCAGCGAGTGAGCGGACGCCGCCGGTGCGCGCGGTTGCGATGGACAGTGCCCTGCAGCTGGCGCGGCGGGCCCGGTTGATCCCGGCACTGCTGGTCGTCGACGTTCCCGCGGCACTCGAACCGGCACTGGCCGCCGAGCAATTGCTTTGGGTTTCCAGCGCCGACCTCTCGAAGGTGCCGGCCGGTGGTGGCGCGAGCCTGCGCCGCGTCAGCGACGCGCAGGTGCCACTTGCGGCGCACGACGACTGCGAACTCGTTCTCTTCCGCGAGGACCACGGCGGTGCCGAGCACGTGGCCATCGTCGTCGGGCAACCCGATTTCAGCCAGCCGGTGCCGGTTCGGCTGCATTCGTCCTGTCTCACGGGCGACCTGCTCGGCAGCCTGCGCTGCGATTGCGGCGACCAGCTGCGCCGCGCGATCGAACGACTCGCCGAGACGGGCGGCGTGCTGCTGTACCTCGAACAGGAGGGGCGCTCGATCGGTCTGGCGAACAAGCTGCGAGCCTACCGGTTGCAGGATGACGGGCTCGACACCATCGACGCCGACCGCTACCTTGGATTCGCTGCCGACGATCGCGACTACGGCGCTGCGGTGGCGATGCTGAAGTCGCTGGGCATCGCACGCATCCGCCTGATGACCAACAACCCGCGGAAGATCGCCGCCATGGAAGCCGGCGGCATCGAGGTCGTCGAACGTCTGGCGCTGCACGGCCCGGTGAACCCCTTCAACGAGCGCTACATCGAGACCAAGCAGCAGCGGGCGGGTCACCTCAAGCCCGAGTGAGCCGAGGTCGCTTGCGCGCGGCGCTCAGGCGTTGCGATCAGCCTGTCGGCAACGGTCCGTCGCGCAGGGTGTCCAGCGGCAGCGCGATCACGTCCTGCAACAGCCTTGCAAGGCCCTCGGCCATGTGATCGAGCACAGCAGCTCCCTTTGCGGCACTCGCCTGCGTCGCATCGCCACAGGCACCTTCGGGGTTCAGGTCCTGCGTCATCCATCCGAAGCCGACCGGCTTTTCGACGCCCAGCGTGCCGCCCCGGGCCACCAGCTGCTGGCCGAGCGACGGGAAGGTCTTGAGCGCTGATTGCCGCACCAGGTCGGGCCGCAAGTGCAGCATCAGCGAGGTCTCGACCGCACCGGCGTGGATGCCGTGGGCGCGCTCCTCGACATCGAACAAGCCTGGAGGCACACCGAAGCCGAAACTGTGCGCGCGCACGACCAGCATCCGGCATTCGACCCGCAGCCGCACCGCGACCAGATCGACGTGCGCCTTCTGGCCCCCGTGGCTGTTGAAGATCACCAGCTTGCGCACGCCGGCACGTGCGACGCTGCGCCCGATCGAGAGCCACAGTCCCATCAGCGCGTCGCTGTCGACGCTCACGGTGCCCGGGAAGGCGCTGTGCTCAAGGCTGTCCCCGACCGCCAGCGGCGGCAGTTGCAGGATCGAGGTCGCGGCTGCAGCGGGAAGTCGCGCCAGCGCTGCATGCAGCACGCCGCTGTTGATGACCGCGTCCGTCGACAGCGGCAGGTGCGGGCCGTGTTGCTCGGTGGCCGACACCGGCAGCACGGCGACGGTGGTGTCGGGATCCAGCGTCGCGAAGTCGGTGGTGCACAGTTCGCCCCACAGGCGGGGGCGTGCCGTGCACAGGTCTGGCGCAGAGGTGAGGTGAACGCTCACAGATTCATCCGGAAGTCAGTCTGGCCCGCGTTGAAAACGCGGGGTGTGCCCCGACTGTAGGTTCAACCGTGGAGCTCCCGATGAAAACCGTTCCGTCCCTGTTTGTCTCGCATGGCGCACCGACCTTTGCCCTGGAGCCCGGCGTTGCTGGTGCGGCACTGTCCGCGCTCGGCCGCCGCTTGCCGCCGCTGTCGGCGGTGCTGATCGTGTCTCCCCACTGGATCACGACCGGCTTTCGCGTGACGTCCGGCACCCGGCCCGCCACGATCCATGACTTCAGCGGCTTCCCACCAGCCTTGTACGAGTTGCAGTACCCGGCGCCGGGCGATCCGGCACGGGCCGCGGAAATCGTGCGGCTGCTCGCTTCGGCGGGCATCGATGTCACGCTGGACGCGCAGCGCGGACTCGACCATGGAGCCTGGGTTCCGCTGCGCCATCTGCTGCCGACCGCGTCCACGCCGGTGCTGCAGCTGTCCCTGAGCGACACGCTCGATGCGCGGGGTGCCCTGCGGCTCGGAGAGGCGCTGCGTCCGTTGCGTGAGCAAGGCGTGCTGGTTGTCGGCTCGGGCAGCCTGACACACAACCTGGGCGAGTTCCGGGGCCCGGCGACCGAGGCAGGTTATGTCGCCGACTTCGTGCAGTGGATCCGCCAGGCTGTCGCGGAACGCGATACCGCCGCGCTGGTCGATTACCGACATCGGGCGCCGCACGCGGTGCGTTCGCACCCGACCGAGGAGCATTTCCTTCCGCTGCTCGTCGCGGTGGGTGCCACGTCGGATGCCGACCGGGTCGACGTCATCGAAGGCGGCACGCTCTATGGCATGTTGTCGATGGAATCGTATGTCTTCGAATAGACCCGTGCTGGGGCACTTGGGCTGTTCGTGGAGAGGTTTCCCCTGGACCGTCGAGTTGGGGCTCGAGCCTGCGTTCACGACATGCCGCGGGTACTGCCCTTCAAGAACTGCAGCAGGAAGTCCAGGCCGGCAGAAACTTCAGCGCCCGACGTCAGCTGGGCCGACACGTCCGACCAGCGTTGCCGTTCCAGCTGGAGGATGAAGTTGCGTGGAGCACAGGCGAACCCCATGCTCCATTCGCTGAATACCCGCCCGTGAATTCGCTCATGGAGCAATTCGACGAGACCGAAATGCCGGCGCGATGCCTTGATGCGGGCATAGACCTCCTCGACCCCGCTGACCGGCCCTTCGATGTACTGGAAGAACTTGCCGTCGTGATAGAGCAGGACGCCTGTCACTCCCTTCGAGAGATTGAAGCCTCGCGAATCGACAAGCAGCGCTTCCAGCCGGGCCTCGGAGACATCTCCAAGCGCTGAACTGACGTATGCGATGGCGGACAGGCTGTCCATGCGAGTAGCCGAAGGTGGGACACGGAGGGCGCAGCCTCAAGGCTGCACCAGCGAAGAGCGATCTTCGCGCAGTCCGGTCAGTCGCTCGCTGGATTCGGCGTCTTTTTTGACAGGGCTCAAGGCCGCCGCACAAAGGATCGGCAGGTGTCGCCGCCGGGACTCGCGCGGTGCCTGCCGCACTCCTCAGCGAGTCCATCAGTAGACATAAGATATATAGACCGGCATATGTGGGGTGGGCAAAGATCCGCAGTTGCGGATCGATGCAGTGTGCTTGCAGGCGCCAGAGCCTGCTGTGCGGGTTCAGGCGGCCAGTGCGGCGCTCTGCGATGCGGTGGCCGCATCAAGGCACTTGTTGCACCTGCCCAGGCCCCGCAAGCGCGGGTCGGGCTTGCCTTCGCCGGTCTTGAAGTTCGCCTGGCAGCGCCGGCAGACATACATCTTCGAACTCGACATCATCGGCTTGATGCCGGGTTCCGACGACGGTCGGGCGGCCGAGTATTCGGCCTGGGTCTGCCTGAGCTTGACGCTGTCGGCGCTGGCGGCTGCCGCAGCCGCTGTGGAGGAAGCTGGGGTCTTGGTTCGTTGTGTGGCCATGGCGCGGGAGTGAGCCTCTCATGTTGAGCCGGCAGCCACGGGTGTGGGCGTGCCAACGAAAACCCTTATTGTCCTCGCACTGAGGGCTTCCTGCCCAAGCGGGGTGATCTTTGTCTTGTTTCAAAACGCTGCCACACCGCCATCGCACTGCGTGCGAGCAGCAGGACGAACGCCAGGGCCGCCAGCGCCACCCTGAGATCCGTCGCTGCCGGCACTGACTGCGCCAGCTGCGGCGCAGTCAGTGCGCGCATCAAGGCTTCCGGCTGCTGCAGTGGCAGGAACGACAGGCCTGTGTCGTCGGCCAGCAGGCGCAGATACCCTTCGCGCATGGCAGACAGGTGTTCGCTGCCCGGCGTGCTGCCGGGCAGGTTGGCCGCCTTTCCGGCATCGGCAGGATCCTCGACCATTTGCTCGTGGCCCACGCTGCCCCCTCGCCCCTGGCTGCGCGGGTCGGTCTGCATCACCTCATCGGCGCCCCAGAGGCCCATCGGGCGACCCAGTGGATCCAGTTTCGGGATCGGAAACGGCCTGAGGCCCCCGACGCCGACGATCAGCCCCTGCACCACTCCCGGCTTGTCGTTGAAGACCGGCCGATGCTGCGGGTTCACGGGGGGCGACTCGTGCCCATCGGTCACGAAGACGAGAGACGGCTTGTCCTGCAATTGCCTGGCGATGCCGATCCCGCTGAACAGTCCCTTGGCGACCTCGCTGTTGCCGGTCCAGGCCATGCGGCCATCGATGTTGTCCAGCGTGGAACGCAGTTCATTGAGGTTCTCGCAGACTTCGATGGGCGCGATCAGCAGGAACGATCGGTACTCGGTGAACACCCCCCATCCCACCTTCGAGCCGCAGGGCAATTCGAGCAGCAGCTGCCGCAGCGCGTGCTTCGCATAGCTCAGGCGCGACACCGGCTTGCCTTCGAGCTGGTAGTCGGTCACGTTCATGCTCTGCGTGATGTCGAGAACGATCACCTGATCGAACAAGGCGCGGTCCACGGTGGCGACCGGGTTCAGGAAGGTTGCCGCGAGTGCCAGCGAGGCAACGATCAGCAGCGTGCGGTCGAGGTGGCGGGTGAATGCCCCGCGGATCGACACACGACAGGCCGCAAGGCCTCGCCTCAGCCACGACATCGAACCAACTCCCTCGTCATGGCAGGCCTGGCGAATAGCCGCGCATCGTCGTTGCCGCACGCTCCGCATTGCTGGGGGGCTCGGACGGCGGAGCATCGCTGTCTTCGGGGTCGGGCAGCAGGCGCTGGGCGCGCTCGAGGTTGTAGCGTGCGCCCCAGTTTGCCGGGTCGGCGCGCAGCAACTCGCGGTAGGTCTCCTTCGCCAGCTCGATCAGCGGGATGGCCTGGCCCGGCTGCGCGGTGGACCGCAGGGCGATGGCCTGCCGCATCAGCGCATTGGCGGTGTTGAAGCGTGCGGCACGGCCCAGCGCGGTGTCGTCCTGCAGGGCCCGATAGCGGTTGAGCACGTCCTCCTCGGATCCGCCGGGCCCGGGTGCGGCGGCAGCGGCACGGGCGAACTGGATCTCTCGTGGCTGTCCCGGCGCTTCTGCCGGCAGTTGCCCCGAGCGGATCGCGTCGTTGATGCCGTGCTGACGCGCGATGCGTGCGCCGTCGACGGCGGCGACGAGCGCCAGCAGCGCCAGCACGAGGATCACCGCGCGGGTGCGTCGGCGACTGGGCCAGTGCGCGATCCGCGAGCTCAGGCCCATCGCCGGATCTCCATCAGGTTGGCGCCCAGCAGCGCGAGCACGCAGGCCAGCGCGATGCCGTAGCCCAGCTGGGACAGGTCCCGACGCGGCACGGTGTCCAGGTAGGTGATCGGCAGGTTCTCCAGCCGGTTCACATCGTCGATGGCCTTCTGCAACGCCTGCGGGTTCTCGGCCTCGTAGGCCTTGTACGGTGTGCCCAGCGAGGCGAAGAATCGGTGCAGGAAGTACTCGGGAACGGTGTCCACGTTGGACGGGGGCTCGCTGGCGTCGGCCATCAGCCCGGGGCTCAGGCTCGAGCGGATGTAGAACCAGTAGATTGCCACCCGGTGCTTGCGCGCGAGGTACGCCACGCGCTCGCGCACGTCGACGTCGATCCTGTCGCCACCGTCCGACACGAGCATCAGGATGCGCGAGCCGGTGTAGGGCCGGTCGTCGAAGTACGACAGCGCCGAACTCAGGGCCAGCCCGATGTCGGTGTCGGCCAGCCCGCGTCCGATGTTGCCTGCGGTGATGGCGGCCTGGATCGCCTCGGGCTTCTGCGTGAACTCGAGCGTGCGGATCGGCAAGGTGCTGAACAGCACCATGCCGAAGCGGTCCTCGGGACGCTGTGCCGCGAACTCCGACAGCAGCTGCCGGGCGACCTTTCCTTTCGAGTCACGGCTGGCGGCTGCGTTGCGGCTGGTGTAGTACTCGAGAGCCTCGGGGCTGTTGGGACGGGTTCCCGGTGGCGGGCCGCCGGCCCCACCGGCAAAACCCTGGTCCATGCTGCGGCTGCGATCGAGCACCAGCACGATCTCGGCACCCTTGCCCACTTTCTGTACCGTGTACTCGGGCCGATACGGTCCGGCCGCGCCGACGATCAGTGCGGCCAGCGCGCCCACCGACGCCGCGCGCAGTGCGAAGCTGATCGCATCGGAGGCGCGGTCGCGCGGCATCATCGCGAGCCAGCCGTTGGACAGTGCGTGCCGGGGCCTTGCCCACCAGGGCAGCAACGCGAGCGGCAACAGTGCCAGCAGCCAGGGCGTGTCGAAATTCATGCTGCACCCCGCTCCGCATCGCGGCACTTGCGACACAAGTTGATCAGCCAGACGGCGGGCAGTGCGCGATCCGGTGCCGCCCCGGCGCCAGCGAAAAACTCGGCGCGGGAGTGCCGGAAGAACAAGACCAGATCCTCGCGCAGACCGGCGAACCGCGGCTGTGCGGCGATGAAGCGCTCGATGTTCTGCTCGAACACCACCTCGCCGGCCGTCTGATTCAGCGCGTCATGCAGGTGCTGGAAAGCCTGACGACGCTGTTCCGGCGAGGCGGGGTCGGCACGAGACTGTCCGGCCATGGCCTTCAGTGCGCGGCAGGCCTGCGTGAACGGCCGTTGCCGCCGCGAGAACCAGGGCAGGCCGACATACACCAACGCCAGGTAGGCGAGCAGCAGCGCGGCGATCACGCCGTACCCGGCGAGTCGCCACCGGCCTGCACGGGTGTCGATCAGCGGGGGCTGTGCATCGGGTTGCAGTTCGCCCAGGCCGCGACGAGGCGACACGTCGAGCGGGACCAGCGGCGAAACCGTCAGTGGCCAGGCCTCGACCCGGACGTCGCGCGCCTGCTGCGCCCCCTTGAATCCAAGCACGAAGGGCGGCAGCTCCAGCGTGCGCACCTCGCGAGGCGCGAGGAACACCTGGTAGGTCATCGTCAACGTGAGGCGGCTTCCACTGCCGTCGCGATCCAGCTCGCGGGCGAGCCGGCGCAGTTCGATCGAACCGCTGCGGTGCCCGGCACTCGGCAGCGTTTCCTCGTCCAGCGTGTGACCGGCAGGTACGTGGATGACCACTCGACGCTGGACGACATCACCGATCGTGTGACCGTAGGGTCGAGGCTCTACGGTGTCGATCTGCCAGGCCGCGGGCCCCGGGTCGTCGACGCTGGCGGCGCCGACACGGGGCGTCGCCAGGACCGCCACTGCGAGCGCCAGGGCGGCGATGACCCGGCGTGATCGTTGGCGGTGACCCGGCAGTGCGCTCATGAATGGAAGTGCCGTGTCACGGCATCCGCATCGAAGCCCTGCTCGATGAATAGCGGCTTCAAGCGCATGGCCCTGAATAGGGCCTGCAGATCGTGGCGCCGCGCTGCAAGTGCGGAAGCCCACTTTTCACGCAGTGCCGGTCTCCACCAGATCAACCGGCGTTCGCCGCTCTCGGGATCGATGCCGCAGGCCAGCCCGCGCGGCGCAGACAGCGTGAACTCGGCAGGATCCCAGACCACCACGGGCACCACGTCGTGCTGTGCCAGGTCGCGCAGGACCTGTCGCAGCATGGCCAGTGGCAGGTGATAGTCGGACAGCAGGAAGACCAGCGATCGCTGCCGGCTCAGATGGCGGTGTGCGTCGACCAATCCGTGGGCCGAACGGCCTTCGATGCTCAGCCCGCGCAGCCTGCCGGCCAGTGCCTGACCGACGCCACGGACCCGGGTCTGCGGCAGCAGCAGGTCGGCACGCACCTGCTCATCGCAGCCGACGAAGCCGAAGCTGTCTCCGGTGCGCCAGACCGACCACGCCAGGCTGTCGGTGAAGTCGGCCAGCACGTCAAGCTTGCGGCGCGCGCCCTCGAAACCCATCGAGGCCGACAGATCAGCCACGACGGCCACCGGAATCGACTTGCGCTGGCTGTAGACGCGCACGATCCAGTTGCCGAACGGGTCGCGCAGGCTGGCATGCAGGTCGAGGCGGCGCGGGTCGGGTGCATCGAGCAGCGACGCGTGGCCTCGGAATTCGAAGCCGCTCTCGCCGCTCTTGCTGCGGTGATGGCCCGGAAAATACCCGCGCGCCGGCGCACCGATGCGGTAGTGAATTTCCGGCATGGCGCCGGATGGGCGCGCTTGGATCAAGGTGCCGCAACACTGCCGAGAATGCCGGCCATCAGCGATCCTGAGATCTCCTGCCGGCGCAACTCGAACACGGGCTGGTAGCAGAGCCTGTGAGCGATCGTCTCGACGAAGACCGCCTGCACGTCCTCGGGCGTGACGTAGCTGCGACCTTCAAGCCACGCGGCCACGCGCGAAGCACGCAGCAGCATGCTCATACCGCGCGGGCTGGCGCCCGCCAGCATCAGCTGGTCGATGTCGATGTCGGAGATATGGATGCCGTATTCGCCCGGCACCGCTGTCGCGCGCCACAGGTGCATCGCGTAGGTCTCGAGCGTTTCCGAGGCCTGCACCGTCGCCTGGATCGTCGCAGCCAGTTCATTGAGCTCGCGGTACGCAACCATCGCGGCTTGCACCGACCCCACCAGCCTGTCGGTGTCGTGGAAGCGTGGATCGAAGATCAGCCGGCGTCTGTCGGCGTCGGTGGCGGGCGCGTCGATGGTGATCTCCATCATGAAGCGATCGCGTGCCGCCGACGAGATCTCGAAAGTCTCCTCGCGCTCGACCCGGTTGCGGTCGGCAAAGACCAGCAGGTGCGGAAACCTGAACTCGCGGTTGAACGCCGACACGCTGCGCTCGGCCATCACGCGCAGCAGCAGCGAATGCACCTGCGGGCGGGCCCGGTTGATCTCGTTGAAGAAGAAGATCGCCAGGTCTTCCCCGTGCTTGATCAGCGGCCCGTGCTCGACCGCCGGCCGTCCATCGGCACTGATGTAGGTGTAATAGATCAGGTCGTTGGGCATCAGGTCGATCGTGCCCTCGGTGCGCGCGAAATCGCCGCCCAGTACCTGCGCAAACGCGCGCAGGAGGGTCGTCTTGCCGACACCGACGTCGCCTTGCAGCAGCACGTGGCCTCGGGCGAACACGGCGGTGTTGATCAGCCGGATCACGCGCGACTGTCCGATCACCGCCTTGCCGACCTCGACTTCCAGGGCCAGCGCCCGCTGACGCCCGTCGGCCAGCAGCGCGTCGATTCGATCCATGCGACACCTTGTTCAAGCAAAACGAAGGCTCGCCAAATGAAGCGAGCGGCCACCTGGCGGAGCCGCTCGCAGTCTAACCAAGGGACCCGCTGCGGGCCGCTCGCCTCAGCCGCGCAGGGTCATTCCCCGATGCCGGCGAAGCGCAGCCGCAGACCGATCCAGCCGGCGCGCGGCGCGTTCGGGCCGACGAACTGATCGGACACGGCCGCCTGCAACTCGCTGCCATTGCCGGTGAACGAGTTCTCGCCCAAGGCACCGGCGGTGGCGACCTCGCGGTCGAACACGTTGGTGACCTTGGCGAACAGTTCCCAGCCGCTGCCGAGATTCAGGCTTGTGGTCAGGTTGACCAGCGCGTAGCCCCCGATCTTGCCCTTGCCGTTGAAATCGTTCCCGTCGGGCTGGTGCTTGTTGTTCTCGTTGCCGCGCACGTACTGGCTGGCGTAGGCACTGACCTGCGCGCCCACCGTCCACTGAGGCAGCACGCGCCAGTCGGCGTTGACCTTGAGGTTGTGCTTGGGCTGGCCCGGGATGCGATCACCGGGGCGCACCTCGATCTCGTCGTCACCCGTGCAACGCGAACTGGTCTCTGCCGTGCTGTTGGCTTCGGCGACGATGCAGGCCGGCGAGTCGTAGGTCGCGCGCAGGTAGCTGTAGGCCAACGACCAGTTGAGCTCACCCACCTGCTGGGACAGGCTCATCTCGATACCCTTGCGCAAGGTGCGGCCGAAGTTCGAGAAGTAGCCGGTCGCCGCCCCGGTACTGATGAAAAGCAGGTCGTTCTTGTTCACGGTGCGGAACGCCGATGCGTTCCAGCGCACGTCTCCTGGCAGGCTGCCGCGAAGCCCGGCTTCGATGGTCCGCGACACGACCTGCTTGAGCGGCGGGTCGGACTGCAGTGCGTTCGGCAGCACGCAGGCGTTGTCCGGATCCGAACATCCGAGCTCGATCGGGCTCGGAGCCCGGTTGCCCTGGCTGTAGCTGCCGTAGGCGGTCAGCACCGGCGATACCTGCCACGTCACGCCGGCCGCGGGATTGAATTTCTTGTAGCGTCCCTTGCCGTCCAGCTCGGTGTCGGTCGGCTCGTCGAGGAGACGACCCCGGTCGATGGTGCGCACGCGGGTGTCGTTGTAGCGGCCCGACAGCGTGAGCTGCAGGTTCGGACGCAGTTCGATCAGGTCGGTGAAGTAGGCGCTGGACGTTCGGGTGCGCCCGGAAATCAGCGCATCGAGTTCCTGCTCTTCGAGCGGAATGACCCCGCGCGAGTCGCTGAGCGCGCCCACGGCCTCGGTCTGCGCGAACCGGGTGCGTGAACGATCGTGGGAGGCGCCGAGCGTCAGCCGGTGAATGTCGCGCGCCAGCGTCCATTGCAGCGCCAGGCCTTCGCCGCGCTGGCGGGTGCGGGTGCGGTTTTCGACGCCGGCCTCGTCTTCATCGTCGACCCCGAACTCGAAATCATCGTTCAGGTCGCCATTCAGGGTCGACGTCCGCGTGCGGCGGCTGTAGGCGGTGAATGCCAGTTGCTGTTCAGCGTCGATGCGTGCGGTGGCATTGAGGCTGAGCATCGTCATCTTGTTGCGCGTCAGGTCGGGGCGCGTGTAGATGCCCTCGCGGTTCTGCTTGAGCAGTGCCTCGGGCAGCAACCCGTTGCCGATCATGCGGTTGTCTGCTGCGTTGAGGCTCAGGTCCCACGAGTAATCCTTGTCGCGCTGGCCGAACTTGCCGAACAACTGCTTGACGCGTGACGGCGAGAAGTCGCGCCAGCCGTCTTCATCGAAGAAGCTGGCAGCAAGGAACGCGTGGCTGGTTTCGCCGAACGTCTGGCCATGCGCCAGGTCGACGCTGTAGCGTCCGAAGGACCCGGCCTGTGCCTCGATCTCGGTGCCCGGATGGGTGTCTCCGCTCTTGGTCTGCAGCGACAGTGCCCCGCCCAGGGTGTTGAGCCCGAACAGCGGATTCGAGCCCGGCAGCAGAGTGATGTTGGACAGCGCCGCTTTCGGTATCAGGTCCCAGTTGACGGTGTCGCCAAACGGCTCGTTGATGCGCACGCCATCCAGGAACACCGACAAGCCTTGCGGCGTGCCGAGCAGCGGGCTGGCGGTGAAGCCCCGGTAGTTGACGTCGAGCTGATAGGGGTTGCCCTGGATCTCGTTGACTGTGACGCTCGGCATCTGCGTGGCCAGCGCGTCCGGCAGGTTCAAGCTCTGCATCTGCTTGAGCTTTCGGTCGTTGAGCGTCTGGACGTTCGATGGCACCTGGTCCTTGGCGATCCCCAGCCCTGGCAGCGGTGTGACGCGGATGATCTCGACGCGCGGCAACTCGGCTGACGAAGCGGCGGTCGGGGCTGCCTGCGCCAGGGCGGATGGGCTGTGGGCAGCGGTTGCGCAGGCGGCCAGAGCGGCCCAGGCCAGCGGTTGCAGACGAACCTTGTTGATTGAATGGGGCACGAGGGATCCTGGAGATGTGATGACGAACAAGGGTCCGGCAAGTTACCGTTGCCGGCAGATCGAATACAGGGAAAATTTCCCTTTGTGGCGGGGTCGAGGGTCTTCACCAGACGGGCCGCAGCGGGTATGCCCCGATTCCGCTACACGCCCGAGTCGCTGATCACGCCATGGCGTATCGCCAGGTGCACCATCGCCGCCGAGGTCGACACCGCCAGTTTTTCCCTGATCACTGTCTGCTGGTTGGAGATCGTCTTGGCGCTGCGCCTGAGGGCCTCGGCGCATTCGGCGACCGAGTGGCCCTGTGCCAGCAGGCGGAAGGTCTCGAATTCGCGCGGACTCAACGACGCGAGCCGCTCGGATTCCTGCTCGGGATCGCGCAGCAGCGTTGCGGGCAGGTCCGGGCTCAGGTAGCGCTCGCCCGCATGAAGTGCGCGCACTGCCTGGGTCAGGCAGTCGGGGGCACTGGCCTTGGTCAGGTAGCCGCGCGCACCTGCCTCGAAAGATCGCTGCACGAGCTGCGCACCGTCGTGCATGCTGAACACCAGCACCCTGGCCGAGGCACTACGCGCCATGACACGGCGTATCAGCGTCATGCCGTCGCCACCCGGCATCGACAGGTCGGTGACCAGCACATCGGGCGGGGCGCTGACGAACGCGGCGTAGGCGGCCTCGCCATTCGCGGCTTCGTGCACGACCCGGATGTCGCCCGCCTGCTCGAGCAGGCGCTGGTAGCCGCTGCGCACCACCGGGTGATCGTCGGCGAGCATGACGCGGATCATGCTGATATCGGCACGCGCCGACGGACTGCTGGCGCCGCTTGCACCGGCGGCCAGCGCGACCCGGGTCAGTGGAAGCGCATGGACCGTGTTGAAGGGGTAAGGCACAGTGATCGTCTTCGGGAAGTGAGGTGAAAACCGGTGCGACAACTTACCGACATCACCTCCCCGAAGACAGGGGAAATTTCCCGTCACGCGGCCGGAATCTCCCGCCGCTCGGGCTACACGCCCGAGTCGCTGATCACGCCATGGCGTATCGCCAGGTGCACCATCGCCGCCGAGGTGGACATGCCCAGCTTTTCCTTGATCAGCGTCTGCTGGTTGGAAATCGTCTTGGCGCTCAGCTTGAGGGCCTCGGCGCATTCGGCGACCGAGTGGCCCTGGGCCAGCAGGCGGAAGGTCTCGAACTCGCGCGGACTCAGCGACGCGAGCCGCTCGGCTTCCTGCTCGGGATCGCGCAGCAACAGCGCCGCGGGCAGGTCCGGGCTCAGGTAGCGCTCGCCCGCATGAAGTGTGCGCACCGCCTGCGTCAGGCAGTCGGGCGCACTGGCCTTGGTCAGGTAGCCGCGCGCACCTGCCTCGAAGGCGCGCCGCACGAGCTGCGCACCGTCGTGCATGCTGAACACCAGCACCCTGGCCGAAGCAGTGCGCGCCACGACTCTGCGGATCAGCGTCACGCCGCCACCGCCGGGCATCGACAGGTCGGTGACCAGCACGTCGGGCGGGTCGCTGACGAATGCGGCGTAGGCGGCCTCGCCATTCGCGGCTTCGTGCACGACCCGGATGTCGCCCGCCTGCTCGAGCAGGCGCTGGTAGCCGCTGCGCACCACCGGGTGGTCGTCGGCGAGCATGACGCGGATCATGCTTGTGCAGTCGTGTGATGTACCCCGCCGGCAGCGGCCTGCGCCAGCACGGCTGCTTCTGTGACCATGGCGCTCGGCGCAGGCGCAGCCAGGGGAATCCACAGCGAAATCTGCACGCCGGCGCCCGGTGTGCTTTCCACGCGGAGTTCGCCACCGAGGCCTGCAGCGCGCTCTGCCGAACCCAACAGCCCGAGGCCGCGAGTCGACGCAGCCGTGTCCATGCCCTGCCCGTCGTCCTGGATGCTCAGCCGCACGCCCGGCGCCTCGCTGGCCATGCCCAACGTGTGCGACAGCATCACCCGCACGCTGCTGGCACGGGCATGCCGCATCACGTTGGTCAGTGCTTCCTGAGTCACGCGGTAGACGGCGATGTCGATCGCATCACCCAGCGAATCGGACAGACCGGTGTGGTGGAACGCGCAATCAATGCCGCTGCGCTCTTCCCATGATTCGCAGAGCTCCTGAAGTGCCGCGACAAGGCCGAGGCTGTCGAGGTTGGCCGGACGCAGGCGCCGCAACATGCCGCGCACCAGTTGATACAGCCCTTGCGCCGCGTCGTCGGCACGCGCGGCGGCGCGCATCGCGTCTGCATGATGGGCAGCCGAGCAGTGGCGGATGAACGCTGTCTCGACGCGTATCGCGCTGCAGCCCTGTCCCAACTCGTCATGCAGTTCACGCGCAAGCGCCAGCCGCTCGCTTTCCTGGACGTTGATCAGTTGGCGCGACAGCTCACGGTTGTGCGCGAGCAGGTCGGCAATGCGCGCCTCGGCCTGCACCCGTCGCTGCAGCTCGATGCGAGCTTCTCGCTGCCGCCTGAATGCGTACCAGGCCAACCCGATCGCCAGCACGGTGAAGGTCAGCGGGAGTTCGTCTATCTGCCAACGCTCGTACTTGGCCAGCTTTCCGAAGAAGAACTCGGTCAGCTCGAAGCGAATGGCCAATCCGTAGCACGAGAGGGTCGCGGCGACGACCCACCAGAGATCGGCGCCACGTCGCGGCCGTGCGGCCTGTTCGGTCGTGGCTCTCGCAGTCAAGAACTTCCTCCGCCCCGCTTGGTCAGCCCGCCGAAACCGCGTTGAGGGTCGTAGCCCCAGCAAGCCAAGCCAAAGAAAACCAGCAGGCTGCCGATCACCACCCACGGAGCCAGCCCCGGGTCTTTCCCGTAGAGGGCAAATCGCATCCACTCGACCGCGTAGGTGAATGGGTTGCAGCGAGCGAGCTCGTACACCCAGTTCGCGCCGGATGACTGCAGTTTCCACAGCGGGTAGAGCGCGGTTGACATGAAGTACATCGGAAAGATGACGAAGTTCATTGTTCCAGCAAAGTTCTCGAGCTGCTTGATGTGCACCGACAACAGCAGCCCCAGTGCGCCGAGCATCAGGGCGCTGCAGATCATCGCGAACAGCGCATGCAGACCCGCAAGCGAAAGCACTGGCAGGCTGGTGCCGATCAGGGCGGCAATCGCGATGAACGCCAGTGCCTGCAGCACGGACAGCAAGGCCGTGGCGCACAGCTTGGCGAACAGCAGCCAGGCGCGCGGCAGCGGTGCGGTGAGCAGCAGGCGCATCAGGCCCATCTCGCGGTCGTAGACCATCGCCAACGACGACTGCATGCCGTTGAACAGCAGCACCATGCCGATCAGCCCGGGAGCAACGTACACGTCGTAGGGCACAGCGGTGTCGTACGGCGGGACGACGGTGTTGCCAAAGACGTCGTGGAGCCCGGCAGCGAAAACCGCCAGCCAAAGCAGCGGACGGACCAGTGCCGACAACAGTCGCCCTGTCTGCTGCGAGAACTTGATGACCTCGCGCAGCACGATCGCTTGCAGCGCTTGCAGGGCATGGGGGATCCCGCGCCTTGCCTGGGCCGCTGATTGCTCGCGACCTGGGTTGGGCTTCAATGGGTCGCTTGACATGCAGATCAACGGGTGCGGGCGATGAAGCCGGCTTCGAGCGTGTCCTCGCCCAGCACACGGGTGACGTCGTCAGGTGTGCCGTCGGCCAACAGCGCGCCCTGGTGCAGTACCAGCACGCGATCGGCGCCAACCGCCTCTTCGACCCAGTGGGTTGCCCAAAGCACACAGACGCCACGCTCTCGCACGTCAGCATGCAGCGCGGCGAGCAGGTCCAGGCGCGATTTCGGGTCGAGACCGACAGTGGCCTCGTCCATCAGCAGTACCGAAGGCCGGTGCAGGTTCGCGCGCACCAGTTCCACCTTGCGCCGGTTGCCGCCCGACAACTCGCGCACCTTTCGATCCAGGTCGTCGTCGATCCCGAGCCGACTGCAGCCTTGCTGGATGCGATCAAGCGCCACTGCGCGTGGAAGGCCATGCAAATCGGCATGAAACAGCATATTTTGCCGAATGCTCAGGTCGAGATCGAGCGCGATCTGCTGG
>ENA-UOWO01002330-UOWO01002330.1-activated-sludge-metagenome-genome-assembly--contig:-NODE-2330-length-23667-cov-14.484669_pt1 | contig 23667 bp, 19 predicted proteins | sample MGYA00238148_ERZ761564 | MGnify/ENA primary metagenome ERZ761564 (study PRJEB28885, sample SAMN05720194) | activated sludge metagenome | isolation source: Anaerobic digester | place: USA... | reverse complement strand
CGTTCTTCGTTAATATGTTTTGGCAACGGCAACTGAACAATAAAACCATCCACCGAATCGTCATTATTCAATAAATTGATTTGAGTGATAAGCTCGTTTTCTGTGATATCTCTTTTTAGTTTAACCAACGTGGATTTGAACCCAACATCCTGACAGGATTTTACTTTACTGGCTACATAAGTCTGGCTGGCACCATCATCACCCACTAATATAGCCGCCAAATGCGGTATTTTCTTGCCTCTGGATTTTAATTGCTTCACTTCTTCGGCAATTTCTGCTTTAATGGCTGCTGCTATTTTTTTGCCGTCTAATAATTGCATGGTAAAAATTTGCCTTAAAAATAGGTAAGATATTTTCGTTTGATTAGTTTTGGGAAACATTTTTATAAACAACATGGATCAGAAACCTTTCATTATTGGAATATCAGGCGGCAGTGGCAGCGGAAAAACAACATTTGTAAAAGAATTAGCCGCCAGTTTTTCACCGGAACAGGTCTGTATTCTAAGTCAGGATAATTATTACAAACCACGAGAAGAACAGGTAACAGATAATACCGGTGAGAAAAATTTTGATTTGCCTGAGTCTTTCAAGGAAGAAGAATACCATCAGGATGTGTTAAGATTACTGAATGGCGAAGATGTAGTCCTGAAAGAATATACTTACAATAATCCATTGGCAGAGCCAAAGTTAGTTACCTACAAAGCTGCACCAGTCGTTATTATTGAAGGTATCTTCGTTTTTCATTTTGCAGATGTTTCCAGATTAATGGATTTGAAAATATTTATAGATGCAGATGAACACATCAAATTAATTCGCAGAATACAACGCGATAAAATAGAACGCAATTATCCGCTAGAAGATGTTTTATACAGATATCAGCACCATGTGTTTCCTTCCTATGAAAAATTTATCTTGCCGTATAAAACAGCTTGCGACATTGTCATCAATAATAATGTAAGCTTTGGAGACGCTATGGAAGCACTCAAACAATCCATCAACGAAAAACTGGAAGCATAAGCTTTTTCTTATCCTTCAAAATTAATGGAGAACGTAAAATTACGGTTGTACAATCCTTTCATGAATTTGGAATATGGCAATGCATTATCCTGTTGGTGTATATTTAAAACTGAATTAAAGACCTTAAATTCAGGTGACAGAATAAATAACGGGAAATGAATCTCAATGCCAACACCATAATTTACTCCGAAATCATGGGCACTTTGTTTTGGCTGGTCTGCAGCTTTTCTTGCTTTAAAATTTCCGCCAATATCATATCCGTATTTTAAACCGGCAACCAGATAAAGTTTAACATCTTTCAAGGGTTCTGATTTAATTTTAACTTCAATGGGCAAGTCAAAATAAATTTGCGGTACCGTCTTTTTTCTGAAAATACCGTCACTGAATTCATATGTTAAGTTCTTGTCTGAAAATAAAAAACTCGGTAAAGTTCTAAGTTCAACATATTTATGCAGATGGTAACTCATTAAAGCACCAATTTCAAATCCAATACCATATTTAGATTTTATAGAATAGATACTATCGCTGATAGCAAATAGTTCATTCTGTTTGATTTTAAAATCGCCAAGACCTGCCGCTAAATGAATTCCGAAATGATAAGGTTTTCTGGCAAATTTCAAATCATTTTCCATCACATTGCGCTGACTAAACACAAATGCCGGAAAGAAAATAAATACAATAAGTATTATTTTTCTCCAATGTATATGGTGCTTATGCCAAATGTTAATGGTTTGCATTCAATATTTTTATAACCTGCCTGTTGCAGTAATTCAACAAATTTTTGTCCGTCCGGAAATAAACGCACACTTTCCGGCAAATACGTATAAGCGCGCGCGTCCTTTGAAATCAGTTTGCCCACAAATGGTAAAACGTTGCAAAAATAGAAATAGTATAGCTTTTGAACAAGCCAATTGCTTGGTTTTGAAAATTCTAAAATAAATACTTTTCCTTTTGGTTTTAAAACTCTGCGCATTTCAGATAAACCGGCCGGCACATTCTCAAAATTACGCACACCGAAAGAAACACTCACCGCATCAAAGGTATTTTCCGGAAATTGTAAGTTTTCACTGTCACCGGTCTGTAATTCAATATTCGGATATTTCTTTATTTTTTCACGACCAACATCCAGCATTTTCTCAGAGATATCAACGCCGATTATTTTGTCCGGTTGTAATCTTGTTTCTGCAATAGCCAAGTCAGCTGTTCCGGTGGCAACATCAAGTATCAACTTAGGTCGGTTGATGCCTATAAGGTTAACTAGTTTTCTGCGCCATAATTTATCTATTCCGACAGAAAAAAAATGATTCAGGAAATCATAAGTGCCGGCAACATTGTTAAACATGGTGGCAACTTGTTGCTTTTTGCTTTCGCCGGTTTCGTATGGTGTTAAGGATGTACCCATGATTTTTTCAAAATACAACACAAAAGTACAATATTAGTTATCATTCTATCAAAAATAGTATTCATCTTTGCATTAATAAATCTGAACATTGATACAATCTGCAAAATTTATAGGTGCATTTCCCAAAACGGACGATTGCCCAAAGACAGAATTTCCCGAGTTTGCGTTTATCGGCAGGAGCAACGTAGGGAAATCTTCATTAATTAACCTGATTACCAATAGAAAAGAACTGGCTAAGGTTTCTAAAACACCAGGAAAAACACAAACCATCAATTTTTTCCTGATTGATGAAAGCTGGCATTTGGTAGACTTACCAGGTTATGGATACGCAAGAGTATCTAAATCTACCAGAGAAGTGTTCAGTAAAATGATAAAATACTACCTCACGCACCGCGAACAATTATTGAATGTATTTGTATTAATCGATTCAACCATTTCACCACAAAAAATTGATTTGGAATTCATTAACTGGCTGGGCGAAATGCGCATACCATTTTCAGTTATTTTTACCAAATCAGACAAAGATAAAGCACTTGCTATACAAAAAAACATTAAACAGTTTAAAGCTAAAATGCTCGAAAACTGGACTTCATTGCCTAGTATGATTCTAACATCTGCTGAGAAAAACAGAGGAAGCAAAGAAATTATGGAGTTTATTAAAACATCCATGCAACCGGAAGAACCGGAACTTTAACATTTCTTGCAATTATCAACAGTTGTTTGGCAACAAATTTGATTAATCCATCAGTATTAAACTAATTTTGCCTTTGTGAAACATCAATTTGCACTTATTTTATGTTGTCTGAGTTTACTGATTCCTTTTTCAGCTACTAAAGCACAAGACGTGGACGGTGTCTGGACCGGAAATTTTATTCAGTATATTCATAATTCCTACGACGTGGAAATGACGGTGGAGAAATTGCCACCTGGAAATATTTTTTCTGCCAGATTGCGAATTACCAACGGGTTTTATTTTGGTGAATACAACATCAGCGGATTTATCTGTAATAAAAAGCATCTGGAAATCACTACCATTGTGCTGCTCAAAGAAAATGAACAGGGAAGCTGGATTGATTGCCTGAACGGAACATTTGATTTAAACGATGACGAAACTGAACTTACCTTCGGCGATACGTGGCTTTCCACTAAAGAAAAAAACAATGCCTGTAAGGTGAAGTATATACAAAAAGATATGTTTCAATGCCTTAGGTCAGCATATTTACACAAAGCTAAATACAGAACAGAAATAGCAGCATTTGAAAAAGTTTGGAATGAAGGTGTCAAAAAACCAACTGTCGATCCTGTTGCGCAGACTACGCCAATAAAGCCTGCTATCAAGGATAGCATAAAACCAACTATTCCTGTTGCAGAAGCACCAATGGCAAACAATATAAATATTGCGTCAACACCACCGGTACAAGAACCTGTAAAGCCTAAAGAAAATAAAACAGAAACTAAAATCGTAGCAAAAAATGAAGACAGAGCACCTGTTATCGATACCTTTGAACAGGTGAAGTTAAGACCGGTTTATGTGAAAGACGAAATAGAAGTGAGTAGTGCAGATATTACCATTGAATATTGGGACAGATACAATGAAGACGGAGATTCCATTAATTTGTATTTGAATAAAAAGCCAATTTTGCAAAATGTATTGCTGACCAAAACCAAAAAAGTATTAAATGTTCATCTGGATAAAGTAAAGAATTACTTAGTGCTGGATGCCATAAACTTAGGAAAAGAACCGCCTAATACCGCTTCAATAACCGTAAAAGACGGCAAAAAAATACAAAATGTGTCTTTAACATCCACCATGAAAACGAGCGGTGCACTCAAGATTACACTCAAGAAGTGACGGTTTTATGTTAAAATAGAATCATTTGGAGATTTTTAGCCATTTTTTTCATCAGATTTAATAATTATCTCATTTACAGATGACCTCAGTTTCAAATAAATTTGTATCTTTGCACACTCAAATAAATTAAATGTAATATCATTTAGTACAGTTGATTTTCAACGAAAAGCACAAATGATATTCCATATACACCATTAAAAAAATAAATAAACATAGTTATATGAAAGCAGATATCCATCCAAAAGAATACAGATTTGTCGTTTTTAAAGACTTTTCTTGTGATCATATGTTCTTAGCAAAATCTTGTGCTAACTCAAGAGAAACTATTAAATGGGAAGACGGTAACGAATACCCTTTAGTAAAATTAGAGGTTTCTAATGTATCTCATCCGTACTATACAGGTAAACAAAAATTATTGGATACAGCAGGTCGTATCGATAAATTCAACAAAAAATACGCTAAAAAGTAATTTAGCTGTAAGATATTTTAGAAAAGTCGCAACATTACGTTGCGACTTTTTTATTTTTACACTATGCCGATTCAACACATCGTCCTTTTTGACGGAAACGAACGAAATAATTTATTGCCACTTACCGCAACACGTGCCGTGGCAGATTTGCGCATTGGTATTTTAACCATTAAAGAAAAATGGGAAAAATACCTGAATGTTAAAGTAGATATTTTAACACATGATTATTTGCAGCCAAAATATACTTATGAAGCAAAAGATAATGCAGTCTTTATTAATGCAAGTGTTTTGCCAACAGATGATTTGTTAGTGGCGATTGAAAAAATAGATAATGAGATGGTCATAAAAAATGACGCAACAATCATCGCATTGCGAACAAATAATCTCATTTATTCTTTAGCAGATTTGAATAACGTTATCGATAAACTGCATTCAAAAACTATCCAATTATCCAATTCTCCAATTAATTTTCCGTGGGATATTTTTACAGTAAACGGACAGGAAATAAAAAACGACATTAAACTTCTCGGATTAAAACCGAATCCTGAAAAATTATCATCTACCAATACGTTATTAGGCAATGAAATTTATATAGAAGATGGTGCAAGCTGTGAATGCGCAATCTTAAATACAACAAATGGACCGGTTTATTTAGGCAAAGACAGTGAAGTGATGGAAGGCTGCACCGTTCGTGGTCCTTTTGCGTTAGGTGAACACGCAACACTTAAAATGCAAACCAAAATTTATGGCGATACAACAGTCGGACCGCATTGCAAAGTTGGCGGTGAGGTTTCCAATTCTGTACTGTTTGGCTACTCCAACAAAGGGCACGATGGCTTCATTGGAAATTCCGTAATAGGTGAGTGGTGCAACCTTGGTGCAGATACCAATAATTCTAATCTCAAAAATAATTATGGAAAAGTAAAAGCGTATAATTATCCGTCAAAAGATTTTATTAATACAGGCTTACAATTTTGCGGTTTAATAATGGGCGACCATGCCAAAAGCAGTATCAATACGATGTTCAATACGGGAACGGTTGTAGGTGTTTGTGCAAATGTGTTTGGTGGAGGTTTTCATCCAAAGTTTGTAACCGATTTTGCCTGGGGAAACGATGCCATTTTTGAATTGGAAAAAGCATATGAAGTGGCACAGCGCGTTATGGAACGCAGACAAATTAATTTATCAGAAACAGATAAAAATATTTTGAAATACATTTTTGATAATAAACAGCAGATACGCTAAAAGACTTTGTGTTCTTTGCGTCTTTGCGTGAAAAATAATTGCATGACTCGTAAAAAAATAATTGCCGGAAACTGGAAAATGAATGCTACCAAAGAGGAAGCAGTCACATTGGTTAATGGCATCCTTGCAAATTACAGCGACTACAATTTATCTGAAAATAAAGTTGCAGTCGTAGCTTCGCCATTTCCTTATATTCATTACTGTTCATCCATGTTTGCCAATTATCCGTATTTGTATGCGGCGGCTCAGAATTGCAGTGAATTTGAACAAGGTGCGTACACAGGTGAAGTGTCTGCTAAAATAATTGCATCTTTAGATGTAAAGTACGTCATCATCGGACATTCCGAACGTCGCCAGTATTTTGCTGAAACAGATGAGATGCTTTTAAACAAGATTAAACAAGCTCAAAAACAAGATTTAATTCCCATTTTTTGTTGCGGTGAATCCTTAGAAACCAGAGAGGCAAATGCTCATTTTGATTTTATTAAAGCACAACTGGAAAATTGCATTTTTCACTTAACTGAAAATGAAATCAAAGATATTGTAATTGCCTACGAGCCAATTTGGGCAATTGGAACAGGTAAAACGGCAACACCGGAACAGGCACAGGAAATACATGCATTTATCAGAGACGAAATTGCAAAGAAATATAATGAAGAAATTGCCACACAAATTTCTATACTTTATGGTGGAAGTGTCAATGCAAAAAATGCAGCAGAATTATTTGCTTGCAACGATATTGACGGCGGATTAGTTGGCGGCGCATCACTAAAAGCAGATGAATTTGCAACCATTATAAAAGCGATGAAATAATTGAAATTTATAAACAACTAGAATTAATAAATCTAAAATCCTAAATCTGAAATCATAAATTTATAATGACCTACATCTACACCATACCATTTCCAAATCATTTATTGAAAAATGAAGCTATTGATAATACAGAAAATCAACTGGAAAAAGAATACAAAGACAGACCGGTTTCTCCGTTTGATAATAATATGGATATAGATGAATTCGTGGGTTTGTTTGCAGAAATAAATATTGAAGGCCTGGAAGAAAAAGAAGCAGAAGTTTGTATTTATATAGCTGAAGAAAATAAATCAGCAGCAGAATCAATCATCAAAGAAATTTGTGAGCAACATCAAACATCGTACAGTATTTCTGAATTAGAAAATAAAAACTGGAATGAAAAATGGGAAAGTAGTTTTCAGCCGATTTTAATTGAAGATTTTGTATTTGTACGCGCTACCTTTCATGAATCCAATAAAACGGTACAACACGAAATTATTATAGAACCTAAAATGTCGTTCGGCACAGGACATCATCCAACCACTTCGCAGATGATGCAAAATATGCGATTACTCGAACTAAAAGATAAAACAGTTTTGGATTGTGGTTCAGGTACCGGAATTCTGGCAATATTAGCAGAAAAGTTAGGTGCAAAATTTTCTATTGCGCTGGATAACGACGAATGGTGTTTTCAGAATTGCATAGAAAATATAGAACTCAATAATTGCGAAAAAATTCAACCTGAAATAGGCGATCTGGAAAAAGTAAAACACCTGACTTTTGATATTATTCTGGCAAATATTCATCGCAATTTTCTGGTCGAACATATGCATACAATGGCAGCTATGTTAAATGAAAATGGAACTCTAATTGTATCTGGTTTTTACAGTGAAGATGTTAAATTAATTTTAGATAAGGCTTTGGAACATCATTTGATAGCTAATTATCATAGCACTCAGCAAAACTGGGATTGTATTGTATTTCAAAAATAACAAAGAACGCAGCTTAAAAAATACACATGAAAAAACAACTCATCGCTTATTGCTTATTATTCTTTACGTACTCTATTTCTTCGGCGCAATATCCTAAAGAATTCCCGAATGATAACGCAGGTTTTGGAAAGGCTTATGCTGAGTTTGTAAAGTCTAATTGTACCAGAGACGATTGTAAACAGATGGCTGAAAAATTTCCACAGGCAATTACTACAGGAAAAGCGTCCGTTTATTTTTTTAAGGTAAAAGGAATAACGCAATCGATGTTGGTGAAAAAAGCGTCTGCTTATCCTGCATTTTATCAGTTAGGAACGTTGTTGCTTACATTAGATGCAACCAAAGCAAATCCGGCAGCTATCGAGAAAAATTTTGATATTTTACAAATTCTAATTGACAGAGCTAAGTCTGGTAATATCAAAGAATTCACAAATTATATCGATTATCTTACAAATCTGTATTCAAAAAACGCACTGTACTACACCAACACCAATTCATGGCAAACGAGTGGTGATTATACTGTTGAATTTAAAGATGACAAACCGGTATTTACTTTTGCAGCTACCGATTTAATTGGTGTTTCCAATGCAGATACGTTGACTTTAAAAAATGAAAAAGGCCGATATTATCCTTTGGAAAACCTCTGGATTGGAACTAGTGGATTGATTACCTTGCAGCGTTCAGGTTTTGATCCGGCTAATAACTTTGTGAATTTTACAAATCATCAGATCAACTTTGCCAAATCTGACATCGTGATAGATTCGGCAAAATTTACGTTCAAACCGGTTTTGAACGAAGTGTTGTTGGGAACATACACTGATAAATTACTACAGGCAAAATCACAGGAAAGATTGTATCCGAAATTCAGATCTTACAGCAATAATGTAAACTTCAATACCTTCGGAAAGGAAATAAAATTTAGTGGCGGTTTTCAATTAGAAGGAACCAATATTTATGGTGTTGGCTCTGATACGGTGTTGCCAAAAATTTCATTAGCAGGAAAAGACGGAAAAGAATTGGTGCGCGTAACCGCAAACAGAATTCAAATTAAAGAATTCAAAGACATTAATGTGGAAGATGCTTCTTTAACCATTTTTCTGAAAGATAACACGATTTCGCATCCGTATGTCAACTTTTCTTACGCGTCCAAAACAAAAGATATCAAAGCATATCGCGACATGAAACCTTTGTCGAAGCAACCGTTTACAAGTGAATACCATAAAATGTTCTTTTTTGCAGATGCTTTAGCCTGGAATCTGGACAGCACCATTATAAAATTTAGCATGATTACACTTTCCGGCGATAAACCGGCAATTTTCGAATCGTTTAATTATTATCAGCCAAATCTGGAAAATAAATATAAAGGTCCATCAGAACAAGGACCAATTGATAAAATCTACAGATATTATGACAGCGGCGGCGATAGATTTGTAGATGCACAGGCAATTGCATTAGACATCAATCCTGGTGCTCCATTTTCAGCCACTCAAACCGTATTTTTTAAATTGGTAGAAGATGGTTACATTAATTATAATCCATCAACACGTATAATCGAAGTTAAAGAAAAACTGGTCAATCAGGCATTAGCTTCCAAAGGAAAACAGGATTATGATTTTATAAAATTTGCTTCTTTTAAAAGAAACTTAAATGCGCGATTGGATATTAAAACAAATGTGCTGGAAGTATATGGCGTGGAAGAAATAAATATGAGTACAAAATCAGGCGTGAAATTTATTCCGAATAACGATACCGTGCGAATTGATAAAAACAGGGTAATGAGACTCGGCGGAAAAATTCAGGTAGGTAACTTTGATTTCGTGGCTAAAAATGTAGAATTTGATTATGATAGTTATGCGTTCAAAATGAAGAATGTAGATTCAATGGTAATCTATGTTCCGGAAACAGATAAACCGGATGAAAAAGGTCAGATTAAACTGATCCGTTCAAAAACACCATTACAAAACGTAACAGGTATATTGCATATCGCAGAACCCAATAACAAATCCGGTACTAATAACAATCTAAAGTATCCATTCTTTTCCAGTGGCGACACAGCTAAAGTAACTTATGATAAAGGTGCGAGTGGAGATAAATACAATAAAGATAAATTTTACTATCAGGTATATCCTTTTGAATTGGATAGCTTGAATACAATTAATACCGAAAACTTACAATTAGACGGACAGCTAATTTCTGGTGGAATTTTTGAACCTATAAAATCCGGACTGAAATTGCAAGGTGATAAATCATTTGGTATTGATGTAAATACAGGTTCTAAAGGATATAATCTATTTGGAAATAAAGCAAAATACACCGCCGATTTGAAATTGGATGCCACCGGACTTTCCGGAAAAGGATTGTTTGAGTTTGGTCCGGTAAAATTATACGCAGATACGGCTTTCTTTTTTATGGATAGTGTATATGCACAGTTAGATAGTGTAAGAATTATTGAAGATAAAACGGCGAATCTTCCGCAAACCAGTATCAATCAATCATCATTTAACTGGAATATCAAACGAGATTCTTTAGTAATTTCTGAAGGAAAAGATGAAAAATTCAGTATGTATAACGGCACCACTGAGCTTGATGGAAAACTTATTTTAAATAATAAAAACTTATACGGCGTTGGTGTGCTTTCCTGGAACCAAACAAAACTTCAGTCTGACGATATTACGTTTAAGGCAAGAAAATTTGAAGCTAAAAACGGTAAACTCAATTTATCTACTGATGATGGAATTTCATTACTCGCATCTAATGATGTAAACGCGAAATTTGATTTGGATAACAAAATTGCAGATATTGAATTAAATAAAAACGATACCATTCCGTTAGAATCTTTCAAGTATGTTGCAAATCCGAAATTCTTACATTTTGATATTGCAAAAAATATGCTGACATTAAATGCTGCCTCAAAAACAGCTAAATTCTTTTTATTGTCTACCGATTTGACAAAAGATTCATTGAAATTTGTGACCTCAGAAGCAGAGTTGAATTTAAATGATAACTCTATACATTTTGCAGGTATCAATGAACTTCGCTTGGCAGATTCAAAAGTAATTCCTGATAAAGGTGAAATTTTTATCGAACAGGATGGAACGGTTCGTACATTAAAAAATGCAATGATTGTATTCAACGCAGACAGCGCATACCACACCGTAAAAGATGCGGAAGTAAATATTATTGGTAGAAATGATTTTTCCGGAACAGGAAATTATTATTTTAAAATGAATAATGGTGCAATAGAAAAAATTCCGGTAGCAGAAGTAAATGTCAATAATCCATACAGAGGTCAACCAATTTACGAAACTAAAAAAGGTAAAAAGGCAGTTGAAGGAAGAGACTTGAGTAAAATATTTACTTTCGCAAAAACAGTTATAGAAGAAGAAGCAAACTTCAAGCTGGATAATAAAATTTACTATAAAGGAAAATTCGATTTTGATTCTAAACACAAAGATATTTTTCTGGATGGCGCTGTGAAAGTGGATATCGCAAATAATACCAGCGATTGGATTCCTAACGTTCAGCAACTCGATCCTAAAAAACCATCTGTCAGTATGGATAGCATATTAAATCAGGCAAACAATAAGTTATTTGTAGGTCTGATGCTGGATAAAACCACACCTGAATTTTACAGCACCATTTTACAGGATAAACGTGGATTTAATGACGCAACCATTATGAATGTTAAGGGTTCCATGATTTACAGTAAAACAGAACCAGGCACCATTGTATTCGGTGATGAAAGTGCATTCACTTCTGCTTATTCACACAATTCTTGTTTTAAATACAATGAAAATACTAAAGCCATAAACGCAAACGGTGAAATCGGATTTGGTCTCAGATTAGATCCTTGTAAAGTAATGACGGTAGGTAGTTTTGCATTTACACCATCTAATCAGAATTTAGAAGTGACGGCAGATTTAGCGGTTAAATTCATGATTCAGCCGGTGATTGCAAGTACAATAATTGACAAGTTTTTAGTGGCAGATGAAACAGCAAGTTTTGCCAGCTTTAAAAGAAATAAATTAATCCATAGAACCTTATCTGTATTAACGAAAGACTCTTTAGAATCTAACAGATTAATAGCTTCACTTTATTCGAGTGATTCTATGTTTATTCCTGTAAGTCTGGATTATAACATGCTGCTTTCCGGATCCAAATTTTATTGGGATGCTCAGGATGCTTCATTTAAGAGTGCTGAAAAAGTTACACTTGCATTTTTTGGAGCCGACATTATTAAACGTCAGTATGACGCATACATAGAGTTAGGTTACGCTTATGAATCTGATTTCGTCAATATTTATCTCGAAAACAAAACTGGTGGCTGGATATTTTTTAAAATTAAACGCGGACAAATGGGAATTGCATCTTCCATTCCGGAAGTATACAATACCATTACGTTGCTAAAACCATCAGACAAAACATACCGAGAAGGCAAAGAAGTTACGTTCGAATTCATGCCGGCTGATCTTGGAATGAGAGATAATTTTGTAGTCAGAATGGAAGATTTTAAAGAACGCTTTAAAAGCAAAGGTTTCAATAAATCAGCAACAACATCGCCACCTGTAAATGCACCAACTATAAAAGCAGAAGAAAATCAAGTGCCTGCAGAGAAACCTTCAGCACCGGCTCCTGTGGTTCCTAAAGATGATTTTAAACAGAAGCCACAAAAGCCATTTTCATTAGATGCACCTAAGCCTAAAGAAATTGCACCGGCAACCGATACAACAACTATAAAACCAAAGTAAATAGAATTAGTATTGCAACAATTGAAACATATTTTAAGCTATTTTTTTGACATTACTCTTGAAAAAAGGCAAAGTGCTTTCAGTGGTGAAGTCGTGGTTGCTTTAAGTCATGGCCAGTATAAGCTTTCCACGCAAAATGCCATTTATTCTTATGGTAAAAAATATACTTCGTTTGATAAAGCTTTCAATGCAATAGATATTCAGCAACAGAAAGTGGAAAGTGTCTTAGTACTTGGTTTTGGTTTAGGAAGTGTGGTTGATTTACTGGAAAATCATCCATCCATAAAAAAAATAATTGCTGTGGATGCAGATGAGGTAATTATTGATTTAGCAAAAAAATATTTACAATCCGGTCTTAAAAGCAATGTGGAATATTATTGTAGCGATGCGGAATCATTCATTAATAACACGCACGAACAGTATGATTTAATTTTGTTCGATGTCTTTATTGAAGAATTAACTCCAATTCAATTTATGCAGGTAGATTTCTTAAGCAACTTGAAAAAAAATAGTGCACAAAATGGCATTCTGTTATTTTCAAAAATAGACGATTCGTTCAGAAGTAAAATAGAAAATGCTCAGTTTGAAAAAAACTTTACTGCCGTTTTTCCGGAAGCTTTTTCCATTGATGCAAATGGCAATAAAGTATTTGCCTGGTTTAATAAATAAACTTATTTTTTCGTAAATGTCTTCGGTGCAATAAAGGTGTCAGCGTGCCTACCAATGCACCAACGGCATATCCGGTAATCACATCTGTCCAGTAATGTTTTCCGGCTTTCACACGTGTAATACCTGTCAGTGCAGGTAAGATGGCAGCACCCGTCCACATCAATGGCTTCCATCTGGAGTGTGGATGATAATCAGCATACACCATCGCTATAAAAAAAGTACTTGCCGCTGTAATTGAAGTATGTCCAGACCAAAATGAGGTGCGTGCACTTTTGCCAAATGAAGTGCTCTGTCCTAAGTCAGCATACACATAAGGTCTGTTTCGTTTCACTACTTCTTTAGTAAACATTGTTAATGCAGATGTCAGAGCAAAAGTCTCTATCCAGATAGGCAATATCTTATTCCAATCTTTGCGAATATCTTTGTCAATAAACAACAACGCCGGACTTACCATTGCCGTATATTGAAAAACATCACTGGCCACCGCAGATGCCTTAGAGTTTTGATAAATAGCATATCTGTCAAATTTATTGATATCCGTAGGTTTCAGCTTGCTTAATTCTTCAAACAAAATTGGTTTGTTTTTCTTATGAATTATCAGGCTGGCAGTTCCTGTTCCTAATGTTACTAAACCTATTGGAATATCAAGGCCCAATTTGTACTTGTAGATACTTTTCTTCTTTATAGAATCTTGTGAGAAACTATTTAGTTGCAAAAAAATGGCGATAAGAAATACGAGTTGTTTTTTCATCTGGATAAAATTAGCACAATTTTTGTACTAAAGATATTAAAATCAAGGTTTAAGATACAGCGTAGTTAAATAAAATACGTACTTTTAAACTTGAAAATGAACAGGATTTTTATTTTAAATATAAATCAAATAATATGAAGCAAATTTACACGGTTTTATTTTGCTTAATTTCCATGATTTCTCTTTCTGAAGGAATGCATATAAGTGGTGTTGTAAAAGATATAGATACAAAGAAACCGGTTGACGCTGCTGTGGTAACAATTAAATTTTATGCAGGCTTTGAATATTCTGATATTACGGATTCTTTAGGGAATTTTGATATTAAAACGACAGCGATTGTTCCGGAAGGAGATTATTCAATTTTGTTAACGGCAAAAAATTATTGGTCAACTGCAGGTTTCGTTCATGTTACAAAAGAATGTTCCAGAAACTTCTTCATCAAGGCAAAAGCACAAGATACCGCCAAATTAGAAGCAAAAAGAATAGAAACACCGGTAGTTAATAAGAAAGATTCTGTCACCTTAATTGTTGGTGTAAAAGATTTGCCTAAAACAGAACTGGATGGTTACGCAACAAATAATCTTGTTTTTTTAATAGATATTTCTTCTTCAATGAACTCACCTGAAAAAATGCCATTGCTTAAAGAGTCGATGAAATATTTAGTAAGTGAGCTTAGAGAAACGGATCGTGTTGCTATTTTGACTTTTTCAAAGTATGTAAAAGAAGTGTTGCCATCCACTGCGGCGGCAAATAAAAATTCCATTTATAAAATCATTGATGAGCTAACATTTGGCAGTACCTCACAAGGTGGCGCTGCCTTGGAAGTTGCCTATAAAGCTGCCTCGAAAAATTTTGTACAAAAAGGTAATAATAGGATTGTACTCGCAAGTGATGGTGTATTCACTTCCGGTGAAAGTGATTATAAAAAAATGCAGCAACTGATTGAATCAGGATTAGATAAAAAGATTTCACTTTCTATTTTTTGCTTTGGAAAAAATACGGAATACGTAAAAATAAAATTGAAAAAATTAACGTCAGCAGGTAATGGAAATTTTGCTACTATTACAACAATAGAAGAAGCTAAGCAACGCATGATGGAAGAAGCAAAAGCAGTGAAAGAATAAATTGTTTAACTGCAAATCACTATCTTTTTTGTTTCAAAAAATTCTTCCTCAAAGAAATCTTTTAATTCTATAATTCGGATATTTTTTTTAATTGGTTCCAGTTCTTCTTTCAAGTCGCCGCCTTTTAAAGCTATAATTTTTTTTGGATGTTTGTTTTTGCTCCAGAAAAGTAAATCACTCATTTTAGCAACAGCACGCGTAACTACATAATCTACTTCCTGCTTAATGTTTTCGGCGCGTTCTGCAATTGTTACTACATTAGTCAGTTGCAATGCGGTTTTCACTTCATTCACAACAGTTATTTTCTTTGCTATAGAATCTGATAAGATAAACTGTGTTTCCGGAAATAAAATAGCCAGCGGAATGCCAGGAAATCCACCACCAGTGCCAATATCTAAAACGGTCTCACCTGGTTGAAAGGAAATTACATTTGCAATAGATAAAGAATGCAAAACATGTCGTTCATAAAAATTATCAAGGTCTTTACGTGAAATCACATTTATCTTTTCATTCCATTCAGAATACAATGGTAATAATTGCTCAAACTTTTGTATTTGTTCCGCAGATAAATCGGGAAAGTATTTTTTCAGAATGTTCATCGGTTTCTATAAATTCACTTTAGTAACTACTCTTTACTATTTAGCATATGCAAACGCATTGTAATTTGCCAGCACAAAACTCTGATAGCAGCGAATCAGCTCTTCCTTAGAGCGTTCTACCATATCATACGAATTAGGAAATAACATCGGTGGATTTCCCAGTTTTCTTAAGGTAGCATCACTCAGCGCATCTCTGTTTCCGTTTATCTGGAAATAAGAATAATCAAATGCTGCATTACCGGTACACTTCTGGTTTTTTATAAAATCTTTGGTTTGTGCATCATAGATAGTGGCATCGCCAAAAACCTGCACCGTTTTATTCATGCGTGTTTCTCTTACCTGACAACCAATCTTGCTGTATTTCGGCATTTTAATATCATTTCCAAGCGAGTCTTTTTTTACATTACCGTTTGCATCCAATACATATTGCCAGCCATCTTCAATAGTTTTTTCTTCTATGGTATTGATTTCTCTAAGTGCATCCGGAGAAACTTGAATGTCATACAAATTCAGCTTAACTACATAATCATAAACAACATTCTCTTTTCTTCTGTAATCAACATTTACCCATTGGTCTTTTTGCGTCAGTTTTACATTATCCAAAATGCTTTGCTCAAAAGAAGGCGGCACCATCAGCATTGGATTTTTTTCCACCAACAACAAGACATAATTTTTTCCTTTTGCCAGTGCCTGCTCCATTAGTTCATTCACATCTTTGTAGTTGATATAAAATTTCCTGGAAGCAGAAAAATAATCCAGCGACTGACGGATTGAGCTTTTAATGCCTGAATTCAATAGTTTTAAACCTTGATCATAATAGTATTGAGCAGCGTTTTGCTTAGATTCTTCTAAAACATTACTGAAATTAAACGTTTCAACGATGGCTTCATCACCATTTGTATAATGCAACGGCAACACACGAAGTACATTATTCTGTCTTGTATTTATCTTAGTATACAAATCAAAAATTTCTTCCCATCGATCACCATTATTCAGCGATTTTAATGTGGCAATTTTTTCTTTGTCGCGCTCCAATGCAGCTTTAAAGGATTGTTCAAACATGGAAAGTTCTTCATCATCAAATCTATTTTCTTTCAGAAACTGTGAAATGACACTGTCATAATCGCGACTTTCAAAGCTTTTCTTCATACTTTGACAGGAAAATAACGAAAGCACGAGTATAAAACAGAATAATTGGTTGAAATATTTCATAAATAGTTTTTCTTGAATGCTGTATTCAGTTATGTGTATAAAAACCGTACCAAAATACTTAAAAATTCACCGCAAACTCTAAAAACTTTTCAAAAGTTCCACAATATTTCCAGAATGTGTAAAGAAATGTTAAGTGTACATTAAATTCTTTTTCTATTTAATAAGTATCTCCAAATTACACATTGATAATCAGTACGATGTGATTTATTTAAACTTAATCTAAATAGAGGAATTATCAACATCTTATGCGATTTACTCGTTGAATACTATATTTGCAACCGAGAAAAATTAGACGCATAATGTATTCTTGTAAACCAATCAGAAAAATCCTCACTTTAATAGTAATTTCCCTATTCCTATCATTGTACTCAACGTCATTTGCAGCAGTTGCTGTTCCGGATGTTGCAGCTACTGATGCAGCAGGAGTGGAAAGAGCTAAAGCAGGTATGGCTTTATATAAAGCCAATTGTACAGCTTGTCATGCTATCGACAGGAAAGTTGTTGGTCCGGCCTTAGCAGGTGTCTGGGACAGATGGGAAAGCGAAGAAAAGATAGTAGCCTGGGTGCAAAACTCATCAAAGCTAATTGCAAGCGGTGATGCTTACTCTAATAAGATATTTAACGAGTATAACAAATCTGTGATGACGGCATTTCCACAGCTGTCAGCTGCACAGGTTATGGACATCTTAATATATATTAAGAATCCTGGAGTAGCAGACCCGGCTGCTGCAGCTGCACCTGCAGGAGACGCAGCGGCTGGTTCAGGAGTTGCTAACAAAGGCGCATCTAACTGGTATATTTGGGCTTTAGTTGGATTCCTAGCGGTTTTAGCTATTCTATTATGGTCAGTAACATCCAAATTAGATAAAGCAGTAAGAGAAAAAGCCGGCGAAACAGTAGAAGATGTTTCATTAGATAAAAAAATCTTCAACAAGAAAACATTTAAAGTACTGATGCTGATAGGTTCTATACTGTTAGTAGTAAATATTTTTAACGGTGCTATAGACTTAGGACGCTCTCAAGGGTATGCTCCTGATCAGCCAATTAAATTCTCTCATGCTTTGCACGTTGGTCAAAATAAAATTGAATGTCAGTATTGTCACTCAACAGTAGAAAAAAGTAAACATGCAAGCATACCAGGTACTCAAGTTTGTATGAACTGCCACAAGTATGTTCAACAAGGTCCAAAATATGGTAAAGACGAGATTGCTAAAATCTACGACTATGCCGGTTGGGATGTTGACAAACAGAAGTTTACGGAAGCACCTAAAAATATTGAGTGGGTGAAAATTCACAATTTACCGGATCACGTTTATTTTAATCACTCTCAACACGTAAAAGTAGGTGGTATAAAATGCCAGACTTGCCACGGAAAAGTAGAAGAATACGAAGTGATGAAACAGTTTGCACCATTATCAATGGGATGGTGTATCAATTGCCACAGACAAACAGAAGTGAAATTTGCAGAAAATAACTATTATTCAGTATTCCAGAAATATCAGGAAGAATTGAAAAAAGGCACAAAAGCAAAAGTAACGGTGGAAGATATTGGCGGTACTGAATGTCAAAAATGTCATTATTAATATTCTAGAACTCAATTAACCTAAATATAAATGAGTAACAAAAAATATTGGACGAGCTTGGATGAGTTAAACGAAACTCCTCAATACAAAGAACAAGCTTCAAAGGAATTTAATTTTGAAGTAGATGCAAATGATGCAGAAAACAATGGCGGTACCAATCGTCGTGATTTCCTTAAAGCAATGGGCTTCAGTGTATCTGTAGCAGCTTTATCATCAGCTTGTAAAATACCTACACACAAAGCTATTCCATACACTATTGATACACGAAAAGCAGTTCCTGAATTAGTACCAGGCGTTGCAGATTATTTCGCATCTACATTTTATGATGGAAATGATTTCATCAATATCTTGGTTAAAACAAGAGAAGGTCGTCCTATCAAAATAGAAGGTAATACAGAATCACCGTTCACATCAGGTGGTACCAATGCTAGAGCTCAGGCTTCGGTATTGAGTTTGTATGATATCACTCGATTGGCAACACCAACGATTAAAAATAAAAAAGCAGATTGGAAAACGGTAGATGCTGAGATTACTCAGAAATTAGATACCATTTCTAAAGCTGGTGGTAAAATAGCATTGGTAACTGGCACGGTTGCTTCTTTAGTGACTAAAAAAGCAATTGAAAAGTTTACTGCTAAATATCCTTCAACAACTGTAGTTAGCTACGATGCAATTTCCAGCTACGCTATCAGAAAAGCAAATCAAACAAGTATCGGTGCTGCCGTAATTCCAACCATTAATTACGATAAAGCAGAAGTAATCGTTGGTTTTAACGCAGATTTCTTAGGAACAGGTATCTCTTCTGTTGAAAATACAAAAAAGTATATTGCGAACAGAGTACCTACTAAAGAAAATCCAAAAATGTCTCGCCATCACCAGTTTCAGTCAACAATGACAATTACAGGTGCAAGTGCTGACTACAGATATCCAATCAATCCATCTGAAGAAAAACAAGCATTAATTAATTTACTGGCAGCAGTTGGTGGTTCAGTTAGTGGTGTTAAAAATCTTTCTGGTAAAGATGCAAATGAAGGTGTAGCTAAAGTAGCGAAAGAGCTAACAGCGGCAAAAGGTAAATCACTCGTTGTATCTGGCACAAATGATGTAGATATTCAATTATTGGTAAATGCTATTAACGGAACTTTAGGAAACTACGGTAGCGTTATCGATACATCTAACACTTATAATTTAAAATCAGGTAATGATGAAGCTTTAGCAACATTAGCAGCTGATTTAAAATCCGGTGCATATAAAGCTGTTATCTTAGTAGGAGCAAATCCTGTATATAACACACCTTATGCAGATATCTTCAAAGAAGCTATCAAAAAAGCAGAATTATCAGTTTCAACGGCAGATAGACCGGATGAGTCAGCACAATATTGTCAATATGTTTGTCCGGATTCTCATTACTTGGAATCTTGGGATATCATAGCTCCAAAATCAGGATTCTATGGTTTTGTTCAGCCAACAATTTCAAACTTATTTGATACACGTCAGGCACAGGAATCTTTAATGAACTGGGCTGGAGATACAACACCAATTGCTCAGGTAGTTCAAAATGAAGTAACTGCACTTACAGGTGGAAATTATCAGACAGCTATTCAAACTGGTTTCTTCGGAACTGTAACTTCAGGTAGCGGTGCCAGTGCAAATGTCGGTGCATCTGTTGCAGCAGTAAAAACTGAAACAGCAGCGCCAAAAGGAATGGAAGTTTACTTCTACGAAAAAGTAGGTTTGGGTGACGGAAGTTATGCAAATAATCCATTTTTGCAGGAAATGCCGGATCCGGTAGCTAAAGTTACCTGGGACAATTACGTATGTATTCCATATTCTTATGCTAAAGCGAAAGGAATTGATCCTCAGCCATCAGAAAAAAATGTACCTATTGCAAAAGTAACCATCAATGGCAAGTCTATTGAGTTACCGGTAGTTGTTCAGTTTGGACAAGCAGCAAATACATTAGCCATTGCATTAGGTTACGGTCGTGAAAAAGCTGGTAAAGCCGGTGATATGGTAGGTAAGAATGTATATCCTTTTGTAAAATCTGCAAATGGTGTTGCTTCTTATTCTTTAGATGGCGCAACAATAGAATTGACTGGTAAATCGTATGAACTTGGATTAAATCAGACATATCATACGCTTATGGAAGACAACAGCCTTCCAATGCGTGAGAAAAAATATAGAGGATCTATTGTTAAAGAAACAACATTAGCTGCTTACAAAAAAAATGAGCATGCTGGTAATGAAGACAGAGAACACATAAAAGAACACTTTAGCCACTCGTTATATGATGGCTATAAACCAAATGACTATAAACAAGGTCATCACTGGGGTATGGTTGTTGATTTAAATGCATGTATTGGATGTGGTTCATGTGTGGTTTCTTGTAGTATTGAAAATAACGTACCGGTTGTTGGAAGACGTCAGGTATATCGTTCACAAGAAATGCATTGGTTGCGTATCGACCGTTATTATAATGGAAACCCGGACAATCCGGATGTGTCTTTCCAACCAATGATGTGTCAGCATTGTAATAATGCACCATGTGAAAACGTATGTCCAGTAAACGCAACGAACCACAGTTCTGAAGGTTTAAACCAAATGGCTTATAACAGATGTATTGGTACCAGATATTGTGCTAACAACTGTCCGTATAAAGTTCGTCGTTTTAACTGGTTGGATTATCAGGGTGTTGATAGCTTCGGTAAATTCAACGATGGTAAACGTTCATTCACAGATACGGAATCACAGGCTTATATGTTTGAAGATTTAACCAGAATGGTATTAAATCCTGATGTGGTAACGCGCTCACGCGGTGTAATTGAAAAATGCTCTTTCTGTGTTCAACGTATTCAGGAAGGAAAATTGACAGCAAAAAAAGAAGGTCGTCCGTTGAAAGATGGTGAAATCAAATCTGCTTGTCAGACAGCTTGTCCTACAAACGCCATTACTTTCGGAGATCAAAACAATAAAGAAAGTGTAGTTGCAAAAACATTTGATACAAACGGAAGAAATTATTTTGTGTTAGAAGAACAACACTTCCTTTCAGCAGTAGGCTATCAGGTAAAAGTTAGAAATAAAGACGAAGAACCGGCAGAATTTTTCATTGACAAACCGGGAGTTTAATAATTAATAAAAAGTCGTAAAGAAGATATAATGGCAAGTCATTTTGAATCACCACTACGCGAACCGTTAATATTCGGTAATAAAACGTATAAACAAATTACGAACGATATCGTTGGACCAACAACGGGAAAGGTACAGCCTAAATGGTTGTTCTGGACCTTGGTGTCTGCAGCAGTAGCCGGACTATTTGTTTTTTGTATTACATGGGAAGTTTGTTTCGGTATCGGTACATGGGGCGCTAACAAGACAGTTGGTTGGGCATGGGATATCACCAACTTCGTTTGGTGGATTGGTATCGGTCACGCAGGTACCTTAATCTCAGCAATCTTATTATTATTCCGTCAAAAATGGCGTACAGGTGTAAACCGAGCAGCAGAAGCAATGACGATTTTTGCCGTTGTCTGCGCAGGCCAATTCCCTATATTTCACATGGGTAGAGTTTGGGATGCATTCTTTATTTTCCCATATCCAAATACAAGAGGTCCATTGTGGGTTAACTTTACTTCTCCATTATTATGGGACGTATTTGCTATCTCTACTTATTTCACCGTTTCTTTGTTATTCTGGTATACTGGTTTAGTTCCGGACTTCGGTACTATCCGAGATCAGGCAAAAACACCTGGCAGATGGAAATTCTATAATTTCTTAAGCTTTGGATGGGTAGGTAGTGCTAAACATTGGGAACGTTGGGAATCATTATCTTTAATCTTGGCTGGTTTATCTACACCTTTAGTATTATCCGTACACACAATTGTATCCTTTGACTTCGCAACTTCAATTGTTCCGGGTTGGCATACAACTATCATGCCTCCATACTTCGTTGCAGGTGCAATTTTTTCCGGTTTTGCAATGGTATTAACATTGATGCTTATAGCACGTCATGTAATGAATTTACAGGATTATATTACATTGGCTCATATCGAATCTATGAATAAAGTTATGCTTTTAACCGGTACAATGGTTGGTATAGCTTACCTTACAGAGCTTTTTACAGCTTGGTATTCAGGTAATATTTACGAAAGTTACGCGTTTGCAAACAGAGCTTTCGGGCCTTATTGGTGGGCATATTGGGCAATGATGTTCTGTAACCTTGTATCACCGCAGGTGTTCTGGTTTAGAAGTTTAAGAAGAAATCTATGGGTAACATTCGCAATGTCTATCTTAATTAATATAGGAATGTGGTTTGAGCGTTTTGTAATTATCGTTATTTCCTTACATAGAGATTATCTTCCATCCAGCTGGTTATATTATTCTCCAACCTGGGTTGAAGTAGGTATTTTCGTTGGAACTATTGGTTTATTCATGACTTTATTTTTACTGTTCTGCAGATTCTTCCCGGTAATTGCAATTGCTGAGGTAAAATCTATTCTGAAAGTTTCCGGAAATCAATACAGACAAAAACAATTAGACGAAGTAAAAGACATGGAAGTTTATAAAAGCACTTCTGTGGCTGATGGAACCTGGGATTAAAATTTAAAATTTATAGTATAGAGTAAATAAAGTCTTATTACTTATTACTTACTACTTAATACTAAAAAATATGAGCGATACAAAAAAATATTTAGTAGGAATGTTCGACGATGACGATGTACTCTTACATGCCGTTAAAGACGTTCGAAAAGCCGGTTATGAAATAACAGACGCATTTACACCGTTTCCGGTGCATGGTCTGGAACATGCTATGGGCTTAGAACCAACCCGTATTCATACAGCTGGTTTCTTTTTTGGTGCAACCGGTTTAACGGTAGCATTAAGTATGATAACATTTATCAATAAATTTAACTATCCTACAGATTTCGGTGGTAAACCAAACTTCGGATTGTTAGCCTATGTTCCGATTACATTTGAACATACTGTATTGTTCTCTGCTATCGGTATGACGGTTTCATTTTATTATCTGTGTAAACTGTGGCCTGGTAAAAAACCAAAAATCATTGACGAAAGAACAACCGATCATTTGTTTGCATTAACATTTGAACTGGATAATTCTAAAGATGCTAACTATATCAACGCAGTATCTGAATTATTGAAAAAAGAAGGTGCTATTGAAGTTTATCAAAAAGAAGTATAATATCATGTTGAAGCAATA
>ENA-UOWO01002328-UOWO01002328.1-activated-sludge-metagenome-genome-assembly--contig:-NODE-2328-length-23684-cov-6.103051_pt1 | contig 23684 bp, 16 predicted proteins | sample MGYA00238148_ERZ761564 | MGnify/ENA primary metagenome ERZ761564 (study PRJEB28885, sample SAMN05720194) | activated sludge metagenome | isolation source: Anaerobic digester | place: USA... | reverse complement strand
AGGAAATAATGTCCTTCACCATTCATAGAAAAATGCTCGTTAAAATAGTAATCCCAATCACCCGAAAAATAAAGTGAGGTAGCGCCATTTGAAGTAAAAACACCGGGACATAAAGTTCCCATGGCTCTAAATCCATTTGTCTTGGTAAAGATTTTCTCCTGAGCATTTATATGCAAACCAAATAATAGAATCGAGAAGAGAATTAGCCGCGTTTTCATTCTTTCACGAGTTTAATGTTAGCACTTAAGGAAACTAACAAATGCCCTTCAATTCCATGTTGGTCATGATCTTCAATAACAACTTGCCGATATGGCACTTCTTCTATTTCTAAATCATGTCCAAAGTGAAACATGTATTGTGCAGCAAACGACACATCAAACTTGGGAGTGAAATTATAATGCATCCCCAATCCTGTTTGAACAGCCGAAGTCCAGCGAGTCCCTGTTTGTGGTAATGCAACCAAAATATTACTTGAACCATCAGGTCGAACCGTTAATTTCGAATAATCGAAACAGTGTCCTGCAACCATGTAGGGAGTAAACTTTCGCTGAAAATCGTTCGGATCAAGCAAGTAATACATCACCGACCAACCAATATGTCCATCTTGTCGAAAACCAGTATTTCCAGAATTGTTTGTTAGGTAATCGGCAAACCATTCGGTATTGACACGTTTCGTTAGCTGAACCCGAAAATGCCCGCCCATTCCATAACCGGCATCTTTCACTTGTCCGTGATTGAATAAACTCAAAGTTGAACGAACTCCCAGCGAAACTCGACCAAGTTTTCCAACCTGAGAGAATCCTAAAAAAGGGAGCAATAAAACGAAAATGCAGATTACTCGTTTCATGTGTAGTGTTTGATTAGGTAACGTAAATGACTGAAAAAAATGCATAAAAAAAACGGAGGCTGAATAATCAACCTCCGTTCTCTCACTAGTGAATTTTTATCGTTTTACAATTTTGCCTTTTCGCATCAATTGCATTTCATCTACAATGTTACCCGCTCCTCCTAATTTATCGATTAGGAAAAGGATATAACGAATGTCAGCTGAGATAGTACGTTGTACTTGATCTTCAAAGAAAATATCTCCACTCATTGCTTCCCAGTTACCATCGAATGCGCAACCAATAAGCTGTCCCTTTCCATTAATAACCGGACTTCCAGAGTTACCTCCAGTAATGTCGTTGGTAGAAATGAAACAAGTATGGATTTCTCCGTTTTCAGCGTAAATACCGTAATCTTTTTTCTTGTAAAGTTCTTTCAATCCAGCAGGAACATGGAATTCAGGATTTGTTGGATCTTCTTTCTCGATTACTCCTTTTAGTGTAGTAAACTCATCATACTCAACTGCATCGCGTGGATCGTAATCTTTTACTTGACCGTAAGTCAAACGCATAGTTGAATTAGCATTCGGATAGAATTTTTTCTCTGGCATCATCTCGCGTAAACCAGCTACAAAAGCACGATTTCCTTTATCAATACGAGATTGAACTTCGGTGATTTGCGGACGGAAATTCGTCATGAAAGCTTTCAAGAAGCTATTACTTAATTCAACTGCAGGATCTTTCTCTAATACCGCAGCATTAGGATTGTCTAGGAAATTGTTGAATTTATCGGACGTTGCGAATACTGAACGAGCATACACATCATCGACAAATGACTTGTAATTACCATTATAACGTACACGAATAGAATCGAAGATTGCAGGTTGGTTTTCTTTAGCAATTCCTTCGGAATACATCTGTAACATAGCTTCTAACAATTTCTTGTCGGTGCTAATGTTATAGTCTTTGTAGAACGTTTTACCCTCGTTACGAACTTCAGCAATTGCTTCAGCTAAACCAGCTGGATTAGATGTATCAGCAATAACTTCTTTCAATTGTCCCATTTGATAAGCAAAAAATGGAACACCAGCACCTTGAAGAATAGCTTCGTTCAAGTATGTACGAGCTAAAACTAACTTACGCATATCGTTGTAAGCTGTTTCTAAATCGCGCAATGCATAACCATACTTAGCTAAACGTTGAGGGTCTTGTCCAGCCCAAGCTTGGAATTTGTTCTCTAGGTCTTTCTTCTTTTCTACTACTCCATTGTTCTTCAATTGCTGGCTTTGTCCAATAAAGTACTTCCAGTAATTAGCTGTTTGAGCATAGGTTGAAGCATACTTGATACGGATTTCGGTGCTCGCATCCATATCTTCCTTCATCAATTTCAATTTCTTATCGCGGATTTTTACGACTGCAGGATTGGTTAAATCAAGCGCCATTTGAACTCCATAAGAAGTTAAATAACGATCGGTTCTTCCAGGATATCCCATCACCATGGTGAAATCGTTTTCTTTCACACCATCCAACGAAACTGGCAAAAAGTGACGTGGTTTGTATGGTTGATTTTCTGGCGCATAAGCAGCAGGTTTGTTATCTGGACCAGCATAAACTCGTAGTAAGCTGAAATCTCCAGTATGACGAGGCCACATCCAATTGTCTGTATCGCCACCGAATTTCCCTACCGATTCTGGAGGAGCACCAACTAGACGAACATCGGTGAATGTTTCATACACGAATAAGTAATACTCGTTTCCGTCGAAAAAGCTTTTAACAGCAGCATCGTAGCCAGTTCCTTCTGTAGCTTCTTTCTCGATTGTTTTGTAAAGCTGACGAACTTTTGCAGTACGCTCACTTTCGCTCATAGCTGGATTTAATTCCGCCAGGATACGTTGAGAAACATCTTCAATACGAATTAGGAATGATGCAGTAATGCCACCAGAAGGAAGTTCTTCTGAAAGCGATTTAGCATAAAATCCATCTGTCAAGTAATCATGCTCCACGCTTGAATTCGTTTGGATAGCTTCGTATCCACAGTGGTGATTAGTCAACAATAAACCTTTAGATGAAATGGCTTCAGCAGAACAAGATCCACCGCTAAGCATAACCACAGCATCTTTTAGGCTTGATGTATTGATGTTATAAATCTCGTCGGCTGTTAGTTTGCAGCCTTTTTTCTTCATGTCTTCGTAGTTCAAACGCTTTAAAAGCAATGGAAGCCACATGCCTTCATCGGCACGAACTACCTGCTGCGACGTCATTCCTGCAAGTACAAGGCAGATAATTAAGAAACGTTTCATTGAGGTTGTACAGGTTAATTTTGTGAGGGGCAAATAACGCGAGAATACTCGCAACAAACAACCACCTACGGGTGGAGCAAAATCATTTAGAGTCAACAATTTTTCCTTCTTCGTTGATACGATAACGTAAAGTTCGAGATGACTCGGAGGTTTTGCCCTTGATTCGAACTTCAAATAACTTCCCAAATTCAACCCAGGCGTAGTGTACAGACTTTACATCAGTAACTTTAAATTGGCTGTTTTCTCCCACAACTAAAGTTGCTGCAGCTTCGATTCGTTGACCAATATTGATTAAAGGACTCATTTCTTTGCCCACAACTCGTTCGATAAAAATGAACTCATCAGCAGTATGGCCAAACTGACCAAATCCAAGCGGGTCAACTACTTCGTAATCATAAAGTACCATTGCTGTGCTTCCATCAGGCAAGCGAAAAATCGTGTTAAAGAAATTATTATCTAAATGACCAGTATAGCGATAGTCTTTCCCCGAATAAATTTCATTGTTAAGTAATAGATATACTTCATGTTGAGGGAAAATACTCACATCATCGTATTTAAGTTCAACTCGCTCATGTTCAACTTGTTGTCCTTCAGGAATTTTTTGGTAAGAAATATCAATTGTATAAAAATAGAATTCGGTAAGAGCTTCAGAGACAAATTCTTTCGCATACACGATTCCTCCACTGTTCCAACCAAATGTTTTCCAGGTTCCTCCACTATAAATCACATCCAGATTTATTTGCATGCGTTCGAGAATATGAGCCGGAACATAGCTTGGTAAAATGTTTAATGGAAATGCTAATTCTGTTTGATTAAAGTAATATGGTCGACCATAAAAACGATTCGAAGTTGTACTGATGACTTGCTCCTTAACTTCTCCCGGATCAGCATCAATAACATCAACCACAAACCGAATTTTATTCATCGAAGCAACTCGTCCAAATCCTAAACACTTGTTATGCATCGCTACATGATAATGCAGTCCAGTTGCGGTTTTCGTAACGGTATAATTCACAAAGGGTGATAAATCATCGAGTGTCAAACCCGTTTGCTTTTCGAATGGACCATACTTGTCGCGATCGAGGTGTTTAGCAGGCTGTTGAGAAGCTGATAAGCCAAATCGTGTCATGCCAAAAAACACATATTCACGGCGCAAACTATTAGCATCGGGCACAACAGGTTTAACATCTTTTCCGGTTTCTGCATCTTTCAATTTCCCCTTTGGATAATCAGCATCGCGAATAAAACGTTCCAAATTAGCATCATCACCAGCCTCGGCAGTATTGCGGAAAATGAAGGTTTTTTTTCCTTTTTCCCCGATGATGTAATCACTAAAATTCACCCAAGGAGAACCAAACCAAATTTCAATTCGATCGCCCGTTCCTGCTGTATTGGCTTGTATTTGATCATCGGTTACCTCAACATCAAAGAAAATTGAGTCGGGACTGATGGAGCCACGAACTTTAGCAGACAAATCGCTACTTTCAGGTAATTCTCTACCGGGAATCTGAAATAAAGCATCTTGGGAAATAAGCGAGGACGTTTGCGCAAGAAGAGCATTTCCGACAAGCACAAAAACCCCGATGAGCGTTCGGAGCATGGGTTTAGAATTTACTGCGAAGATAGGTTATGCTTGAATAGTAACATTTCGGGGAAAGATTAAAATATAGAACTCAAAGTGTATGTCATTATTGGTATTTTCAGCCATTAAATTTTGAGAGAAATGAAGGACCTTATTCGATGTTCTTGGTGTACCAAGACTGATAACATGCGCGAATATCACGATACCGAATGGGGAATTCCGGTTCATGACGACCGTAAACATTTCGAATTCATAGTATTAGATAGCTTTCAGGCTGGCTTAAGTTGGCAAACCATTCTCAATCGCAGAGCTGGTTTTAGGAATGCATTTGCTGGATTTGATCCTAAAAAAGTGGCTAAGTTCACGGATGATCATGTGGCTATGTTGATGGAAGATGAAGGCATCATCCGAAATCGTTTGAAAATTACCGGTACAATCAAAAATGCGCGTGCGTTTCTTGAAATCCAGAAAGAATATGGAACATTCGATGCCTATATCTGGCAATTTACGGGAGGCAAAACGCTCGATGGGAAACGTAAATCGACGAGCGAAATTCCAGCTTCAACACCCGAAAGCGATGAAATGAGCAAAGCTTTGAAAAAACGCGGTTTTACCTTTGTTGGCACTACCATTTGTTACGCTTATATGCAAGCTGCTGGCATGGTAAACGATCATGTGAAAGATTGCTTCTTAAAGAAAAAATAAGGACAGTTTTCTCGCCCAACATTCGAATAGAATACCTCGAAAGACTCATTCTATTCTGCCTTTTTACCTATGTTTGCCCTACCTCAATCACGCTAAAGAATGGAAATCTCCGAAGACATCCTTTCCCGCATCGATCTTTTGCAGAAGAAATATGCAGCCATGGGACAGGATTTACGTTCCTATCTCGACGGCTTGCTACACGCCGATTTTCTCACATATTGGGATTATATTCATCTCGATACCTTGTTGAGTCTTCAAAATCCGCGTACTAGTTTTCCCGACGAAGAAATCTTCATCATGTATCATCAGATAACTGAGTTGTATTTCAAACTCAGCCTACATGAATTGAAGCAAATAGGTGCTCAATCGGAACCAGACTTAAAGTTCACCATCAACCGTCTGAAACGTGTGAACCGTTATTTCATGAATCTAACCCATTCGTTTGAAGTAATGGTGGATGGAATGGATCGTGAGCAGTTTCTGCAATTCCGCATGTCGCTTTTGCCAGCGTCAGGTTTTCAAAGTGCGCAATATCGAATGGTAGAGATTTTTGCCACCGATTTTATCCATTTGGTTGATAAAGACCATCGTTCCAAATTTGAAGGAACTCAAGCAAGCATTACCGAACAATTCAAGTATATCTATTGGCAAGCTGGAGCTACCGAATTGGCTACAGGAAAGAAAACACTCACGCTTGAACAATTCGAGAAGAAATACAGCAAGCAACTTATCGAGTTAGCCGAAAGCAATGTGCAATCGAACATTTATGCTGTTTATCGTAAGCTTGAAAGAAGTGGAGCAGATTTAAGTGAATTGAAACAGGTTATGCGCGCGTTCGACATTTTAGTCAACATCAACTGGCCGCTTTCACATTACAAAAGCGCTGTTCGTTATCTGCAACGTGACCCTGAAGACATTAAAGCAACGGGCGGTACAAACTGGCAGAAATATCTTCCTCCGCGTTTCCAAAAACGGATTTTCTATCCCGAATTATGGTCGCAGGCTGAGATCGAAGAATGGGGAAAAGGTTGGGTGGAAGATGTGCTAGCCGGGAAATAACTATCGGATTCGAGTAATTTCAAATCCTTCCAGACTCACTCCATTTACTACTGGCTGAACTTGTTGTCCAGTAATTTGGAATGGAATGGCTGCACTAAAATCCATTGCTGGTTGAGAAACAAAGGTGCTTGAACTTCCATTCACAACCAATGTTCCCGCACATTTCGAGGTGTTGGCTGATGTTCGATAAACCCGGCAGGTAAGTTCCCAAAAACCTTGTCCGTATGTTTGAAAAGGTAACTCAATGCCTGAAAATTTTAAGCGAACAAGCGCTGTATCGGTCGTGAGTAAACCAAAAGCATGAACCAGAATAGCTTGTCCGTTTGCATCAAGCGTATTAGCTGGAATCACGTATGAACCCATGATTGCTTCTGCGCTTCCGGCAATTCCGGTTTGACTAAACGAGCTGAATAAAATAGCAGATGGTGCAGCTGGAATTTGTGTGATGAGTTCGGTCCAAGTACCAGAATTAAAGTACCAGAACGAATTGGTAGTTAGGTCGAATACAAGTAAACCTTGAGCCGGATTGAGGATTGCCAATCGCTCAACTGAACTCATGCGAGGAGCTAAGAATCCTTTACTGGTGGAGCTTACTTCTAATTTGGCACTTGGGTCTGGAGTTAAAGTTCCAACACCCATATTATCGGTTTGTGCAAGGGAAACAAATCCAGAAATGCACAGAATCACAAAAGACAATACATAACGCATGGCACAAAGCTAATAAAGCTGATGCTAAAGCCTCTATTTTTATACATTCGTTTAGTAAAATCGTTCTACTAGATATGAATATAGCTGTTATTGGTACAGGAAATATTGGCGGTCGCTTAGCTAAAGTTTGGGCACATGCCGGACATCGAATTTATTTAGGAACTCGAAATCCTTTGAATGATTCGATTCGCAGTTTGGTACAATTAAATCCGGACTTGATTTCGGCTCATGCACCTGAAGTGGCAGCATCCAAAGCAGATATTATTTTGTTAGCTATACCAGCAGATGCAACTTATGATGTGGTGAAGCAATTAGGAAATATAGATGGCAAATTAGTGATTGATGCGATGAATGCTGTTTTCCGAAAGCCAGATGGTTTTTATCGCACCTCCGAAGCCATTTTGGCTGCTTGTGGAAACGATCATATTGTGAAGGCGTTTAATATGATTGGTGCCGAAAACATGGATAATCCCAAATATGGTGACCAAGTGGCCGATTTATTTATTTGTGGACGTTATCCGGAGGATAAGCAAACTGTGCTACAATTAGCAACTGACGCAGGTTTTCGACCGTTTGACGTAGGCGGTCCAGAGATGGAATTACCTTTAGAAAATCTTGCGATGATTTGGGGAAAATTGGCTTTTGTATCTGGTCTAGGACGCGATATTGCCTTTAAAGTTTTGCAACGCTGAAACGATTCCTTATTTTTCGCGTTCTAATTCCATCATGAGAAAACTCCTGCCTCTATTTGTGTTGATTGCTGTTTTAGTTACGCCCAGTTGCAAACTCTTTAAGAAGAAATGCGATTGTCCTGACCATCACAAAAAGAAGCGTATTGCCATGGTGCAGAAGCACTTGAATCCTTCATTCTGCTAAGCCACATTTTCTTTTTTCTCATTTCGGGGTTTGCATCGCGAAATTTGTACTTTCGCACTTAATTAGAATCATTCTAAACAAGCTATCATGTCGGCCGATCTTTCTCATGTTCCCATTGGCGAATCCGCTATTATTCGTGGATTTACCGACGAAGAAATATCGCTCAAACTTATCGAATTAGGTTGCATTCCCGGTACTCGTATCACCATGATTCGCAAAGCTCCTCTGGGTGATCCAATCGCTTTCGCCTGTTCTGGTTCACTTATCAGCATTCGGCTTTTAGAAGCTTCAACCGTTTTAGTCGAAGAACACGCATAATTTCCTGTGGAAGACAAACCCATTCATATTGCCCTGGTAGGAAATCCCAATAGTGGGAAATCAACGCTCTTTAACGCGTTAACAGGCTTGCATCAGAAAACGGGGAATTTTCCAGGTGTTACGGTTGAAAAACATACAGGTCAGGTCAGGATGTTTCATCCAAAAGACAAAAGCCGTCGCACCGTTAACTTTATCGATTTACCTGGAACTTACTGCTTGTTTCCAAAATCGCTCGACGAGCTCGAAACATTCAAGGTCCTAACCGACCATCGTTCGCCCGATTTCCCAGACATGGTGCTAATTGTGGCAGATGCATCTAATCTGAAACGCTCCTTGTTGCTTTGTCTTCAAGTGATAGACCTTGGTTTACCCGCGATTTTGGCGGTGAACATGATCGATATTCTCGAACGAAGTAACTTAAAACTCAATACCGTTCGTTTAGCAGCTGAGTTAGGAATACCTGTTATTCCTGTAAATGCGCGGGATAAAAAAGGAATCTCCGAAATAAAACAAGCCATCTTCCAAGAACAAGTTGGCGCGATGAAAACTTTCGACAATCCGGCCGATTATCATCCGGGTGTGATGGAGAAATTACAGAAAAGCACGGGAATTTCTTCTGCTTACGAAGCATACTTAACAGCTGCCAACTACGACCTTTTGCAATCGGAACGCACGCTTCCAGATTTACGAAAACTGTTAGCCGAAGACGAACTCACTCCATTTGGATTGCAAAGTGAAGAATCACTTCGTCGTTACGGAATGATTCAAACCATACTCGATAATTGTCTGGCTCAGGTTACTATTACACGAGCACTAAGATTTTCGATGAAATTGGATGATGTTTTTACCCATCCAGTTTGGGGCTTTCTCACTTTTCTCACGATCCTGTTTTTACTCTTTCAAGCCATATTTTCCTGGGCCGAATATCCTATGGATCTTATCGATAGCTTGTTTCAGAAGTCTGGATCATGGATAGGTGAAACACTTCCGGCAGGAAAACTCAACGATTTAATTACTCAAGGAATCATTCCAGGTTTAGGTGGAATTCTCATGTTCATTCCCCAAATCGCTATTCTTTTTGCCTTTATTGCTGTGCTCGAAGATTCGGGCTACATGGCACGTGTGAGCTTTATCATGGATAGACTCATGCGCAAATTCGGTATTAATGGGAAGTCGGTAATTCCGCTTATCAGTGGAGTCGCGTGTGCGGTTCCAGCGATTATGTCGGCTCGTACAATTAAGAATTGGAAAGAACGACTCATTACTATTTTGGTTACTCCACTCATGAGTTGCTCGGCTCGTTTACCGGTTTATACCTTGCTAATAGCCATTGCAGTTCCTGATAAACACATCGGTATCTTCAACCTAAAAGGGCTCATCATGATGGGCTTATACTTACTTGGGTTTTTAGCTGCGCTTGGAACAGCTTGGATTTTAAAATGGATTATCCGCTCACGCGAACGAAGCTACTTTATCATGGAACTTCCCGTTTACCGCATGCCTCAATGGGGCGTGGTAGCACATACCATGGGTGAAAAAGTTTGGGTATTTATTCGCGATGCGGGAAAGGTGATTATCGCCATTTCGATACTTCTATGGGCACTTTCATCTTACGGACCGGGTGATCGTTTCGAGCAAATTGAGAAAAAATACACTAGCCCAGTTATGATTGAACAAATGGGTGAAGAGCAGGCTGCTAACGCGATTTCATCCGAAAAGCTTCGTAATTCGTATGCGGGAATTTTAGGAAGAACGATTGAGCCTGTTATCGCTCCGCTCGGTTTTGATTGGAAAATTGGGATTGCCTTGGTCACATCATTTGCTGCACGAGAAGTTTTTGTTGGAACAATGGCAACCATTTATGGTGCTGGTAGCGACGACGATGAAGCAACACTTCGTGAACGGATGATGAACGACACGAACGATCGCACCGGATTGCCTTTATTTAGTCCAGCTGCATCTATTGCACTTATCTTGTTTTATGCCTTTGCCATGCAATGCATGAGTACCATTGCAGTAGTTATTCGAGAAACGGGAAGTTGGAAATGGGCCATCGCTCAAACTACTTACATGGGTGTTCTAGCTTGGCTTTCTGCATTTATTGCATTTCAAATTCTTAGCTAATCTAAAATGGTTGGATTGGTAGGAAGTTTAAAGTTCATCCAGAATAACTTCCTTGGTAAAAACCAAGCAATCAGCCATCTATTCAAAATAGCAGTCAGCATTTGGCTATTATTCATATCCAACAATCTTCGTAGTCAATCTGTTAGTGAGTTTTACCAACGATTTTCAATTAACAACGGACTTTCATCCAATACCTGCAATACGCTATTAGAAGATTCAAAAGGATACATCTGGATTGGAACATCTGAAGGTTTAAATCGTTTCGACGGACATCAAGTTAAGCAGTATTTTCATAATCCGGCCGACACAACTACTCTCTGTGGCAATACCATCAAATGTTTGGCAGAAGCTCCGGATGGAAAAATCTGGATTGGAACATACGGTTCAGGTATAGGAGTTTTTGATCCCATCAAAGAAACGTTTGAGCATTATCAGTTGCAATCTGATCGATTCTTAACAACCCTATCCAATCGGATTAACCAGCTTATTGTCAATCCTGACGGAAGCGTATTGTGTGTTACGGAAGGTGGAATGTTCTTGTATACACCCTCCCGACCGGTATTTAAACTAGTTACCATTCCAGGAGCAAAGCGTAAACAAAGTGGATTTCAGGCATTTCTTTTAGGTGGTCCACAATATCAAGGATTATGGTTCTTACAAGGAGGACAAATTGCTTATTTTGAAGCATCTACGGGAAAGTTTTATTCCTCCATGTACAATCCCAAAAATTGGGAAGTATTTACTCGCGAATGGCATTCAATAGGTGCAATTGGTGAAGAAAAAACTATTTGGATTATTGATGAGTCAACAAATCATATTTGCTCATTTAATCCTCAAAAAAACCAATTTGAAGATTGGGGAATTACCTGTTTAGTTGGAGAAAAAACTCCTCATAAAATGCATTATTCCCAAGATCACAAGGCTTTGCTTTTTAGCTTTTGGGATGAACCGCCATTTTTCATTTCCATCCCCAAGAGGAATCGGTATACAGAACCATTTACACTAGAATATCCTGGTAGCATCGGTAATGTTAAAGCTAATTTCATCTTACACGATTCGAGGAATATTGAGTGGATAGCAACCAGTAATGGTGTTTTCGCTCGAAATGCTAAAACCCAAAACAACGAATTACATTGGTTCAATGATACACCCGATGATTGGTCTATAAAATCATTGGTTGCTGATAAAGATGCGATTTGGCTGATTGCCACAGATGGGATCTATCGGAATGATTTAAAAACTGAAATCCGTCAAAAACTCTCATTACCCGATATTGAACCTAAATCGTTGAGTTGTTTGTATGCAGTTCCTGGGACAAGCATGTTGCTTGCAGGACATTCCGAAGGTTTAATTCAGATTGATCGAAACAACCTGCGAGTAAGTAAATTCCGAGAATTCAAAGACACTTCTGCTTTCGGCCACAAGCGTGATATTTTACAGTTTGTACATACCGATTCTAAAGGTCGGCTTTGGGCTGGCACCTGGCGTGGGGATTTAGTTGGATTTGCTACTTGGGATGGTCCAGTTTTCTATCACAGCACTTCAAAAAAGTCATCTAAAAACTGGCCTAATGCAGGATTAATCTCTATTTATGAGTCAAGTCAGGATTTATTTGTAGGCTTTAATGGCGGTGCAGGTGTTTGGAAATGGGACGAATCCTCAAAAACTTTTTCGGAATACCTAACTACTCAACGTTTCCCTCGCTTTAATGGTGTGGTGGATGCCCTTTATGCAGATTCCGTCAATTTATACATTGGAACACACGGAGGCGGGATGTGTATCTATGATTTCAAAACCAAAACCATGAATTACCTAAGTCGACATACCGGACTCATAGGTGATTATGTGTATCGAATACTAGATGTAGGAAAGGGGAATTTGCTTTTCACAACTAACAATGGAATAGGAACCTTGAGAAAAAGCGACCTTTTTGTGAAAGCTGTCAACCAAGATTTTATGCAAGATGTTCCTTTGTTTTCGAGTTCAGGATACAAAGGTCCAGATGGGCGAATTTGGTTCTTTTGGAAAACGTTCTTTTATGGATTTAAGTCGCAGTATTTGAATCAATTGGTCCAAAAACCAGTAATTACATCTTTTAGGTTATTGGATAAAGAAATTGGCATTCCATCAACTGGAGAACTTGCATTTAATTACAAGCAAAATTTCTTCACGCTGGAGTTTTCATCCTTTCCATTCTTGTATAAAGATCGAATCGAATATGCGAGTAAACTAAAAGGAGTGAATGATGATTGGATTATTTCTCAATCGAAAAACTATGCTGATTACACCGATTTACAAGGAGGAGAATACGACTTCCAAATTAAGGCTCGAGTTGATGGAAGTGCTTGGTCGGATGTTACACATTTGAAAATAACGATAGCTCCTCCGTATTGGAAAACCTGGTGGTTCCGCGTGTTGGCATTACTTATAGTGGCAGGAATTGTATATGGGATTTATTGGTATCGATTGAATCAGTTAAAAAAGATGCAACACGTGAGAAACTCGATAAGTAGTGATTTGCACGATGATGTAGGTGCATCTTTATCGAGTATCAACATTTATAGTAAAGTAGCAATGGAGCGCATGCAGGCTTCTCCCGAAACAGTGAACGAATTGCTGAATCAAATCAATAAAAATGCATCCGAAACGATGGATCGGATGAGTGATATCGTTTGGAGTATCAACCCGAATAATGATACGCTTCAGAGCCTGTTCAATCGTATTAAGGTGCATTGTATGGAAGTTCTCCAAGCTTCCGACATGGAAGTTCATTATGTTAATGAGCTAGCCAACGATATGCATATTGGAATGAATGCGCGTAAAAACATCTTCCTCATTTCAAAAGAAATCGTCAATAATGCAGCGAAATATAGCGAAGCGAGCGAACTCAAAATTTCGGTAAAACTTAAAAATGACACCTTGATTTTGCTTTTTTCCGATAATGGGAAAGGCATCCAACATGTCGAGACCAAAGGAGGAAATGGATTTAGAAACATGCGAAATCGTGTGACTGAATTACAAGGTGAAATCGCCATTGAATCTGAAATTGGATTAGGAACAAAAATCACCATTCACTTACCTGTAGCAAGAATTAGGGAGGCGAAATGAGTTGGTTGTATATAGAATGCAGGTAATTTTATCGAATGAAAAAAACTCGGGTAATCATTTTTGATGACAGCGCTCCCCGCCGGGATAGCTTACGTGTATTAATTTCTCTTTATCCCGATCTAGAGTTTTGTGGTGCGTTTGAAGATTGCAGCCGAGTGGTTGAAGTAATAGATGAAACGCAACCCGACGTAGTTTTGATGGATATCGAAATGCCCAATGTGAATGGGATTCAAGGCGTTTCCATTATCCGAAAAAAGCATCCCGAATTAGCGGTCATCATGCAAACTATTTCGGAAGATGATGATCAGATTTTCGAAAGTATCATGGCTGGAGCAAGTGGTTATATCCTTAAAAAAGCTTCTCCCGATAAAATCATTGAAGCCATTCGTGATGCCGTTGCTGGAGGTTCACCCATGACACCAGCTATCGCACAACGCGTATTGATGTTCTTCAAACAACAGGTAAAAAACACTCCTGAAAATGATTACACGCTTACTCCTCGCGAAATCGAAATTCTAGCATTATTAGTAGATGGACTTAGTTATAAAATGATAGCCGCCAAAGCCGATTTAAGTTACCATACTGTAAATGCACATATTCGCAATATTTACGACAAACTGCACGTGCATTCGATGGGTGAAGCAGTAGCCAAAGCCTTGAAAGAGCGACTTGTATAATTAAGATTGGGATCTGCTAGCTAGTATTAGCTATTTACACGTTTCTTCTATTCCTGTTAATTTGATTGATGTTTTTCGATCTGGTTTTGCTTTGCTATCAGTCAATTGAGATATCAAATTCCAATTCGACTATTAAACAAACAAGCCAAAAAATTGATTGTCAATTAATTCACTATGAATAAATCTACCTTCTTTTTCATTTTACTGACTTGTCTGTTCTCAATTACTAAATCCCAAGCACAACAGCATTACCTAATTGATAAAACATTTGGGACTACCTGTGGGCTTACCACGTTTGATGATGTTGTTAATTACTCACCAAGAGAGATTTTCAAAACAAACGAAAATAAATACCTCATTGTAGGTGATCTTGTTGATGGTGCTGCAAATTCATATAACATTTTCTTCATGCAGTTTAATCCCGATGGTAGTATTGACAGCACATTCGGTTTAAATGGGGTGAAGAGATGGGTTTTCAGTCAGCGTAATACAGTGAATTGCATTTTGAAGCAGGGTGACAAATATTATGTATGCGGAAATGAAGCTCCTGATAATGGCTATAGTTCAATTAGAGCTTATGTGGCTCGTTTCAATTCCAATGGCAATCCTGATTCTACATTCCATGGAAATGGGCATGTAGTTGAATTAACTAGTACCAATTCTGTTTCTTCCTCTTTTTATACACAACTCCTTGCTCAAGAGGATGGTAAAGTGGTTGCGTATGGTATGGAAACAGGAAATATTAATGGTGGTGACACGAAAAATATTGCACGACGTTATTTAACAGATGGTAGTGTAGATCCTACATTCCATCCAATCGTCGTGTATCCATATCCATCCACTCCATTACCAATTAATGGTTATAGCTCACCCGGTATTTACGATACAGATGGCTCTATTCGCTTTGTTTATGCATCAGATTTTAGTCCGGCTAGAATAGTTTCTATTAAACTAGATTCATTAGGTGAATTCGTTCCAACATATGGTACAAATGGCGTTCTGACGACCAATATACCAGCTTCCAATGTTAATTTAAATCGAAGTTTTTCAGGAGATAATGGAACTATTTGGGGGTATAATTCTCATACCAACGTAACAAGCGATTTACAGATTTTCAAATTAGACGAAACTGGTGCGCCAGATTCAAGTTATTCTTCCGATGGCATAAATGATTTAATCGATTATCCGGGAACAAATAATGATGAAGCCGGACATTTTATGTATCAGGATAGTCAAAATCGGTTTTGGTGTATGGGTTCAGGTTCTTTTGCTTTTGGCCAAACGAAAGGAATCATCTATCGTTTGAATGATCAAGGAAACTATGACACAAGTTTCGAAGGAACGGGATATGCGGCTTTCACAGAGTTAAACGGCACAACTTTCAGATGCGCTTATTTTGAAAACGATGATGAATTAGTTGTTGGGACTTTATCAATTGGCTACGTAGGTATAACTCGCATCAAACTCATCGAGGAGATTCTGCAAATCCAAAATGTTGGTCCAGACACAATTTGTGTAGGAAATCAAACACTTTTAACTATTATCCAACCAAGTGAATGCTTTACCTATCAATGGAAAAAAGATGGAGTAGATATCGGCGTTCTTAACGATACAACTTTAACTGCAACAGAATCGGGAACCTATTCACTTTCTGCTACTGATGCAGTAAATACACTTACATCTTCTTCCATTAGCATTGTAGTAGTTGATTGCCAATCAATTGAAAACCCTGCAAACTCCGTTGACTTTTCCCTTTTCCCATCACCTGCTCAAGAAAACCTGAGTATTGTTTGGGCTAAATCTCAACAAGCGAAACAGGCAAAGCTGGAAATCATCGACCTAAGCGGCCGAATAGTTCAAACCGAAAACCTAAAAATTAACCCTAACCAAAACCACCAAATTAATCTTGGTAATCTAAATGCTGGTATCTATTTAATACGAATGACATCAGCCGATAAAACTAGCACAACTCGTTTTATCAAGAACTAAGGAATTCATTGTGTGTGCTCAAGGCCGCTTCTTTAATAGGAGGCGGCTTTTTGGATTATACCGAATCTTATAAACTCAGAACATTTTAACATTCCGATTGTCTGGTTTCTACTTTCTTTGCACTCCGAAAATCCCAATCCATTCGGACGAGCAATTTCGTTTGATTCCCCCATCCATTTCATGAGTCGTAAAGAGTATAGTATCCTTTTAACACTGGCATTTATCCAGTTTACGCATGTGATGGATTTTATGATCATCATGCCTTTAGGAAATCAACTCATGCGCTTGTTCAATATTGAGCCGCAGGAATTTGGATTTATCGTATCGGCATATACCATAACAGCAGGTATTGTTGGATTTGCTGGTGCTTTCTTCGTTGATAATTTCGATCGGAAGAAAATCCTTCTCGTTTGTTATACAGGCTTTTTGGTGGGAACACTCGCCTGTGCTTTTGCGCCTAACTATGCGTTTATGCTTGCCGCTCGCATCTTTACTGGAGCTTTTGGAGGTTTGCTTAGCACTTTAATATTATCTATTGTGGGTGATGTCATTCCCAATGAACGAAGAGCTTCTGCTATGGGAATGGTAACTGCCGGATTTTCACTTGCATCCGTTTTTGGTGTACCATTCGGAAACTACTTGGCTAGTATCTATAGCTGGCACGCCCCTTTTCTATTCATTGCTGCTGTTGGATTAGTCGTTGCCTTTTTCATATTCCGTTTCATTCCTTCCATCAACACACATATACAAGATAAATCCACCCGACCAGGATTTAAAACAGTCATTAACAATTTGTTCAATAATAGCAATCAACGTAAAGCTTTACTGTTGATGTCTTTGTTGATGTTATCACAATTCTCCATTATACCATTCATCGCAGCATTTATGGAGAAAAACGTAGGATTTACACAAATCGAAGTCACCTACATCTACCTATTCGGCGGACTCTGTTCAGTGTTTGCAGCACCTATGATTGGTAAACTTGCCGATAAAGTTGGTAAGTACAAGGTGTTTGCGATTTTCGCGGCTTTGGCAATTATTCCTCTTTTCTTAATCACGAATATGCCAGTTGTTCCGGTTTGGATGGCATTGATCGTTACAAGTTTCTTCTTTATCGTGATTAGTGGTCGCGTTGTGCCAGCAATGGCCCTAATTACCTCAACTACACAACCCAAGAATCGAGGAAGTTTCATGAGTTTTAACTCCTCGGTACAGCAAACATCATCGGGTATTGCTGCTTTTATTGCTGGCGCAATTGTAACCGAAGACGCCACAGGCAAACTACAACATTACCCATATGTGGGCTATATCGCTATTGTAGCTTGCGTGATTAGCATCTGGGCAGCTTCACGTATTATGAATGCGGATGATTATGAAGAACTACAAGCTAAATCGCAAAAAGAAGCGGCTTAGTTCAAGTGTTCTAACATCAATTTCTCCACTTCTTCCGAATCCCATTTCGATTCAATATCCGATAGCTTCATTACTTTCTCCATAATTGCTTCTTGCTTTTTACCTAAAGCTAAAGCTTCACTATATGGAATATGACTGAAGGTTACCATCGAATATAAAGGCATCCACTTAGTTGGATATTTATCGCTAAAACGAGCTTCAATCTTCTTCTGCAACAAGAATTTAGGATCCGAAACCCGATCCCGCATTTCGATAAAATTGTTGAGTGCCAATTCGGCTATTGCATCTCCATTGGGCTTGCGAGCAATTTCGTATTTACGTAACAAATCGCCCCACTCACCTTCATGCTCATTGAGTAATTCGTTAAACACGAAACAGTCTTCAAACCCGCAATTCATCCCTTGTCCGAAAAACGGTACAATCGCATGGGCAGCATCACCAATAAGCATCATTTTATCTTTCCAGCTCCATGGGAAACAGCGTACAATAACCATCGCAGCAGCCGGATTGGATGCATATTCCTCTCTAAAATGTGGCATTAAATCCAAGGCATCTGAGAAATTCTCCCGGAAAAATGCTTCTGCTTTTTCGATTGTATCCAAAGAATCGAACGAACGTTCTCCTGTTTTAGGATAGAAAAGTGTGAGTGTGAAACTTCCATCCAAATTAGGTAAAGCTATAAGCATGAAGTCTTTACGCGGCCATATATGCAGCGCGTTTTTCTCCAGTTTATGCGAACCATCATTATTCGGGTGAATACTTAATTCCTTGTACGCGTATTCAATGTAGTATTGAGAATAGTTGAACCAAGGTGTTTTTTCTAATTCGTTTCTTGCTTCCGAATAAGCGCCATCAGCTCCAACTAAAAAGTCGGCATCTATTTTCACCATTCCATCTTCTCCCACAAACGTTGTGCGTGCTGAATTTAAATCTACACTCAATAAATTATAGTTGAAGTGTATTTTCACACCAGAAGCTTCAGCTAAATCCATCAACATACAATTCAATCCGCCACGCGAAACCGAATAAATCGCTTGCCCATCTTTCCCATAAGGTTGAAAAGTAAGATTGCCTTTAGTATCGTGCATTACGCGACGATACATTGGAATACTTATCGAACGAATATCATCTTCAATCCCAACTCCTGCCAAGCCTCTAAATCCACGGTCTGAAAGTGCTAGATTGATTGATTTCCCTGCACTAATACGGTTGTTTCGCAAATCGGGACGGCGTTCATACAAATCCACATCAAATCCTTGACGTTTCATATAGATTGCGTGTAATGCGCCAACGAGTCCTGATCCAGCGATCGTGATTTTTTTAGGCTTCGACATACTGCTTAGTTTGATTGGTAGATGGATAAGATTTTTGAAAACTGAAAAGCATCGGTAAAGCTGTTGTAAAGCGGCACGGGTGCAATTCGAATGACATTAGGTTCGCGCCAATCGGCTATGATGCCATGGGCAAATAAGTGATCAAATACTGACTTCCCCTCGCGATGGAATAAAAGCGAAAGTTGACAGCCTCGTTCATCGGGTGTAATAATACTAAACATCCCTTCAAAACCAGGTAATTGTTGCACTTCAAGCAGTAATTTATGTAAATAGGAAGTGAGCTTTTTGCTTTTAGCAATTAATGCCGGCATTCCTGCTTCATCAAATAAATCCAACGAAGCTTTGTGTGCAGCCATCGAAAGCACGGGAGCATTGCTCATTTGCCAGCTTTCGGCAGTTGGAATTGGATTAAACCCAGGTTCCATTTTAAAACGGGATGCTTTATCATGTCCCCACCAACCAGCTAATCGAAACGTATTAGGATTAGATGCGTGTTTTTCATGAATGTAAACTCCCGCCACACTTCCCGGTCCAGAATTCAGGTATTTATAACTGCACCAAGCAGCGAAATCAACCTCCCAATCGTGCAAGTTCAATTCGATGTTTCCTATCGCATGTGCCAAATCAAATCCTACCATTGCTCCAACTGCATGTCCAGCTTGCGTAATAGCTGCCATATCGAACACTTGACCGCTATAATAGTTTACCCCACCAATCATAACCATCGCTAACCGGTCACTTTCTTCAGCAATGGCTTGAAGTACATCCGATAGTTCTATATGAGCTTGTCCTGAACGTGGAGAGATTTCTCTGATTACGTCTTCGGGTTTAAGGCCATGTAAGGCCGCCTGAGAGTTTAATGCGTAACTGTCGGATGGAAATGCCTTTTCCTCACATATAATTCGATAACGTGAGCTGCTTGGACGATAAAAGGAAACCATCAACAAATGAAGGTTTACAGTAAGTCCATTCATCGCAACTACTTCGGTTTCACGTGCACCGACTAAACGAGCTAAAGGTGCTGCAAACTGCTCATGGTAACTTAACCAAGGTCTACGCCCATGAACATGCCCTTCTACACCTAACTGCGCCCAATCGTCTAATTCGACTTGAATGGAATCGGCAACAGCTTTAGGTTGTAAACCAAGGGAATTTCCACAGAGATAAATAGCTTCTTTTCCCTGTAATGTAGGGATTCTGAATCGAGAACGGAAGATTTTCAATTCATCTTGTTGGTCCAATTCAGCCGCTTGTTCGCTGGAAAATTCCTGTGACATCGTTTTTTTTGTCAAACATCCGTATTCTGAATCGTTGATGCAAGACCTATAATCGGTTTATTTCGAGCAAATTCGGGGATTTTTAGCCAAATTTAATTTTGACAAAGCCAAAATCCGCAGCATTAAACCGAATTTTATTCCGATTTTAGAAGGTGTCAAAATCAGTTAGCATACAAGCAGCAGCTAAAAATGACGCTTCACTTTTCAAATTTTCAATCGTTTTGTTTGAGAGGATAATGGTCAGCAGTTTATCCATCTGATTATCAACGGATTAAAATTTTACTATGGAAAGCAATGATTTTCTTTGCAAAACGATTAATAAGTGTATCTTTAAGGATGATTTTGCGTTTATGCAAATGAAATACCCGATAATTTTCCGGATTGACAACAATACACAAAAAGCATTGTTAAGAGTGGTCGGAAATTGCGATTTGTTTAATAATTATTGATAAACAGCATGTTGGAAGCTGTCGATACGACGATAGACCTTACAGGTCATTTAAAAAAGTATTTTGGATTTTCTAAATTCAAGGGTGAGCAGGAGGCCATCATTCGGAATATTCTCGATGGCAACGATACATTTGTTATCATGCCTACAGGCGGTGGTAAGTCGATGTGCTACCAATTGCCGGCTTTGATTTCCGAAGGAACAGCCATCATTGTTTCTCCCCTAATTGCTTTGATGAAGAATCAGGTCGATTCAATTCGAAATTTTGGTGGTGCAACAGGAATTGCACACTTCCTCAACTCATCTCTTAATAAAGCCGAAATCACCCGTGTTCGTGAAGACATCACTAACGGAGTGACCAAACTACTTTATGTAGCTCCTGAGTCATTAACGAAAGACGAAAACGTTCAGTTCTTCCGCGAAATCAATATCAGCTTTTTCGCTATCGATGAAGCCCATTGTATCTCGGAATGGGGACATGATTTCCGCCCCGAATACCGTCGCCTTCGTTCAATCATTGAAGCAATTGGTACAGTTCCAATTATGGCACTTACCGCTACTGCTACACCGAAAGTTCAGCAAGACATTATGAAGAACTTGAACATGGTAGAAACAACCTTGTTCAAAAGCTCCTTCAACCGTTCGAACCTATACTATGAAGTTCGTCCGAAGAAAAATGTAGTAAAGGAAATCATCAAATTCATCAAGCAACATCCCGGCAAATCAGGAATTATCTACTGCCTTAGCCGGAAAAAAGTAGAAGAAATTGCCGAAACTCTCAATGTAAACGGCATCAAAGCTCTTCCTTACCATGCTGGATTAGATGCTTCTACACGAGCTTCTCATCAGGACAAATTCCTCATGGAAGAAGCGGATGTGATTGTAGCTACTATCGCTTTCGGTATGGGTATCGACAAGCCCGATGTGCGTTTTGTGATTCACCACGAAATGCCGAAAAGCCTCGAAGGATATTACCAAGAAACTGGTCGCGCGGGTCGTGATGGCGGTGAAGGTGTTTGTCTTTCGTTCTACAGCTTCGACGACATTCAAAAACTCGAGAAATTCCTAAAAAATAAACACGTTGCCGAACAGGAAATCGGTCAGCAATTACTAGCCGAAACGGTTGGTTATGCCGAAACTTCCATGTGTCGTCGTAAATATTTACTCCATTATTTTGGAGAAGAATACGACGAAAGCGGTTGCAACAACATGTGCGACAACTGCCGCCATCCGAAGAAAAAATTCGACGCGATGGAAGATGTTTGCCTCGTGTTGGATACTGTAGCTTCCCTAAAAGGAAAATTCAAAGACAAACACATCAATCACATCCTTACCGGAACAATCGACTCGGTAATTACTTCCTACAAACACGATCAATTGGAATTGTTTGGAAAAGGCTCCGAACATTCTACTCTCTATTGGAGTGGTGTTATCCGCCAGGCTGTTGTGATGGGTCTTTTGGAAAAGGAAATTGAAAACTACGGAACGCTTCATCTCACTTCTGTTGGAACAGAATTCCTAGAGAATCCTCAACCAGTAATGATCACCGAAGATCATGACTACAGCGATACTGACGATGAAGATGAATTAGCAGCAGCCGGTCAAGGTGCCGCAGCTGCCGATGAAGTTCTTTTCTCGATGCTGAAAGATTTGACTCGTAAGATTGCTAAGCGCATGAACATGCCGCCATACGTAATCTTCCAAGAACAATCGTTGGTTGATATGACCATTCAATATCCTGTTACGCTGGATGAATTGAAGCAAATTGCGGGTGTTGGAGCTGGAAAAGCGGAGAAATACGGAAAAGAATTTGTCGAAACCATCGCTCAATACGTTCAGGAAAACGAGATTGATCGTCCACTCAACATGGTGGTGAAAAGCGTGGTCAACAAGTCCACTCAAAAGGTTTTCATTATTCAAAGTGTTGACCGTAAAATTTCACTCGAAGACATTGCTTCTTCTAAAGGATTGACGCTCGTTTCGTTGATCGAAGAAATGGAAGCGATTGTTTATTCTGGAACACGTCTCGACATCAGCTACTATATTGATGATGTAATTGATGAAGACATCCAAGACGAAATCATGGATTATTTCCGAAAAGCAGAAACCGATTCCATGGCTGTTGCGATTCAGGAAATGGGAGATGACGAAATTGGCGAAACGGAGCTTCGATTAATGCGACTCAAGTTTATATCCCAATTCGGAAATTAAGAAAAACGGGGGCTTCGGTCCTCGTTTTTGCTTTTCAACAAATAGAAGCGCCATTCGTTTGAATACGTATCTTTCGCTTCGGTGCAGAACCTCTGCCACCAATCCTGATTTACATGCGTACCGGTCGGCTCTTACTTTTGCTTTTCGGACTACTTTTAAGTAGTGTGCTTCAGGCTACGCATAACAGAGCGGGCGAAATTACCTATCGTCATTTGGGTGGATTTCAGTACGAAGCTACCATCATCACCTACACCAAATCCGACAGTCCAGCCGATCGTCCCGATTTAGGAATTAGCTGGGGCGATGGTTCTGTCGACACCATTCCTCGTATAAATGGTTCAGGAATGGGCGAACTTGTTGCTCCTTCAATCAAGAAAAATATTTACGTAGGTGTTCACACGTATCCGGGACCATCTATTTACACACTCAGCTTCGAAGATCCCAACCGGAATGGTGGTTTAGTGAATATCCCCAATTCGGTTAATATTCCGTTTTACGTTTCTACCCAATTGGTTATCAACCCTTTCTTGGGCGTGAATAATTCGGTGCAATTGCTCAATCCACCCATTGATGAAGCATGTGCCGGACAAATCTTTATACATAATCCAGGAGCATTTGATCCTGATGGTGATAGCATTTCTTATCGCATGGTTGATTGTCGAGGTGAAGATGGGTTAATCATTCCAGGTTTTTCTCAGCCTCAAGCGAGTTCGAGTTTTACACTCAATGCT